>ENA-OOWV01001468-OOWV01001468.1-human-gut-metagenome-genome-assembly--contig:-NODE-1468-length-15266-cov-3.938729_pt1 | contig 15266 bp, 8 predicted proteins | sample MGYA00241584_ERZ501337 | MGnify/ENA primary metagenome ERZ501337 (study PRJEB25962, sample SAMEA2042744) | human gut metagenome | biome: human gut; feature: human-associated habitat; material: faeces... | reverse complement strand
TGAAACCCGCATAAACACTGGCTTTTTTAAGCAACTCGATTTATTCAAACTCAATCGTTCCCGGTGGCTTACTCGTCAGATCATAGAATATTCTATTCACCCCACGAACTTCATTTATAACTCTGCTCATCACTTTATTCAGAACTTCATACGGAATCTCCGCTGCCTCTGCAGTCATGAAATCAATCGTATTAACGGCTCTAAGAGCTACAGCATAATCATAAGTTCTCTCATCACCCATAACACCAACGCTTCTCATATTCGTAAGTGCTGCAAAATACTGACCAATTGTCTTATCAAGTCCGGCATTTTCAATCTCTTCACGATAAATAGCATCTGCATCCTGAACGATACGAACTTTCTCAGCTGTTACTTCGCCGATGATACGTACTCCAAGTCCCGGTCCTGGGAATGGCTGACGGAATACGAGTCTTTCAGGAAGTCCGAGCTCAAGTCCTGCTTTACGAACTTCATCTTTGAAAAGATCACGAAGCGGCTCAATGATTTCTTTGAAATCTACAAAATCTGGAAGTCCTCCTACATTGTGGTGAGATTTGATCACAGCGGATTCTCCGCCAAGACCACTTTCTACCACATCCGGATAAATTGTTCCCTGTGCAAGGAATTCAACAGTACCGATCTTCTTTGCTTCTTCTTCGAAGATACGGATGAATTCTTCACCGATAATCTTACGTTTTGCTTCTGGCTCTGTAACGCCTGCAAGTTTGTTATAATATCTTTCCTGCGCATTTACGCGGATAAAGTTCAGATCAAACTGTCCTTCTGGTCCGAAGATTGCCTCAACTTCATCTCCTTCATTTTTACGAAGAAGTCCGTGATCTACGAATACACAAGTAAGCTGTTTTCCAATGGCTTTGGAAAGAAGTCCTGCTGCCACTGAAGAGTCAACCCCACCTGACAATGCGAGCAATACTCTTCCGTTTCCAACCTTCTCGCGGATCTCTGCAATTGTATTCTCAACAAAAGCATCCATCTTCCAGTCGCCCGCACATTCACATACATTTTTTACAAAGTTGTTGATCATCTTTGTTCCTTCTACTGTATGAAGTACTTCTGGATGGAACTGGATTGCATACAGTTTCTCAGCTGCGTTCTCAGCTGCTGCAACCGGACAGTCAGCAGTGTGTGCTGTAATTTCAAATCCCGGAGCAATCTTTGAAATATAATCAAAATGGCTCATCCAACATGTTGTTGTCTCTGAAACACCCTCAAATACTTTGGAGTCTTTTTTATCAATAATAACTTCTGTCTTACCGTATTCTCTTACATCAGCACGCTCAACTTTTCCACCAAGTACATGTGACATCAGCTGTGCACCATAACACAGTCCGAGAACCGGAATACCAAGCTTGAACAGTTCTTCTGAATAAGTCGGTGAATCCGGCTCATAACAGCTGTTTGGTCCGCCTGTGAGAATGATTCCTTTTGGATTCATCTCTTTAATTTTTTCAATATCTGTCTTATAAGAATAAATCTCGCAATATACATTACATTCCCTGACACGTCTGGCAACCAGCTGATTATACTGTCCACCAAAGTCAAGGACAATCACTAATTCTTTCTTCAAATCTTTCCTCCTGTAAAATCCAATCAAAACTATTTACTTTATCTATATATCTTTTTCTGTTTTTCATTATAGTAGAGGAAGCATTGATTTACAAGTATTTGTTTATGTAAAATAAAATCTTATCCACAATTTCTATTACTATACACGGTAATTATTCCCCTTCTGATCTATCCAGAACAAAGAATGTGCCTCGGCACCCTCTTACGCCTGCGGTGGTCGCTTGCGACACCTACATTGTACACCGCAGTGCGCATTCTATGTATCCACTGTTATGGGTATAATATATCAAAAAAGATGCCGAACAAATGCTCGACATCCCATTTTTATGTTCCATTTTATGCTGCAAATCTTTCTAGCTGTCTTTCAAGTTCTGTGCAATCGTCTGCATACATCTGCAGTTCAATCACGTTATTCAATCCCAGATTCATGATTCCAAGTAATGACTTCGCATCTACTACTGCCCGTCCTCTTCTCATGTCCATGTTAAAGTCAAATTTACATACTGTTTTCAAGAAATCAATGATCTCATCCGGGTGTTTGAAAGTAATGTTCATTGTGCTCATTCTTTTCACCTCTTTCTGCCTTAACGGCTATGAAATCCTTTTCACTTTTCACATATATCATAGCACATTTTTTATATTTAAAAGGGCGAAATTTTTTATAAAAGTGTATTTTTTTAATTAAATATGCCTCTTATTCTCTACTTTTTTCTATAAGCAATATGAAATTACTCCTAATTATGAAATCCCATTGGAGTTACGTCTGTATTCCGTCGGTAAAATTCCTTCCTCCTCTTTAAACACCTTACTCATATATTTTGGATCAGAGTAACCGACAAGCCCCGCAATCTGATTCATCTTATATTTTGTTGTCCTGAGAAGCTCCTTTATTTTTTCTATCCTGTATTTCCTCACAGTTTCTGTAAAATTATATCCTGTCTCCTTCTTAAACTGAGAACTCAGGTATTCTTCCGATACATAAAGTTGGCTCGCTGCTTCTTCCAATGTAATACCACTGTCATATTCTTTTCTTATAATTTCCATTGCTTTTTGGATAAGCGTACTGTACTGCTCAAATTTATGCTCATATGATATCATCCGTTCCAAGCCTTGAATCGCTTTCTCTATCTGTTTCCAGCTGATGGCATAGGTAATCTGCTGCATAAGACTCAGGATTTTTGTTTCGTCAATCTCCCCGCCATAATTTCTATAATTCAATCCAGCTGCCATGCAAAAACGAATGATACTGTATTTCATTTCTTTTGGAAAATATTTTTCTCTTTTCATTTCCTCACAAACAAGTTGAAATTGTCTGGCAATTCCTTTCTTGTTTTCATCGAAAATCATTTCTCGCATTCGTTGTTCTAATTCTACCGGATAACGCACCGGAACAGCTTCAAATTTCTCAACTGTCTGCTGACAGATTAAAACTCCTCGCGGCTGAAGAAGATTCCATTCCATGAGACTTCCTGCCTGAATCATTGCATCTACCAGCTTTGTCAACTGTTTTGTCTCTATCCATACACAAATAATTGTCCCCGGAAAATTCCTACATAACCCAGTAACCACATTTTTTTGAAAATATTCTTTCCAGTTCCTTGCTTCACGTACCCGGTAAATGATCAGATACACCTGTTTCCATCGATCCGAACATATAACAGATGCCGAAAATCCACACTCACGTCTACAGATTTCTTCGAGAAATCCACGTATATTTTCCTTCTGCTCCTCGTATTCGTCTGCCATTGAAACCGTAAATAAATATCCCGGATCATCCACTGTAAAACCAAATTTCCGGATAGTCATTTCATTTAACTTTTGATTCGATATAATTTCTCCATACCTGCAGCTTAACAGAATATTTTCAACAGTAAAAGAAGCCTGCATCCAATATTCATTCCTAATTTTTTCATGAATACGGCTTAATGCCTTCTTAAGCTCCATCGGCCGGAACGGCTGTACTAAATATCCGTCCACCCCCAGATCGATTGCCTGCTTTGCCTGTTGAAAATCTTTATCCTTTGTTATAATAATCACACGGAACTCACGTCCTTCCGTGCGTAATTTTCTCAAAAGATTTAACCCATTCATCCGCGGAAGCCCAATATCCATGATAACAAGATTTGGCTGCATAACTGTTATCATCTCATATGCAGACTGTCCATTCCCTGCAGTCCCCGCCAACTCGTAATTCGGATCTACGCGTTTTAAACCTTTTTTCAGTTCTTCTAATACTTTTTCATCCCTTTCAACGATTGCCACCCGCATTTGAACAATCTCCTCTCAATGTCCGTGTTTCTGATTGAATATCCACTTTTATTGTAACATTAACTTCAATAATTGGAAGCATGCAAGTGTAAATATTTTTCTCTGGTAGCGAGCCCTCCCCGGATGTGACGTTCTGATTTGTTGGTGTCTAAAACCTTACGTGTTTCATGAGCCAATGATGGATTGATCTGAAGCAGACGTTCTGTAACATCCTTATGCACCGTACTCTTACTAATCCGAAACTGTTTTGCTGTCTGTCTCACTGTCGCATTATTTTCTATAATATAATTTGCAATTTCTACTGCACGCTCCTCAATATATTCTCTCATAGAAAAGCCCCTGCATAGTTTGTTTTTTACAATCTATGCAGGGGCAAATTAATGTATGTCTAATTCCTGTTCCATCTATTCGTGGAAAACATTATACTATACAACTTAATACTCAAATACTGCCACACCATATCCCGGAAGAGGATATGCAAAGGAATATTTCTGACCATCACATTCCTGTTTCTCTGGCTTGTAAACCAATGGGCGTTCTTCTCCTGATCCGCCGTATTTTGTCTCATCACTGTTAAGAACAAGCTTAAACTGCTTTCTTCTCGGAACACCAACACGGTAATCTGGTCTGTCTACCGGTGTAAAATTGCATACAAAGAGCAGATTTTTCTTACCATCTTTTGAATGTCTTGTGAAACTGAAAATACTCCGGAAGATATCATCCTTATTGATCCAGTCAAATCCCTTCGGATCATTATCCAACTCATACAATGCCTTATTCTTCTTATAAAGATGAAGCAAATCTTTATACCAGTTCTGAATCTGCTGATGTGGTTCTTCTGCAAGAAGGAACCAATCCAGTTCTCTCTCTTCACTCCACTCACGAAGCTGTGCGAACTCCTGTCCCATAAAGAGAAGTTTCTTTCCAGGATGTCCCATCATAAATGCATATGCCACCTTCAAGTTGCGGAACTTATCCCATCCTTCTCCCGGCATCTTATTCAACATGGAGCATTTCAGATGAACAACCTCATCATGAGAAAGTACAAGAATATAGTTCTCTGAATATGCATACTCCATGGAAAATGTCATCATGTGATGTGCATTTTTTCTAAAATAAGGATCCAGTTTCATGTACTCTGTAAAGTCATGCATCCACCCCATATTCCACTTCAAAGTAAATCCAAGTCCGTCATCCTCAGGAGATCCTGTCACCTTCGGCCATGCTGTAGACTCTTCTGCAATCATCATAACGCCTTTATTTCTTCCGCAAACTACAGAATTCAAATGTTTAAAGAATGCAATCGCCTCAAGATTCTCATTTCCGCCAAATTTATTCGGAATCCACTGTCCATCTTCTCTTCCGTAGTCCAGATACAGCATAGATGCCACTGCATCTACACGAAGTCCGTCTACATGATAATGTTCAACCCAGAACAATGCATTCGCCAGAAGGAAGTTAGAAACTTCCGGTTTTTCATAATTGAAAACCTTCGTTCCCCAATCAGGATGCTCACCCTTTCTCGGATCTGGATATTCGAATGTCGGTGTTCCGTCAAAATCTGCCAGACCATGTGCATCTTTCGGGAAATGCGCCGGTACCCAGTCAAGAATAACACCGATATTATTCTTATGAAGATAATTTACCATATATGCAAAATCTTCCGGTGTTCCATAGCGTGAAGTTGGTGCATAATATCCGGTTACCTGATATCCCCAGGAACCGTCAAATGGATGCTCTGCGATTCCCATCAACTCAACATGAGTATATCCCATCTCTTTTACATACTTTGTAATTGCTTCTGCAAACTCACGATATGTATAAAATCCTTCATCTTCTCTTCCGGGATGTCTCATCCAGGAACCCATATGCACTTCGTAAATAGACACTGGTTCTTCTTTGTTATCCCACTTCTCACGAGCTGTCATCCACTTACTGTCTGACCAGTTCAGATTAGAAATATCTGTAATTCTGGATGCTGTTCCCGGTCGGAGCTCTGCATAATTAGCAAATGGATCTGCTTTATAGATCTTCTCACCCGCCTGTGTCTCTATACAGAACTTATATAAATCCCCTTTCTTCGCCTCCGGTACGAAGCATGTGTATATTCCGAGAGGCTCTCCTCTCTTCATCTTATCTTTCGTCTCATCCCAGTCATTAAACTCTCCGATTACAGAAACGTTTACTGCATGAGGAGCCCATACCGCAAAATATACTCCTCTTTTTCCGTTCTTTGTCACCTCATGGGCACCCATCTTTTTATAAATCTCATAATGATTTCCCTGCCCAAAAAGATAATGGTCAAGTTCTCCGATCTCATAAGGCTGCACTTTCGTCTTCGTGCTGTTTTTCTTAACCATAAAGCCACCTCACTGCTCAAATATATTCCTGATTGTAATGATTTAAAAACCATACAATTTCTTATAGATCAAGGCACATTACCGAATCTTTCAATTGGTAACAAAGTTTCATTCTCCCCTTGAACACTATAGTTTTATTATACTTGATACTGTATAAAAAAGAAAGAGAAAATGTATTATTGCACAAAAATAGACAGTCGTTTTACTGACTGTCTATTAATTCTTAACAAATATATGTCATTAAATGTTGAAATCTTTCTCTGAAAGCAGAATTCTGTCGGAAGAATCTGTATTCTTTCCAAATACTCTCTTCACAAGTTTCTTTGCGGAAGCTTTCTGTGAATGAGCAATCGCATCATCCATCACTTCTTTCACTTCTGCTACTGTTACTGCATGATCTTCTCTCTGTAAAGAATCAATCTTACTGTACAGTGCAAGAATTCCCATCTCATCGATTCTGTAACCATTCTCCTGAGCATAAGTCTGTCCAAATGTTACAAGCTCATCATTAATAAAGATCGGCACTTCAAGTCTGGAAGTAAATTTTCTTCTGAATTCTCTGTTGGAAGAAAGAAGTCTGTCCAGTGGTTTTCTCTGCTCTTCAAGAACTACCAAAAGTTCTCCTGTATCCTGCTCCATTGCTTTGTTCAGCTTGGCGAGTGTTTTTTCGTTCATCTGTCCGGCTTTTTCAATGATCAGTGCACCGCCGTACAATTTACGGAAAATGTCTCCGATTCTCTTCTTATTCAGTGACTCACCTGTCACAATTGCAACCTTACCCTGACGGATATCACGCTGCTTCTGAATTGCCTTTACAACATCAACAGCGAGGACTGTCTTTCCATTTCCTTTATTTCCAATAATCAGAAGGTTTCCTGTTCTGGAAGTTCCTTTGCGGTTTGTACAGTTCTTATCCTGCTCAAGTACATCTACCAGCTGCTCACTCATACCACGCACAGGTACAAAATAAGAGAAGAGTTTTTTCTGTTCCTCTGTAAGTCCTGCTCTTGTACCGATTCCACTCTGTGTTTCAAGATCATAACGACCATGTACAATAAATCCTGTATCAGACATTGCATCTGCAATCTCATCTAACGGTAATGGTGATGTCTTACCTGTTGCGATCAATTTTGCAGTCTCTTTACGGCTCAATGGTGTCGTCGCAGACATGATATCAATTCCGTCATCTTCATCCGGAATCTCTCTGTCATCCGGTTCCTCACTATGCGCTGGATTCACGCTGAATTCATCTTCAAAATTTGGCACTTCTTCATAAGAATTCAGACCAAGAAGATCATCATCTGAAATCTTATCTTCTGCTGTGAAAAGATCTCTTGGATTAATTACTTCATCATCCTCATCGTCTTCTTCATAACCATAGGCATCCAGATCATCATATCCTTCTTCCTCACCGAACAGATCATCATCAGCGTCTTCATAATCATCCGGCAGATCGTCATCAGACTCTTCATAATCATCCAACAAATCGTCATCTGACTCTTCATAATCATCTAAAATATCGTCTTCGTCAAACTCTTCTGCATCATCCCAGTCATACGCATCATAATCTTCGTACTCGTCCTCACCGAGTCTGAGATCATCCGCAAGCTCTCCCATATTTTCATGTGGTTCTTCTTCTACCTCAAGAACTTCTTCTGAACTTACTGTTGCATCTACTTCTTCCTCTTCCGGAATAACACCTTCAATCTCATCAATCAGTTTCTGTATCTCTGGTGATAAAATTGGTTCTTCATTATTTTTATTGTCCATAGTCTTTCTTACTGCTGCTCCTTCTGAATCATCTTCATCATTGACAACTTCAGTTTCTGAGATCAGTTCCTCCACCTCAGACAAATCTTCTGATTCATCTGTCAGATCTTCTGACTCAGCTGCATCTATCTCAAAAATTTCTTCCTCTTCCGGTTCTGCTTTCCCTGCTTCAAGGATTTCTTTCTCTTCCGGTTCTGCTTCCCCTGCTTCAAGGATTTCTTCCTCTTCCGGTTCTGCTTCTCCTGCTTCTATAGCAACTGCATCTTCTGGAACATCTTCTGAAGTCTCCTCCACTGCCTGTTCTATAAGTTCTTCTGTCTCCGGTTCTGGAATCAGTTCTTTCATCCCTGATGGAACCACTCGTTCTTTACTGGCTTCCTCAGCTTTCTTCTCTTCTGTCAGTTGATTCACGATCTCAAGATCTTCTACATCCTCAATTGCTGCAATATCCTCTTCCAGATCTGTCATATCCGGTTCGACTTCTTCTCCCGGTTCTGCCTGAACTTCCGGTTTCGGGTTGAGTAATTGCTGCAGAGCTTCATCTAACCGCATCGTATCTCCGAGTTTCTTCTTGACTGGTTTTACCGGATTCTTACCGACAACCGGTATGGAAGCAGTATCTTTGCTAAGTGTTCTCTTATCTCCACTTGTCTCTACCGTTGCCGGCTGAACTTCTGACTCATCCTCGGAAGCTTCTATAACTTCTGCTGTTTCTACTCCTGCTTCTTCCGGATTTTCTACTTCGGCATCCGGCTCTTCTGCCGCTTCCAAAGTAACCGCATCCGTGTCAATCACATCGGAAGTACTGTCGTTCTCCATCACCGGCTGCTCTGTCAACCCGATTGATCTTGTATCTCCAAGTGCTTCGGCTCCTTCTAACGCAGAATCTTTTTCCTCGTCTTCTCCTAAATAGGAAGTCAGATCCGGTATTTCTTCTGTCTCTGAAGAAAGCTTCTCATATCTGTGATCATATTTCTGCTGCTGCGATGGTGACAATGGCTTATACTGCATCTTCAGTTCCATTGCCTTATAAACATACTTACCCTCGCTGAACCAAAGGATCAAATCATCACACTCTTCCAGACATTCTGTCATCATACCTGCTTCGCGATAAAGCTTCGCCAGTTCATAAGCCCACTCTTCAATATATTCTGCCTTCTTAAATTCCTCCAGAGCCTCAATCTGCTGTTCGATCGGCGCTCTCTGCGCTCTTAAGATCTGATATCTAAGGATATGCCTGTTCGGATCTTTCGGTGCAATCTGGATAAATTCGTCATAATAGTCGATTGCTTCATCTATATTCTTTGTCTTAATTGCAAGAGAACATAACTTATAGATCACCTTGCGGCTTCCTTCAGAACGGCGATATGCAAGATTCATCACATCATAGCTCTTCTGATACTCTTTTGTTTTTTCATAAATATCACTGACATTCATCAGCATCCCTGCGTTACGGACACGCTTCCAGTCAATCAGATCTGCTGCTGCCGCTGCTTTTCTGTATTCTCCATCTTCCATAAGTTCCAGCATCTCTTCTGTCTTTAACTTATATTCATACTTATCCACTGTACTCACCTCATTGTCATTGAAATATTAGTTTTGGTCTGAATGTGTCCATTAGGCACTAGCCGATACTCTTTCATTATTCTACCATATGAGGTCTGTAATGTCAAAAAAATGCACCTTCAATTCCTTTTGAAAGTGCATTTTTAGTGTTATTTAATTGTATTATTATTATAATTTTATATTTTGTATCGGAGATTATTCGCGATTCTACGTTCCTGTGAGACCTTTGTCGTCTGTTATTTTATCACCTGAATGATTTTCATATCCATTCAATACTTTATGTATTAAATCTTCTGTCAAGTCATTCCTGCTTTTATAACAAATCTGAGATTATAACATGTCCTTTCAATGTTTCTTTACACATTTTTCATTCTATGTTATATGCGGTATTTTTATTCAATACATCTATGAGTGATTCATCTTTTTCTCTTTGCTTCCAGTTTCCGTACTCTCCGATCTTTGATCTTCTTTTCTTTCTACTGGACTTTTACGCTTGGCAAAGGTCTCTTTCTTCACAGGAACCTTCACTCATCATACCACTGACATATTGATAAAAATCTGAAACTATACTGTCCATGGGACTGACCTCCTGTTGAACTTGTATTTTTAATCTAATCAGGCATCTGTTACTTTTGCCTTCTTAGTTAAATATCTTTGGGAGATTTCTTTCTCTCTTTGATGGTTATATAATAACATTCGGCGTCTAATTTGTCAATATATTCATTTGATTTTTTTATATTTTTTATTTATTATCTACTTCGGTTGTAATTATCTGAATTTTCAAACATTTTGATTAACAGATTTCTGCTCCAGCCGGCATTTCTTTTTCCGGTGTCATCAGTGCAAGGTTACCTTCTGCATCTTCTGCACAAAGCAGCATTCCCTCTGAAAGTACGCCTGCCAGCTTCGCAGGTTTCAGGTTTACAAGAACCATAACTTTCTTACCAACCATTTCTTCCGGTGTGTAATGTGCTTTGATTCCGGATACGATCTGTTTTACCTGGCTTCCAACTTTTACCTGAGAGCAGAGAAGCTTTTTGGATTTCTTTACAGCCTCACATGCAATGATCTCTCCAACCTGGAACTGCATTGCTCCGAACTGCTCAAATGTGATCTCATCTTTCGGCTCAATGTCGATAACAGCTTCTTCCTCTTTCTTTTCTTCTACCTTCGGATGAAGTTCTTCAACTTTCTTCATAACCTCTTCGAGATCCATTCGCTGGAACAGGATCTCCGGTTTCTCTGTTACATGTCCGTTACCAAGCTGCTCAAGAATCTTCTTACTTGTAGAAGGCATAAAAGATTCAAGAAGTCTTGCACCTTCAGAAATGCTCTGGATCAGATTCCAAAGTACTGTAGAAAGGCGATCCTTCTTGGATTCATCTTTTCCGAGTACCCAAGGAGTTGTCTCATCAATATATTTATTGCAGCGTTTGAACAGATTGAAGATTTCTGTAATCGCATCGGCAACGCGGAGGTCTGCCATCTTAGCATCAACTGCTTTAGAAGCATTCTCTACAACTGCTTTCAGTTCTGCATCTACATCTTCTACAACACCCTTATCTTCTACTGTTCCGCCGAAATATTTGTTTGTCATAGAAACAGTTCTGTTTACAAGGTTTCCAAGTGTATTTGCAAGATCAGAATTCAAACGCTCTACCATCAGCTCCCAGGAAATAACACCGTCATTCTCGAATGGCATTTCATGCAGTACAAAGTAACGAACTGCATCTACGCCAAAGAAATCAACGAGTTCATCTGCATAGAGAACATTTCCTTTAGACTTACTCATCTTACCGTCTCCCTGAAGCAGCCACGGATGTCCAAACACCTGTTTCGGAAGTGGAAGATCAAGTGCCATAAGGAAGATTGGCCAGTAAATTGTATGGAAACGGATGATATCTTTTCCGATCAGATGAAGGTCTGCCGGCCACAGCTTGTTGAACTGCTCTGTACTGTTTCCGTCTGCATCATATCCAATTCCTGTGATATAGTTTGTAAGAGCATCAAGCCATACATATACAACGTGCTTTGGATCGAAATCTACCGGAATTCCCCACTTGAAGGATGTTCTGGATACACACAGATCCTGAAGTCCCGGAAGAAGGAAGTTGTTCATCATCTCGTTCTTACGGGCAACCGGCTGAATGAACTCCGGGTGTGTATTGATATGCTCGATCAGACGATCTGCATATTTGCTCATTTTGAAGAAATATGCCTCTTCTTTTGCAGGCTGAACCGGGCGTCCACAGTCAGGACATTTTCCATCTACAAGCTGAGACTCTGTGAAGAAAGACTCACATGGTGTACAGTACATTCCTTCATAATGTCCCTTGTAAATATCTCCCTTGTCGTAAAGTTTCTTGAAAATCTTCTTAACCTGTTTCTCATGATCTTCATCTGTTGTACGGATGAATTTGTCATAAGATGTATCCATCAGATCCCAGATTCTTTTGATTTCTGTTGATACATTATCTACGAATTCCTTTGGTGTGATTCCAGCCTCCTCGGCTTTGAGCTCGATCTTCTGTCCGTGCTCATCTGTTCCTGTCTGGAAGAATACATCATATCCCTGGCTTCTCTTGTAACGTGCGATTGCATCTGCAAGCACGACCTCGTATGTGTTTCCGATATGCGGTTTACCTGATGTATAGGCGATCGCTGTTGTTATATAATATTTTGGTTTTTCTGACATTTTTCTGCCTCCTTTTCCCGCAGTGCGCATCCTAAGCGGAGCGTTTTTATATATTAGGATAGAACTTTCCTAATATATAAAAAACGCCTTCCCAGGGACTTGCATCCCTGAGAAGACGAATCCTACTTCCGTGTTACCACTTCTCTTCGTTCCTTCCTCGCGGAAAGAAACCTCTATGAGTATCTGCACTTTCGTTAGTAAAAACTGCTTTGTTAATCAAAACCACTTTGAATACTACGGCATTTCTCACTGTTGATACTCTTCGCTATAAAGGGCGAATCCCTTCACAGACTAACCCGGATCTTTTTATTCAAGATCGCTGCTTAAACAACTCACTTGATCACTCTGTTCAGGCTCATCTGCGCTGCTCAGAAGCCATCTTCATCTGTCTTCCATCCATCCCTCTCAACATCCGGCCTGACAGCCTTCAGGACTTTTCTGTAGAATCTGTTACAGACTACTCTCTTCCTCATCGCGTTTCGCTTATCACTGCTTTTCATTCCTTAAAAAGGGTAGCATAACGCGAATAGAATGTCAAGATACACCGCTTGATGATTTCTCTGCTAATTCCTCTGTTACCCCGGCAGCATTTCCTTTTGCTTTCACTCTTGGAAATGTAATATCTACCCGGAACAAATCTCCGTCCAGATACAGATCAAATGTACCTCCCTGCATTGTTGTAAGGCTCTTCGCTATAGAAAGTCCTAATCCACTTCCCTCCGTACTTCTGGAAATATCTCCGCGGATAAAACGTTCTGTCAGTTCGTCAGCCTGAATATTCAACTGATGCTCGGAAACATTTTTCAATGAAAATCTTACCTTTGTATCATCTGTTTTCAAAGTCGCATAAACTCTGGTTCCAGGCATTGCGTACTTGGCTGCATTTCCGTAAATATTTTCCAAGACACGCCACATTCTTCTACCATCAACATGCACAACAGCCGGTTCTGCCGGAAGATCTGTGACGATTGCCAGATTTCTCGCCTCGAATTTTTCTTCGAGTTCACCCTGCGTCTGCTGGATCATTTCTGACAGATCAAGATCCATATATTCCAGGGAAATATTCCCGCTGCTGACTTTCGATGCTTCTACTACATCTTCTGTCAATGTCTTCAGTCTCTGTGCTTTCTCTTCCAGAATATTCAGATAATCCTGAACTTTCGGATCCGCTGGATCTGTTTGTCTTAAGATGCCGACATAGTTCAAAATAGAGGTCAGTGGTGTCTTAATATCATGAGAAACATTTGTGATCAAATCTGTCTTAAGACGTTCGTTTTTTATTGCCTCGGCAACTGCTTTGTTAAGTCCGGTTCCGATCCCGTTGATCATCAATGCAAATTTCTTGTTCTCCCCATGCAGTCCGTCGATTGGAATCTGATAACTCATATTTCCGGCAGCGATCTCCTGAATTCCTTTTCTCAATCGATTCTTCTCCATCACATTTGCAACCATGTAATAGAATAGCACTGCATCAGCAATCAGCAGCAGAATCACCAGGAAGAAATCTCCACCCCAGAGCACGAAAAGCTGAAACAGGAAATAAAGAATCAAAAGTCCTGCTGTTTTCTTTGTAAGCTTCATGTCTCGTAATATTTTCCCGATAAATATACCGAAGCTTCGAAGCAGACTGTTCTCCCACAGACTCTTTGCCTTAATTCTTCTTACCAGACTAAGATAGCCGGCAAAAAAGCAGGTAAATGTAAATGTTCCATATGCAAACGCACCTACTGATTCTCCGAGACTTAAAGTCTGCATATATACATTCGGAACATAGGATGATGGAATAAATGTATCACTTTCCACAGCACCGTATGAACTACTCAACCCTGTAATTCCATCAAATAAGATATGAATTCCATCGATTCCTGCTACAAAAAAGAAATAACTTCCAATCACCCAGACAAAAATAACAACTGCAGCAGCAATCTCTGTCTTCCAGGAATCGAACTTTAACAAATGCAGTTCTTCATCCTGCGGTTTTCTTCCGGCACCCAATGTCAGCCACACTACTGTGATCAAAAAAAGTACGCTGCTGAAAATCATAAAATATAATGCCGCTTTCATATGCGGAATGTTATTTTGATATTCGATGCTACTCTGGTAAAACTGATCCTGGATCGGATAGTTTATGTCCACTGCAACTGCAAAAACATCTTTCCACTTTGTTCCGCCGGAATAGTAACCATAAGAACGTGTATTGAGCCATTGATCCGAATAAGAAACGTTCATATTCGTCTTAAAATCTTTCAATTCAGGATAGATTACCATATATTTCACAGGGTTCTTTGACGCTGATTCTATCATGTCTTCTATGCTTTTCTTTACATCTGCATAATTTGCATATTCTGCTTTATTTGTAGTAACCTTCTTTGTCGATTCATCTGCATACAGATAGGTAAAATTGGTATTTCCCTCTTCCAGATAATTCCAACCGTCTTCATAATCCTGCCAGTCTTCATAGATTGTTTGCAATGCTGTGGCTATATTATCGTAAACCAGCGACAATCTTCCATTTAGCTGTGGATTGTTATTTACAACCTGAAGCAGATTATCCGCTTCAGCCGGTGCGTATTTCTCTATCAGAGACTGGCCAAAATTCCAGCAGTCTGTATAAAGCAGATCACCATTTTCATCTGTAATCTGAAATGTATAATATCCGGAAGTTGTAAATTCACCTGCCTGCAATCCTGCCAGGAACTGATCTCTGTCCTGTTCGCCCATCTGAAATTGAAGTTTTCCTGCATTTACAAGAGAGAAGAAATCATTCATATAATAGTAGTAATAATTTCCGTCTGGTTTCTGGCAGACGATCACGCCATTCTGTTTGTAAAGATTGTCGTTATCTGTCCCACTGTAAGTTTCGCCCCAGTTCACCAGCTCTTCCATCGTGTACGTGACGCCGGACAGATTCGTCTCAGATATCTTTCCCTTCTTCGACAGTTCCATTACATCCACCAGCTTTTTCGGATTGTAGGCGCCGTCACTTTCAAAAAGATTCTGCAGATAAAGCTTCTCCTGTA
>ENA-OOWV01001466-OOWV01001466.1-human-gut-metagenome-genome-assembly--contig:-NODE-1466-length-15303-cov-4.210126_pt1 | contig 15303 bp, 12 predicted proteins | sample MGYA00241584_ERZ501337 | MGnify/ENA primary metagenome ERZ501337 (study PRJEB25962, sample SAMEA2042744) | human gut metagenome | biome: human gut; feature: human-associated habitat; material: faeces... | reverse complement strand
GGCACTCGGCTGCGACAGATAGCGCTCGTCCAAAAAGGCCAGTGCGCGGTCCACGTCCAGGTCGCCGTAGAGCGTGATGTAGGAGTTGGAGGGATTGTAGTGTCGCGCGTGCGTGTCCAGGAACTGCTCGTAGGTGAGCGCGGGAATCGCGCGCGGGTCGCCGCCGCTCTCGTGCGCGTAGGCGGTGTCGGGATAGAGCGCGGCGTTGACGGCATCGTCCAGCACGCTCATGGGGTCGGACAGCGCGCCCTTCATCTCGTTGAACACCACGCCGTTATAACGCAGCGTGCCCTCGTGCAGGCTCTCGGCGCTGCTGTCGCCGTCGTCCTCCGGCAGGTCCAGTTCGTAGTGCCAGCCCTCCTGCTCAAAAATGGTGGGCTTGGTATAGATGGCCGGGTTGAACACCGCGTCCAGGTACACGTCCATCAGGTTGTACAGATCCTGCTCGTTGGTGGTGGCAACGGGGTAGATGGTCTTGTCGGGGTAGGTCATGGCGTTGAGGAACGTCTGCATGGAGCTCTTGATCAGGTCGACAAACGGCTCCTTGACGGGAAACTTGGCCGATCCGCACAGCACCGAGTGCTCAAGAATATGGAACACGCCGGTGGAATCGGCCGGCGGCGTCTTAAAGCCAATGGCGAAGGCCTTGTTTTCGTCGTCGCACGCCAGGTACAGCAGGCGAGCGCCCGAGGCGGTGTGGCGCAGCACGTAGGCGTCCGAGTCGAGCTCGGGCACGGTCTCGCAGCGCTCGACGGCAAAACCGTGACAGATGGTACCGGGCACCAGCAGTGCGGCAGCAGCGGCGCGCGGGTCGGTTGAGGTGGTGGACATATGCAGTCTCCTTTGACGCCCCAGCGGGGGCGAATCGAGTCGAATCCCCGAGAGTATACCCATATGGGGCCGCGGCTCTGCGGCGAACTGAAGACGATGCTGGCGGATTGGGCAAAGGCCCCGCGTGACCGCCGCGCGAGCGTGGAAAATTGGACACTCGCCAAACGAGAGTGGATATTTGGACGGAATCTGCCGCAAAAGCCCAAAAAACCGTCCAAATATCCACTCTCGATATCCGACCGTCCGAAAATCCTCGCTCGTCCATCACTCACGTATCTCTCATCTCTCATTCGTCACAAATACGAGAGATAACAGAAAGACGAGAGATAAATATGAGAGATAACTGAGCAGCAAAGAGACAGGCAATCATGGTATTGTCTCAATACCGATTGTTCTACCAGCAAAAATATGTATAAATGAAGCAAATGGTAGACATTCCATCTCTATCTATCTCTTATCTCTAAGCCGAGAGATAGAGAGAAAAATGAGAGATAATTACGAGAGATAACTGAGAGACGAGGGAAATCTATCCGCGGCATTCTCCGCAGGACCGAGCGAGTGGAGCTTCAGGACGTCATCGTTCTCGTCATTACGATTGAGGAGCTCGATCCGTCGAGCAAGCCCTGCTATGTCATAGAGCGAGGCGCCCAGGGCGGCAGCTACAAGCGCATCGATGACAAAGATGTGCCGCTTTCATCGACCGAGGTGCTCGCATTGGGGTCATACGGTCGAGCGACTCCGAGCGATCGCGACGCGGTGGCGGGTGCGGGCGCGGACGATCTCGACGAGACGCTGGTCGACCGTACGATAGATCGGGCTTTCTCGTTGACGCCCCGGGCAATGCGCGGTGCGCCGGACAAACAAACGAAGCTGGAGCGCCTAAATATCCTTGATTCCCAGGGCAATGTCACCAAGGCTGGACTCCTAGTTGTGGGCACCTACCCTCAGCAGTTCTATCCCAAGCTCTTCATTGACGTGGCTGTCCATGCGGGAACTCAGAAGGGCATGGCGGGGTCGCTGAGGTTCATGGACCGCGCAATCTGTGAGGGAACGTTGGGCGAGATGATCTCGGATGCCGTCGCAGCTGTCGCCAAAAACCTGCGCCGCATCTCGACCGTCCAAGGCATCTCGCGTATCGACTCGCTGGAGATTCCCGAGGAGGTTCTGCGCGAGGCAATCGCCAACGCCGTAATCCATCGAGAATACGGGGATCGGTTCTGTGGACAATCGATTGCCGTCGACGTCTTTGACGATCGTGTCGAGGTGACGAATCCTGGCGGCCTTTACGGGGGAAAGACTCGCGAGAACTTGTTTGACGGCAGCTCCCGATGCCGTAACGCGACGCTTGTGAAGCTCATGTCGATTGTCCCGCTGCCGGATGGCGCAGGTTCGCCGGCTGAGGGCAATGGCTCGGGCATCCCGATGATGATCGATGCTATGCGCGCGCATGGTCTGGCCGAGCCCCTGTTCTGCCCCGGATTCGATCGGTTCAAGGTCGTACTTTACCGTTCAAAGATCGAGCCGGTCGATCATGGCGGGGGCTTAATTGTGACGGCACTCAAACACTACGGCGAGCTGGGGACGCGCGAGCTGGCAGAGCACACAGGGCTCACAATTTCCCAGGTTAGGTCGCGCGTCAACGCGCTCATTGCTCAAGGCGAGCTTGAGCCCACGGCGCCGGCGACGAGCCGCAATCGCAAGTATCGACTGTCGGAGTGCGTGGGATAGATGCGTTAGTGGACGAGGCGACCCAATAATCGACCCTCGATTGGCGTCCATTAAGGTAAAGCGGTTGTTGCCCAGTCGACGGTGATGCTAAAGACTCGGCTTACGCCGGCATGGCCCCGAACCCGTCTATCAAGAACAACCTAAGAACCAGCTTGATGACATTTCCCGGTTTGACTTCTGCCGCGTCAAAGACGTGGCGCTCGGCGAGCTCGCTGCAGTATGCATAGATGTCGCGGATAAGGTCCGCGCCCGAGAGCGTAAACATGTAGCCTGCGTCCGAAAGCGCATTGGGCGCGGCAGGCAACTTGGCCATGTGACAGAACGTTTGCAGGTCGGGCGCCATAACGTTCTGGTAGTCGAGGTGGCCGTTGGCATCCTGCGCGGCAAGCTCCAATTGGCGCACAAAATCCAGCGCCGCCGCTAACACAAAGCTCGGCGTAGGCGCATTGACGTCCTGAGTGGTCGCCACAAGCCTGCCCGCCGCCTGCGTGACAAGCCAGGCGACCTCGCGCTGGCAGCGCACGGCCTTGCGCGTAACCGGCTTGATGGACGAAGAAGAAACGCTCCCCTTAGGCGGATTCGAAGCAATCATAAGACCCTCCCATGAACAATCCGGCCCAACAAGCCTGGATGAAACACGTGCTACATCAGTATACAGGGGAGTGGGGTAGCGGGGTACAAGCGCGCCAGCGGCAAACCGAGAGCATCAACGACGTGCCGATCGCGGAATGAGATCTCGTAATAATTGACTCTCGGCCATATTATTGAGGGGCATGACTCGCGTTCGTATGGTTGTAGGTGCTGGCGATGAACGACATTGACCTTGTTGTTCCGTTGATGGATGGACCAAGCTATGACCGTGCCTGCAGTCTCGTGCCTTCCGAATACGTTGAGGCATGGGAGTGGTTTCTGGGTGAGGAACAGCGCGGCGGCGTTTGGACCAGCCTTCCGCACCACACCAAGGAAGATAGCCCTCAGTATCAGTATCGTTTGAGAATTGGCTCGGACTTCTTTCCCGTAACGCGGGATTCAGGGATCTTCTGGCCGGGCCAGGATCGGGTGAAGCAAGATCCCAATAAGATCTTTGCGCTTTCGGTCCATAACTCTAAAAAGAGCTTCTACACCGATGTGCCTCCGCTCTATTTGGACGATGGTACGTGGGTCATTAAGTACTCGGTTCAAGCGCCGGGTACCGTTGGTTTCCGAGACCAGAATTACAACCGTAAAATGCTCAACTGCATGGAATGTGGCGTTCCAGTCGGAGTCATATTTGCAACCGAGGTGGGCTACAAGGTGCTCGGCCTTGCGTTTGTTGAGCGGTTCGAGCCCGAAAACGGATGGTTTGTTCTGCACGGTCCTGTTCATAAAGGCGGACCGGACCCTCGTTTTGCACCCGACATGAGTTATCTGAAGCACATGCCCGTCGATATTGAGTTTGCCGGACAGGGTACGACCGACGACGAAAAGGTCCGCTATGCGTTAAGGCGCGAGCGATTGGGGCAGCAATGGTTCCGCAAGCAGCTCGTTGCCGCCTATGATGGCCGTTGCGCGGTGTCGGACTGCGGCGTCAGCGAAGCTCTGGAGGCTGCACATATCGAGAATTACTCGGGACCCAAATCGCAGGTTGCCAGCAACGGCATTCTGCTTCGGCGCGATCTTCATTCCCTATTTGATGCTCACCTGATTTCGTTTGAGCCTGTTTGCGGCGAATATCGGCTGTGCGGATCGTACCTGCTGGATAAGACCGACTACGTTTCCTTTGCGGGTGCGACGCTAAGGCAGCCGAATGAGCGTCAGTGGCGACCCAATACGGTGTTTCTTGAGGCCCATCGCATTGAGTTCGATCGCTCGGAAAAGAAGCGTGAAAAGGCGGGGCTTCTGCCGTATTAGCGTATTTGGCTTTGGCATTCTTTGACGATCGTGTTGTTTGATCGGATCGCGTGGCGATGCAATCTCGCGCACGCCTGCCGGTGCATGCTCTTCCTGTTTTGTATAGCGAGAGGGGAGCGTGTATGAGCTGGCGAGGCGATATTGCGATGGGGAAGTACGAAAAACTGCCGTGTGCCCTTATAGACAACAATATGTTTCCGAGCGTAGGGGTTGATTGCGGGTCGTTTGTCGTCACCTGCCCTTGCTGCGGCTCGCAAATACCGTGTCTCGACATTCGGTTCATCGATGCACGTGACAGGTTCAGCGACGAAGTGAGGAAACGTACGGGCGTTCATATGCCGGTGTATCCGGAGAAATGCCCTGTTTGTGGCCTCGATATCGTGTACGACGCCGGCGACGAGGGATAGGTGATGCAGAGGAGTTGGCTGTGAGTGTCTTTTGCCTCTACAAATAAATCCCCTCGAGCAGGCTCTTGTGGAACTCGGCGTGATGGTCACGTGCCCAGGTAAAGAGCGCCTGGTCAAAGTCGGTGCGCGTGGCCGGGACGCCAAATACGCCGGCAACTTCGACGCGCACAAACTCCAGTGCCGGCAGCTTGTTGATGGCAGTGAGGGCAAATGGGGACGAGGGCTCCTCGAACAGATAGCGGCTGCCTTGCAGCGCGTCGCAACTGGTGCACGTGTTGCCGAGCGACGGGGCTTTGGAGGCTCGCGCGCCTACGGGCTTGTAGCCGCAGCGCTTATGAAGGTAGTCGCGGATCTCGCCCGGCACGCAGCCAAGAGCGGGCACGATGGCGAGTGCGTTGGCGTTGGCCGTGTCGATGGCAATGTGCCCGGCTTCGTTGGGCGCGTGCGCGATGGCGATGCTCTCGTCGTTATCGGCTCGATAGGGAATGCCGAAGGCCGCGACTGAGGTCTCTTTGTGACACTTCCAGCATTCGCGCTTGCCCAGTACTAGATATATATACGGCGCTGAGGGGTCGGATCGGTCAACACCGGGCAGCCACTCGGCAAAGGGCTCGGGGTTGACGCCGCTGGGTACATACCAGATCTTCTTGGTCCGGTCCCATTTGGCGCCCAGCGCCTTGGCTTCTTCTTTGTGCGAAAAGGGGACATCGAGCTCGGTGCGCATGGCGGCTCCTTGGTGCTGCAGGTGCAAGTGGCTCAAGGATACCGCAGGGTGTGGACGTTGTGGCGTTTTGCCGAGAAGCTGCGGCTCAGATGGGTTCGAGACGCGTTGGCCTCGGCCTCGGTGGCTATTGACGCGGTTTTGTGCATGGGCAGGATGGTTGCTTGGGCGGTTGGAACTGCCAGCGGATTTGGCGACATAAAACAAAACAGCCCAGAGTACATAGCCTCTGAGCTGCGAACATTTGGTGGGCGTTAGAAGATTTGAACTTCTGACCTCTTCCGTGTCAGGGAAGCGCTCTCCCCCTGAGCTAAACGCCCGATCAAGGGTGCGCAAGCGCGCAAGGGATAATATAACGGAGCCTGAACTCGGTGGCAAGAACATTTTTAAAAATCGCTTACATTGTGGAATTCGGGGGCTTTGTCGTATCCATTTCAAAAGAGCCTGCTGCCGCGATTTGGCTGTCGCATAATGCAAGGCCATTGCGGTATCGGGCTATGGAAAGACGCCTGCGGAATTGTCCTACCGATAAACGGACAAGCCTCCAGCTGGTGACTTCGCCGTGGTAAGGTAAGCCGAATTGTTTCCAGGCTGTTTCGGGGGAGTGGAATGAGCAAAGAGTGTGTCGAGCAGGTTGAAGGCGCAGGGGCTTCGGTGCCGATGACCGATATATCGAACATTGATGTGCCCGAGGGCACCGACGAGCTCAGCCGTAGCACCCGCCGCGCCTGGCGCGAGCGCCTGAACAGCGCTTCGACGCGCAAGATGATCACGGGCGTCTTGGCTACGCTGGTGGGCGGTTCATTTTGGGGCTTCTCGGGCACCAGCGCGAGCTTTCTGTTCGATACCTACCACGTCGACACCTTGTGGCTTATGAGCGTGCGTCAGATTCTCGCCGGTCTACTCTTTATGGCCGTGGTTGTTACGCGCGACCGCGAGCGCCTGATTAAGCTCTGGACCACACCCGCCGATCGCAAGCAGCTGCTGCTCTTTACCGCCTTTGGCCTGCTGTTCAACCAGTTTTGCTATCTTTCGGCCGTGCGCCTGACGAACGCCGGAACCGCGACGGTGCTCCAGTGCCTGCAGCTCGTTATCATCATGGGCTACACCTGCGCGATCGATCGCCGCATGCCGCGTACTCGCGAAGTCATCGGCATTGGCCTGGCTCTGGGTGGAACCTTTTTAATCGCCACCGGCGGCGACCCCACCAGCCTGAATATCTCGCCGCTTGGCCTGGCAGCAGGTCTTATGTGTGCGGTCAGCGCCGCGTGTATGGCGGTGATTCCCGCCAAGATCCTGCCCGAATACGGCAGCCCCATCGTCACGGGCTCGGCAATGCTCACGGCGGGCGTGATCTCATGTGTCTTCGTGCAGCCCTGGGCGCATGTGCCGGCACTCGACGCTGCCGGCGTCGAGGCGCTCGCGGTGTTCGTGGTTATCGGCTCGTTTTTTGCTTACATGCTCTATATGCAGGGCGTTAAGGACATCGGCTCGGTGCGTGCGAGTCTCATCGGAACCGTGGAGCCCGTCTCGGCGACCATCACCAGCGCCGTTATGCTGGGCACGGTGTTTTTGCCGACCGACCTTATCGGCTTTGCTATGATCATCGTGATGATGTTCCTCACGGTGTAGCTGGCGCCGCTGCCAAGACGGAAAAGGTGTTGTGCCGCATTTTCGCCAATTGATGTCCGTGTCTGGAGTTTAGCTGTCGATGCTCAAAATGCCATAAACTAGTAACGTTATGGACTTTTTCATTGCGACTCAATTGCGAGGATTTCTTTATGGCTGGTAATCACTTTAAGGGCAGCGATAGCGGCCGCCCTGCAGTTCCGCCGCGTCCGAACGGGGCTGGTAAGGCCGGCACGCCGGGCGGCGCTGGACAGGGCGGTTCCGGTAAGCGCGTGTCCCCGGGCGAGACGGCGATGTTTACCGCTCTGTACGAGCAGTCTCAAAAGGCAAAAAAGACCGGCCGTGCAAGAGGAAATGTCTTTGCGGGCGGTGCAACCTCTGCGTCGCAGCCGAGCGGGGCTCCTTCGGTACCTGCGAACAACGCAGGTGCTGCCAACGCCGCGAATGGCGCCGGCAACGTTAATGCCGGCAAGGCCGACAACAATACTCCCTCTGCCGGTGGCGCGGGGCTTACGGGTAACCTCGGCACGATTTACACCGGCGCCTCCGAGACAGGCACGTTCGCCCGCCTGGATGATAGCGGTACCGAGTTTGCGGGCTCGGGTTCCAAGGAAGATTATTACGATTTTGGCTTGAACTACGGTAGCGATGCTTCGTCGAGTTCGACCTCTGACGGTCTGGTCCGTCATCGCCATCGCAAGGGCGAGCGCAAAAAGCGTCACACCGGCGCCATTATTGCCGCTGTAGTCGCGGTGCTTCTCGTTGCGCTTGGCGCAAGCGGCTTTATGCTGCTTAACTCGGCAAAGACCGTAAAGAGCGAAGCGAAGGAGGCTGTCGAGATCGTCGGTGGCCTTAAGGACAAGGTCACGTCGGGCGATTTTTCGACGCTGCCTGACGACGCGAAGAAGATCGATGAGCTCTGTAACAGCATGAAGGCGGAGACCTCGAGCCCGCTGTGGACGGCGGCATCGTTTATCCCGGTGTATGGCAGTGACATCAATGCAGCCCGCACCATGATTGATGCCCTGTCCGATGTCTCGAGCAACGCGCTGGTTCCCATGGCCGATAACCTCTCGCAGGCCACACCCGGCAAGCTGTTCCAGGACGGCATGATTAACGTGTCCGCACTGCAGGCCGTTGCCGATTCGCTTTCCGATAGCTCCAAGGTGTTCAAGAGCGCCAACGAGAAGATCCAGGGTATTGGCGATACTCATATTTCCCAGGTGACCGAGCTGGTCGATAAGGCCAAGGACGGCTTTGCCACCCTCAACGGCGCGGTTGACGCGGCGGAGAAGGTCGCCCCCGTCCTTCCCCAGATGCTCGGCGCCAACGGCCAGACGCGCAACTACCTTGTGTACGCCATGAACAACGTCGAGATTCGTGCTTGCGGCGGCTTTGGCGGTTCGCAGGGCCTGATTTCGGTCACCGACGGCCAGATGTCGATTGGCGAGTTTGTTCCCTGCATTGCGCGCAGCAAAGACGAGGCGGTTGAGAGCGTCGACGAAGAAGATGAGACGCTGTTTGGTGACCACAGCAACCTATACATCTCGGGCAACACCTATTCGCCCGACTGGCCCCGTAATTCGCAGCGTGTCGCCGCGCTGTGGAAGTCTGAATATGGTCAGGACGTCGATGGCGTCATTGGTATCGATCCGGTATTCCTGCAGTATCTGTTGGGCCTCGTGGGTAATGTTTCACTGCCCGACGGTACAGTCGTTGACGGCACTAACGCGGCGAAGGTGCTTATGCATGATGTGTACTGGAACTATCCGGTCGAGGAGTCGGACGGCATCTTTGCATCCGTCGCCAGCGCTGCCTTCGACAAGATCCTTGGCGGTATCGGCGACGTCGATGTTGTGAACCTTGTCAGCGCCGTTGAGCGCGGTGCCGAAGAGGGCCGCCTGATCGCGTGGATGAAAAACGATGACGAGCAGAACGCTATCAAGGAGATGAACATAGACGCCTCACTGCCCGATCCGGATGACCCGAGTGAAGATCCCGTTGCTGGTGTCTACTTTAACAACCTGAGCTTCTCCAAGCTCGACTGGTATCTGAACGCCGATACGCAGATTGGTCAGGGCGTGAAGAACGGCGACGGCGCTTGCTCGTATCGCATCACCGTTACCCTGACGAACATCATGACGCAGGAGGAGGCAGGTAGGCTGCCCGACTACGTAGCGGCCAGTGCGCCTGGGACCTCGCGTGACGATGAGCGCTTGTATGTATCACTGTTTGCGCCGACAGGCGGCAGCATTACCGATCTAAACGTCGAGGGGACTCAGTTTGGACTGTTCGCTGCCACTTGGCACGGAGTTCCCTGCTATTCAGGAACCGTTGACCTGCATGCTGGCGAGACGACGACGATCACGTATACGCTGACCACGTCGGCCGAGGCGGGGGACAAGCCGCTTACGCTGCGTCAGACTCCTACATGCCAGGCGGCTCGCGACAGCGCGTCGGCGTAGGGTTTTTCTGGTAGCGCAGATAATCGAGTACCATTTTGGGGCGGACAGGCAATCTGTCCGCCCCTATTTTGTAAGGAGAGCGCATGAAGTACTTTGGCACCGACGGCTTTCGCGGTGAGGCCAACGTTGGGCTGACGGTAGAGCACGCTTATAAGATTGGCCGTTTTGTGGGCTGGTATTACGGCGCCAACCGCGAGCGCAAGGCGCGCGTCATCGTGGGCAAGGACACACGTCGCTCGAGTTATATGTTCGAGGCGGCGCTGGTGAGCGGCCTGGTCGCGAGCGGCGCGGACGCCTATATGCTGCACGTGATCCCCACGCCGGGCGTAGCGCATCAGACTGTGGAGGGCTGCTTCGATTGCGGCATCATGATCAGTGCGAGCCACAACCCGTTTTGCGATAACGGCATTAAGCTCGTCAACAGCGACGGTTTTAAGATGGACGAGGACGTACTGGAGCTTATCGAGGACTACATCGATGGCAAGAGCGAGGTGCCGCTGGCCACGGGCAACCACATCGGCGCCACGGTGGACTACATGCAGGGCCGCAACCGCTACATTGCTTCGCTCATCGCCAGCGCGAACTTTTCGCTGCAGGGCGTCAAGATCGGCATCGACTGCGCCAACGGCTCGGCGTCCTCGGTGGCCAAGCCGGTGTTTGACGCGCTGGGCGCCGACGTGCGCGTGATCAACGCCGCGCCCGATGGTTTTAACATCAACGTCGACTGCGGCTCCACGCATATGGAGCGTCTGCAGCGCCATGTGGTGGAGCAGGGCCTGGACGTGGGCTTTGCCTACGACGGCGATGCCGACCGCTGCCTGGCCGTGGATGAGCGCGGTCGCGTGGTAGACGGCGACCAGATCCTGTACGTGTGCGGCGTGTATCTGAACAAGCACGGGCGACTCTCGGGCGGTACCGTGGTGCCGACGATTGCCAGCAACTTTGGCCTGGTCAAGTCGCTGGAGCTTGCCGGTCTGAGTGCCGTGACCAGCGGCGTGGGCGACCGTCACGTGTATGCCAAGATGCGCGAGGGCGGCTACAGCTTGGGCGGCGAGCAGACGGGCCATACGATCTTTGGCGATATCGAGCGCACGGGCGACGGCATTATGACTTCGCTGCGCGTGATGGAAGTGATTCGTGCCGAGCGCGAGACGCTCTCGCAGCTCACGGCTCCGTGCAAGCTGCTGCCGCAGGCGCAGGTGGCCGTGCACGTGGCGGACAAGGACGCCGCGCTCGAGAACATGGGCGTGCAGAACGCCATCGCCGAGGCCGAGGCTGCGCTGGCAGGCGAGGGCCGCGTGCTCGTGCGCAAGAGCGGAACCGAGTCGGTTATCCGCGTGCTGGCCGAGGCGCCTGACCAAGCATCCGCCGATGCCGCCATGAAGCGCATCGCCGCCGCGCTGGAAGCTCTGTAAGGTAGTCATTGGGGACGTTCTTAAACGACTAGGTGGAAAGGGGACGCTGCGGATTGGTTCCGCGGCGTCCCCTTTGCGTTGGCGTGTCGGTTATGCCTTACAGCTCGTAGAGCGTGGTGAACTTGTCCTGCAGGTAGCTGCAGTAGTAGCGGGCATCGAACGCCATGCCGCAGGCGCCCTTGATGAGCTCCGGCGCGTCCTTGGCGCGGCCCCACTGCCAAATGTGCTCGCCCAGCCACGCGCGGACGGGTGCCAGGTCGCCGCTCGCGCAGGCGCCGGTAAGGTCGACGCCGTCGCGGCACATGGCCGGCACAAACATGGCGTCGTAGGCGCTGCCCAGCGCATACGTGGGGAAGTAGCCAAACGAGCCGCCACTCCAGTGCGTATCCTGCAGGCAGCCACGCGTGTCGTCGGGAACCGGAATGCCCAGGTACTCGTCCATAAAGCGGTTCCAAAGCGCGGGGATGTCCTTGGCCGTGGCCTCGCCGGCAAACAGCATGCGCTCGATCTCGTAGCGCACCATAACGTGCAGCGGATAGGTGAGCTCGTCCGCCTCGGTGCGGATCAACGACGGCTGTGCGATATTCACGGCGTGGTAGAGCGTATCCTCGTCCACGCTGCCATAGACCTCGGGCGCATGACGGCGCAGCACCTCGAGCAGCGGCCCCATAAAGGCGCGGCTGCGACCCACGGTGTTCTCGAAAAAGCGGCTCTGGCTCTCGTGGATGCCCATGGAGGTGCCACCTTCAAGACAGGTGCGCGCATAGGCAGGATTGACGCCCAGCTCGTACATGGCGTGGCCCGCCTCGTGGATGATGCTGTAGACGTTGGAAATGCAATCGTCCTCGTGGATATGCGTGGCGATGCGCGCGTCGCCCACCGAGAAGCCCTCGCTAAACGGATGCTCGGTAAAGGCGAGCGTGGTGTCGTCCAGGTCCAGGCCCACAAGCTTCATAAGGTCGAAGCTCATGGCGCGCTGGGCAGCCTCGGGCACATGGGCATGCAAAAAGTCGGCAGCTGGCTGCTGGCCACGCTCGCCTATGGCGTGCACGAGCGGCACGACCGTGGCCTTGACCTCGTCGCAAAATGCGTCGAAGCTCTTGGTGGAAAGGCCGCGCTCATACTGATCGAGCCAGACGTCGTACGGATCGCGCTTGGGGTCCATGAGCTGGGCCTGGCGCTTGAGCTGCCCGACGATCTTGTCCACGTAGGGCTCAAAGCTCGCCCAGTCGTTGGCCGCCTTGGCCTTGTGCCACACGGCGTCGGCCTCGCAGGTGAGCCTGGTCCAGGCCTCGGCCTCCTCGGTGGGGATGACGCTGGCCTCGCGCTGGTCGCGGCCGAGCACGCGGATCTCGTCGAGCAGCTGCGGGTCGTCGATTTTGCCGCCCACAACCGTCTCATGCGCCAGCGAACGCACGAGCTCAACGGACTTTTCGCTGGTCAGCAGCTTGTGGTGCTCGCCGGCAAGGGTGCCCATGGCGTCGGCGCGCGCTGCGGCGCCGTTGGCGGGGGCAATGGTCGCGCCGTCAAATTCGGCAATCTTGAGCAGGTACTCGCGGGTCCACAGCTTGCCCTCGAGTTTGCGGAACTTTTTGACGGCCTTGTCGACTTTAGCGGCCTTGACGCCCTTGGCGGCCTTTGCCACGGCTGCCTTGGCCTTCTTATCGAGTTTCTTTCCCATACCGTATCCTTAATCTCGCAGGCCGAGCGTCGCAAGCGGGTGCGCGGCCAGTTTGCACAGCTACCTGCCTTGTACCCAGCGCGAACAAAACGGAACGCGGCGATGCGCTCGCGAAATGTGTTATCCTATAGCCCAATGCGTTGACGGAGAGGGTTTTGCCCGCCGCGTCGCCGGCAAGAGAGGGAAGGTCATGGGCTGCAAGCCTTCCTGCGGTGGCAAGGGCCAAGCGTTCACTCCCGAGCAGCGACCTCAACGGGCACGCGGCCGGCGGCAGCGAGGCCCCAGTAGGGAAGCCGTGAGCCTCGCGATAAGGGGCGCAGAGTGGGCGCGGCGGGCCAGACATCCGCCGGGTCAAACAAGGTGGTACCGCGGAATTTAACCGTCCTTGGGCAATGCACATGCCCGAGGGCGGTTTTTTGTTACCGAACCGGGCCGCGCATCCGCAGCATCGGGCGGCGTCAGCCGTCCCGGAGCGCGGATGCGCGAGAGACGAAAGGGAAGACATGAGTCTGATTGATGATCTGGTCAAACTCGAGGAAGAGGCCAAGGAGCTCGTCGCAGGCGCCGACGACGCCGAGAAGCTCGAGGCCGCGCGCGTCGCGCTGCTCGGCCGCAAGGGCCGCATCACCGGCCTGATGCGCATGATGGGCAAGCTCGCCCCCGAGGATCGTCCCGTTATGGGCAAGCGCGCCAATGAGATGCGCCAGCTGATCGAGGGCATGCTCGACGAGCGCACGACCGAGATGAAGGCCGCCGCCCTTAAGCACGCACTCGAGCACGATGCCGTCGACATCACGCTGCCGGGCATCCGTCCGCAGATCGGTCACCAGCACCTGATCAAGCAGATCATCGAGGAGGCCGAGGACATCTTCTGCGGCATCGGCTACACTGTCGAGTCCGGCCCCATGGTCGACACCTCCTACTACAACTTCACGGCGCTTAACGCCCCCATGGATCACCCGAGCCGTTCGGCCCGCGACACGTTTTACGTGGTCGACAACAACCCCGGCAGCGTTGCGCACCCCGAGGCGCACGCCCACGGCGAGTCCGACGTGCTGCTGCGCACCCAGACCTCGGGCGTGCAGATCCACACCATGGAGTCGCAAAAGCCGCCCATCTACATGATCTGCCCGGGCACCGTCTATCGTCCCGACACGGCCGATGCCTGCCACCTGCCGCAGTTTAACCAGATCGAGGGCCTGGTCGTGGACGAGGGCATTACTTTCGGCGACCTCAAGGGTACGCTCGACTATTTTGTTAAGTGCATGTTTGGCGAGGACCGCAAAACGCGCTACCGCCCGCACTTCTTCCCCTTCACCGAGCCTAGCTGCGAGGTGGACGTGAGCTGCCACGTGTGCGGCGGCAAGGGCTGCAACTTCTGCAAGCACAGCGGCTGGATCGAGATTCTGGGCTGCGGTATGGTCGATCCCAACGTCCTTATCAACTGCGGCATCGACCCCGAGAAGTACACCGGCTTCGCCTTTGGCATTGGCGCCGAGCGCGTCGCGGCACTGCGCTACGACCTGCCCGACCTGCGCACGTTGATGACTGGTGACATGAGGTTCTTGAACCAGTTCTAGAACGCTTTCTTCTTAGTTGCAGTTTCCGGCTCAAAGCCGCATTTATGAAAGGAGACCAGTTAGATGCGTGTTTCTTACGACTGGCTCAAGACCATGATTGATATTCCGGAGGATCCCAAGACCCTTTCGGACGAATATATCCGTACCGGCACCGAGGTCGAGGCGATCGACACCGTGGGCGAGTCCTTCGACCACGTGGTGACCGCCAAGGTGCTCACCAAGACCCCGCACCCCGATAGCGACCACATGTATGTGTGCTCGGTCGACGTGGGTGACAAGAACCTCGACGCCGACGGCAACCCCGCTCCGCTGCAGATCGTCTGCGGCGCGCAGAACTTCGAGGCCGGCGACCACATCGTCACGGCCATGATTGGCGCCGTGCTTCCCGGCGACGTCAAGATCAAGAAGAGCAAGCTTCGCGGCGTCGTGTCCATGGGCATGAACTGCTCCGCGCGCGAGCTCGGCCTGGGTGGTGACCACTCCGGCATCATGATCCTGCCCGAGGATACGCCCTGCGGCATGCCGTTTGCCGAGTACGTGGGCTCGAGTGATACCGTGCTCGACTGCGAGATCACGCCCAACCGTCCCGATTGCCTGTCCATGATCGGTATGGCCCGCGAGACCGGCGCCATCTTCGATCGCGATTTCCACGTTGAGCTGCCCGCCATCAAAGCCGAGACCGGCCGCGCGACCGACGACGAGCTTTCCGTCGAGATTGCCGACGAGGGCCTGTGCGACCGCTACGTTGCCCGCATCGTGCGCAACGTCAAGGTCGGCTCGTCGCCCGACTGGATGGTCAAGCGCCTTAACGCCTTGGGTGTGCGCCCGCACAACAACATCGTCGACATCACCAACTATGTGATGATGCTCACCGGTCAGCCGCTGCACGCCTTTGACCTGGACACCTTTGCCGAGCGCGATGGCCACCGTCGTGTGGTGGTTCGCGCCGCCCAGCA
>ENA-OOWV01001465-OOWV01001465.1-human-gut-metagenome-genome-assembly--contig:-NODE-1465-length-15307-cov-3.005835_pt1 | contig 15307 bp, 10 predicted proteins | sample MGYA00241584_ERZ501337 | MGnify/ENA primary metagenome ERZ501337 (study PRJEB25962, sample SAMEA2042744) | human gut metagenome | biome: human gut; feature: human-associated habitat; material: faeces... | reverse complement strand
ACATCACACGTGCCGCAATCCTTGTCCTGTTTCTCTCCGAAATACCCTAGTAAGATACGAGTCCGACAAATATGCGTGTTGTGAATGTATTCCAACACCTTACTGATACGCGCCTCGTTGCGTGCCTTCCTCTCTTCGTAGGCCGACCGGGGGATCGACAGATACTTCTGCTCTTCACGTACTTGCCGGTAGATGATCAGCGGTGTCTTCTTCTGCGGGACATAATTCACAATGCGGTATTTCGAAAGTCCCACCAGCAGATGGTACACCTCGTCGGGCGTACAACCGGCACGGGTAGCAATCAGACTCTCATTGATGTAAACATAATCGGCAAACAACCCCGTGTATGACCGGAGAATCGTCTTGATGACAGCATCCGTCAGTTCGTCCTGCCGCAGATAACTGTACAACTCTTCGCGTGTAGCAGTAAAGATCAGTCGGGAGGCGTTATCCACTTCTTCCACATATTCCAGGTAACCTGCCAGCTCCAGCAACTTGATGGCACTGTGCGTCTGTGTGATGGGTAACTTGAAAGCCGAGCAGAAATCGGTCAGCATGAAGTCGTGTACCGTATCCAGCCCATAGCCGACAGCGATCTGGAAATAATTGCCCAGCGCCTCGTACACCCGGTAAATAAATTCTTTGGGAGGAAATTCATCACTGATACGCTTCTTCAGCTGGGCCGTATCAGTAGGCGAGCAGAGTGCAACCGCATAAGCCTTACGCTCGTCACGTCCGGCCCGTCCGGCTTCCTGATAATATTCTTCGAGCGACCCCGGCATATCCAGATGCACCACGACACGTACATCCGGCTTGTCGATTCCCATTCCAAATGCGTTTGTGGCAACCATCACACGGATTCTGTCGTATGTAAAATCCTCCTGATTCTGCTTACGTTCATCATTTGAAAGCCCTGCGTGGTAACGGCCCGCCGAAATACCCTGCTCATTTAAAAGAGTATACAGCTTATCCACATTCTTTTTCGTTGCGCAGTATATTATTCCACTTTCGTCCTCATGCTTTTTCACATAATTGATTATACTGTTGTCCTTCTGGCTGCCTCCCTTTCTTGTAACAACCCTGAAAAACAGGTTAGGTCTGTCAAACCCAGTCACCATAGTAACCGGATTGTTAAGTCCAAGCGAAGCCACTATATCATTTTTCACGCGCTCCGTGGCGGTCGCTGTAAACGCACTGACTATCGGTCGTCTTGGAAGTCTCGTTAAAAATCCGGCAATTTCCAGATAGCTCGGTCTGAAATCCTGTCCCCACTGCGATATACAGTGTGCCTCATCAACTGTCAGCATCGATATGTCCGCGTTGCAGGCAAAATCCAGAAAACGCGGCGTGTTGAGGCGCTCCGGAGCGACATAGATTATCTTGTATCGCCCCTGTGAGGCATACGAAAGTGCCATCCTTATCTGGTTTTCGGTCAGTGAGCTGTTGATATAGGCGGCATGCACTCCTGCCTGGTTTAAAGCCTTGACCTGATCTGACATAAGCGAGATAAGTGGCGAAATGACAAGCGTAATTCCTTTAAGCATAAGCGCCGGAAGCTGGTAGCACAGCGATTTTCCTGCGCCTGTCGGCATGATACCGAGCACATCGTGCCCTGCAAGTATGCCGTTTATGAGCTCCTCCTGCCCTGTTCTAAGACTGTCGTAGCCAAAGTATTGTTTGAGTGTCTGGTTTATGTTCATTTATGCTTGTTGTCCTCCCTTAGCTGCACGATAATCCTGTAGACCTCAGGCCTTCTCTCCTTCAGATGCTTATCAAGCAGGTGTCTCCTCTGTGCAAACCGCTCTGCAAGCTCCGGATGCTCTCTTGCTATACGCTCATGCACCTCGCGACGGTGCATCTCGATATCTGCCGCAAGCGTGTGCACATCCTTTCCTGATATGTTGACGATTTCTTTCAGATGCTCCTCCAGATGCTCCAGCCACTCATCCTGGTCAAACTCATCCATATGCGCCCAGCGGCCATGCATGATTTCCTCTATATCCTTTGTCTTTTTGAGCTGTTCTATCTGAAGCTTTATCTGCTTTTCAATCTGCTCCTCACTCTCGGCGCCAAACGCCCAGACAAACTCCTGCACTCTGTTGTCAGCACGCTTTCTTGAGGCACTGCGCTCCTCGTTATCTACGCCACCCTCAAGCGGATAAGGTCTGTTTATTCCCATATCCTTTAGCGCAATATGTATTGTCCTTCTGACACAGCCCTGCTCAATTAAATAACCTAAGCCCAGCTTCCTGAGTTGCTCGTTGAGCTCTGCAATGTGCTCTGTTATGTATAGCTTTACACCTTTTTGTTTCAGTGAGCGGTAAAGTGACTCTATGCTGTCAGCTCCTGTGATATCAATACTTCCGATAGCTCCGGCATCGATTATGACAGCTTTTGTATCATGCTTTAGGTGGTCCTCAATATCACGCACAAGTACCTTTGCATTTGCAAAAAACAGGCCGCTCGAAAATCTGTAAATAATCACACCGTCAATCTCGTGGATGTTTGTGCTCTCCCTGATATCGCGGAAATGACTGTGTCCCGGCTGCACACCGAGAAAGCAGGTGGCCGGCTTTGCGCTTCTGATTATCATCTCGGCAAAAGACAAAATGATTCCTATCAAAACTCCGTTTATCGTACCCAGAATAAGTACTCCGAAAAAAGCACCAACAAATATGAAAAATTCTGTCCTGCTGACCTTCCACAGTCTCTTTGCCAGATGAAACTCCGTGGCACCCATGAGCGCTGATATGACAATCGCCGTGAGCACCGGAACCGGCAGATATCCTATAAAGCCTGTGCAAAAAAGAAGCACTGCTATCATGGAAACGCCTGCAACAAGCCCTGTGAGCTGTGTCTTACCCTCGTACTGCTCGCTCATCGCAGTTCGTGACACTGAACCGTTTATCGGACAGCAGCCCGTAAAAGCCGCAGCCATATTTCCTATGGAAAATGCCAAAAGCTCCGTGTTATCATCTATTCTGTATCCGTTTTTCTGTGCGAAATTGTTTTCTGCCAGAAGTGTCTCTGCCATGATGACAACAGCAACCGAAAGACTTAAAACTATTACCTCTGAGGCCTTTTGAACTGAAAAAACTGCCTCGAAATCCAGTATATACCACCGCGGCATGCCGGGCTCAACTGCTGAAAGAGTCGGCACTCCCCACTCCTTTACCGGTCAAAAATATGTAAAAAGCGCGCCTGTTACCATGAGCACAACCGCCATAGGAAACTTTGGAACAAGCCTCTTACTCACAACCAAAATGGCAAGCGCTACAATCCCCATGACAAGTGCGGCTGCATTTATGTGGTGTAAGGCCTCCCATATATGCTCAGACAGTTCAAAAAGCTCTCCGGTTCCTGCCGCAGAGCCCATGAGCTTTGGCACCTGCATCAGTATGATTGTAGTACATATGCCTGTGATAAATCCGCCCATAACCGGCGCAGATATGTAGTTCACCAGCTTTCCGGCATTCATGAAGTAAAATGCCAAAAGCCACAGTGCCACAAAAAATGTAAACACCGGTACAACCGTCATGGCCTCTTTGCTTCCTGCCTCTATTCCCATGCCAAGCACTGCTGCTCCGACAAGCGCCGCCGGAGCAGCATCCACACCGAATATAAACTGCGGTGATGTGGAAAACAGAGCAAACAATATGATTGGGAATACCGAGCCATACAAGCCATATACCGCCGGTAGCCCGGATATCTGCGCATAGCCCATCGATATAGGAATCGAAACCGCCATGATGATGATTCCCGCAAGAATGTCCTTTGGGAGATTTTTCTTGTCGTAGTTTTTGAGTGTTGGTGCAACTGATAATTTTTGTTTCATTTAGATTTGTGCCTTCTTTATCAATACTTTCTTTCCTTCAAATGCGAAACCATAATGTTGAATTGCTTCTCTTTTATATCCTCGTTCCAAAAGCTTTGCATCATAATTTTTCTCTTCAATCTGCTTCAAAGCACTATCCGCAGTCATATCCAGTGATGTCTCCTCTTGCGAATCAATAACCTTAAATTCTATTATTACAGCCTGCGAATTTTTATCACGTGGAATGATCATCACATCATATCTGCCATAGCCACTTTCACGGTTTGACTGCACTTCATATTTATCTCTAAGCTCGACCAGCAGGCCTAAGACAAAACCATGATAAAATCTCTCCGGTTCAGATTTTCCCGAAGGATGCTTTCCGCTGTCAAAGCTGCTGAAGGTAGATAAAGCGACCTCATTCATGTATATGTTCATTTCCTTTACATTGCCTCTAAGCAATGCCCTTATGAATCCATTATAATTCGAAACAGAGGCATTAAACCATCCTCTGAACATATTTGAAAACATACTTACGGTTTCAAGATTTGTAATGCTCAGATGATACCACGGTTCAAGCGTAAGACCTCTTTTTTCTAAGGAATCAACCTTTAAATAACCGCTGGCAAGCAAAAGACTCCAAATGGCATTTTCATCGTTATCGAGCTGTTCAAACACCAGTTGTTCGTCAATGCTAACCTCCACAGAATCGCCTTCCAGAAGTGTTTCCATCATAGATTTTATTTCTGCAGATGCTGTTCTGATCAAACGATTTACCAGACCGTTTGAGCTGGTAGATGCCCAGTATGGACTTATCTGTTTTTCCTTTAGAAAATTCGTTATAGACCATGGATTATAAATATCACTGTGATTTCCAAATTTAAAACCGTCATACCATTTTTTTACAGTATCTTTTTCACCGGACAGACCATACTCTTCCATTGCATCAAAAACTTCATTCTCTGTAAATCCAAAGCTCGTTGCATAACTGCTTGAGGTCGTGGTTATTACATTCAGATTATTGAGGTCTGAAAAAATTGATTCCTTTGATACACGCGTGATTCCTGTCATAATAGCACGCTCCATATACGGATTTGTCTTGAACGTTGCATTAAACAGGCTTCTTATATATGCAGTAAACTCATTCCAATATCCATGAAGATATGCCTCCTGTATAGGAGTATCATACTCATCAAGGATAATTATCGTCTTCTTTCCCCAGTAACGATGAAAATACTCACACAAAATATTTAATTTTAATCCACTCTCAGCATCACCCATCCTGGTATTTGTTCCTTCAAAATCAGCTATTTCGTCTGCTGTCAGAGTATCCCCCTCAAGCAGATATCTGTGCCTTTTGTAAACAGCCTCTATCTGTGCTTTTATCTGGATTTTTGCATCTCCCAGATTGTCGGCCTTAACCGAAGCAAAGCTCATAAAAATCACAGGATAAGTACCCTGAATTTTTCGATAGTCCTCATCCTCCCATATAGACAATGAATCAAACAAATCGCTCCTGTCCTTATACTGATTTGAAAAAAAGCAGTTAAGCATGCTCATATTAAGTGTTTTTCCAAAACGCCTCGGACGCGTGATGAGAGTCACATCATCCTTTGAATCCCACCATTCCTTTATAAAGCTCGTTTTGTCCACAAAAAAGCAATTATCTTCTATAACAGAAGCAAAATCCTGTTTCCCAATACCAATCGTTTTTACCATATCTGACTCCCTGTATAGTCTCAAATCATTGTTTTATATATGATATTATAGCCAATACAATTATGCACTGCAAGAAACAAATATACTCTTCTTAATCACGTTTTTAAACATAGATTAAGAAGAGTATAATCTCTTTTATCGTATTAAATTATAACTACTTAATCGCAGCCTCAACCTCGCCCTTCTCAGGCATCACGCGAAGTGCGCCCTTTCTCGTGGTAATAAGAGAGGCTGCCGCATTTGCGAATGTGAGCATCTTTTTCACATCGTCATCCTTCCGGTCATTGATACCATGCTCCAGCACATCGTGAAGCAGGCATGCACAGAAGGTATCTCCTGCACCTGTAGTCTCGACAGTGTCATCTCGCAGGAACGGAGCTGCCTCCACGATATGTCCGTCAAAAAATGCCATACTTCCGTTTTTGCCCATGGTAGCACAGATAAACGGAATGTGATACTCATCTATGAGCTTCTTTACACCTGTCTTTATGTCCTTTTCGCCTGTCATGAATTCAATCTCATCATCAGATATTTTTAAGATGTCACACTGACTAAGGCCCCAGCTTATCTTCTCTTTTGCATCGTCCATGCTCTTCCAGAGCGGTTTGCGCAGATTAGGGTCAAAGGAAATCAGTGCGCCTGCCTCTTTTGCGGCAGGTATTGCATGCTTTGTCGCTTTCTCACAGGTCTTATCTGTCATTGAAAGACTTCCGAAGTGGAAAATTTTTGCGTTTCTCACAAGGGATAAATCCACCTCATCCGCTGTCAGCATCATATCTGCTCCCGGATTTCTGTAGAATGAGAAATCTCTGTCTCCGTCTGCTGCGGTCTGTACAAATGCAAGAGTGGTATGGACATTGTCATCATAGCGCACGCCTGTTGTGTCGATGCCCTGCTCCTTTACGGCATCAACAAGCAGTCTTCCGAACGCATCCTGTCCCACTTTTCCTATGAAAGCAGTCTGATGACCGAGCTTTTGAAGCATGGCAAGCACGTTACATGGAGCTCCACCCGGATTAGCCTCAAAAAGCTTATTGTCCTGCGCACTTGTACCGTTTTCTGTAAAATCTATAAGTAATTCACCTAATGCAACTACATCCATATTGTACCTCTTTCTTTCCTGTCAAAATATTATGTATATTATTCTACAAATAACCGGACTAATAATTTGTCCGGTTATTATTTGTATGCCCTACTGATATGCTGTCATATTACAAAATTATATCATATTTTTCAATATCCACAACAGCACTTCCGTCACAATTAAAGCAGATTCCGTCTGCCTGAAGAGGTGTACAGATAGCTGTGGTTGCGACCTGCTGTCCGTCATTGATAAAGAGCTCTATAGACTGTCTGTCCATGATGAAACGAAGCTTTAGCTTTCTGTCTGTATCTGCGATCTTAATTTTTCTGACACAGACGACATCCTTTGTGACGCCACAGCAGGTACGATCAATCTCGAGCATGCCTGCGACTCTGTTGTAGGTAAACACTGTACCATACTCATCATCGCATGCCATTTCAACAGTGAAGTTATTGTACTCCTCGCCTGAAAGCTCCACTGTCATGTCGAGAGTGCGGCCCTTTATGCCATCAAAGGTCGTGTAGCAGTCTATTTTTTTATCTGTATAATGACACTTGTTTGCACGATAATTTTCTATTTCCTTAACCGGCTTCTGCCAGATACGGCCGTCCTTTATTTCAAGCTCACGAGGCAGTGTCATCATGCCCTGCCAATCCTGCGAATCAGGAACGACACATGCATCCCACGACTTCATCCAGGCAATCATCACACGGCGTCCGTCCGGAAGCAGTGTAGTCTGCGGTGCATAAAAGTCCATGCCATAGTCAAGTGTGTGCGGCTCTTCCTTGATAAATACATGATTTTCTTTATCATAATCCCCCAGAAAATATACAGAGTTGTGTCCGTTATGAAACTCATATTTGTCTGCCTTCATACTCTGCGGTGAACAGATGAGCACATGCTTATCCTCCAGCCCAAAGAAGTCCGGGCACTCCCACATGGTACCTATTTTGCCTGTGCTGTTTGCCGCAAGGATTGTCTCAAACTGCCAATCGGTCAGGTTTTTTGAAGAGCAGAGCACTACCTGTCCCACATTGTTTAAGTCCTTGCTTCCAACTATAAGATAATATGTGTCATCCTCTTTCCATATTTTAGGGTCACGGAAATCGATTCTGCTGCAGTTTTCAGGAAGCATATCGCCTGTCACAACAGGATTATTCTCATGCTTCACATAATTAAGTCCGTCTCCAAATGCGATGCACTGGTTCTGTCTCTCCTGCTCACTGCCGTCAGGAAGTTTAATCCTTGTGACACCTGTGTATACAAGCACATGCTTACCATCTGCCTCAATGGCACTTCCTGAGAAACATCCTTTTTTATCATATTCCTCGTCAGGTGCCAGAACACACGGAAGCTGCTCCCATTTAATCATATCGCTTGTCGTACTATGCCCCCAATGCATAGGTCCCCACTCACGCAGATATGGATAGTACTGATAAAACAGATGAATTTTTCCGTTATAGACAGAAAATCCATTCGGATCATTAATCCATCCTGCCGGTGCACTGATATGAAACAAAGGTTTACTCTCTTTATCTGTAGCAGCTATTTTTTTTGCCTCGTAGCTTCTTGCTTTTTCCAATAATTCGCTCATTCAAATCCTCCAATTCTGTTTGCTTTGCCGGTAATACAGAATTATGAACAGTAACCTATTTGCCCTCTGACGTACTCTCAAGGGATTTCTGATAGCTGTCAAAATATTTCTGCTTTATCTTCAGATAATCCTGTAAACCATATTTATCAAGTTTCTTAAGGTATGAATCCCATTCCTTATCAATGCCGCCGTTTAATATCCAGTCGGCCTTTTTCTGCTCAGCATATTTCTTGATGTCTGTGTCGTACTGTGACACCTTGTTGGTGTCATCTATGCTCATGAACACGTTTGGATAGACATACTTACTGTTCATGTCCTTCAGATAAGCCTCATGCATGTTGTCAAGACGCCACTTGGCATCTGCAGGCTCTGTCACATAAACATCATAGTACTCGTTTAAAACAGCAAGCGGTCCGTTTACTGACTGTGCCTCACGCACTTCAACCGGTGACTGATCGCCCAGATCCATATGCTTTAACATCTGTCCGCCGTCAGCGTTTGTACTCATCTCAAATATATTGAACGAATCTTTCTCACCGTATGTTCCCCAGTTATTCTGTGGAGACTGGATTGGAGCATACATCTGATCAATCCACGCGGCTGCCAAAGCCGTATCCCTGCAGCTTGATGTCAGTACGCATCGTCCTCTGTCGAAACCACTCGTCTCACTGTTGTTCTGTCTGGTGATATTTCTGACTCCGTCAGGTCCTGTGAGAGCAGGAAGCATGACGTAATCTGTGTTATTGTCAATGTTTGCAATGTCCCATGTAAAGCAGAGCCCGTATCTGTGGTTTTTACCCTTTGCTACGTAGGTTGACCACTCCTGTGTAAATGCCTCAGGGTCAATCAAATCCTCTGTGACAAGCTTGTGAAGCCACTCGATACCCTCCTTGTAGCCCTCCTGTGTCGGAGCATAGATGACTTTTCCCTCATCTGTTACTGCAAAGTGGTCACCTGTATCACCATAACCCTCACCAAAGCCGTTCATGAGGATGGCTGGATCCTGGTCACCGTTATTTATAATAAATGACATAGGAATAACCCCGCCCTCGATATCAAACTCTTTCTCAAGCTCGTCTGCATGATCTCTGAATGCAATAAGCACCTGCTCGAGCTCATCTGTAGTGGTCGGCACCTCAAGTCCCAGATAATCAAGCCATTTCTTGTTGATATAAGGTATATCTCCGATTGCCTGAATTGCCTCTTTTCCTGCACCAAGCTGCTCTATCCATGGAAATGAATAGATATGTCCGTCAGGTGCGGTACACATTGTCCTATATTCAGGATATTTCTCAAAAACTGCCTGAAGATTAGGCATATATTTGTCAATCAGATTCTCAACCGGAATGATAATACCCTGCTTTGCATATCTGAGCAGGTCGTAATCACTCATACCTGCATTAAACAGTCCATCCGGCAGATTACCAAACTGCGCCAATGCCAGATTCTTCTTGTCAGAGAACTGGTCTGAAACGAAGCATGTCCAGTCGATATGCACGTTGGTCTGCTTCTCCATTCTCTTGAAGATAGTCCTCTCATTAGGATCCTGTGTGGATGTGGCCGGTGCACTTGTGATAAATGACAGCTCAGCCTTCTCCTTCAGAGGGAACTGCACATCTGATACCGGTGTGTCCGGATTTGTCTCAGCATTTAAGCTCTGCTGCTTTCCACAGCCTGCCACACCTGTCAGCATTGCAAGTGTAAGCGAAAGTGTAATTAATTTTTTGAAGCTTCTTTTTTTCATATCCATACTCATCCTTTCTGTTAGCCCTTAACAGATCCAACCATGATTCCTTTATCAAAATATTTCTGGAAAAATGGATACATAATCAAAAGTGGTAAACTTGATACAACAATTGTAGCGTACTTGAGCTGCTCTGCAACCTTTGCCATCTCAGCTGTGCTCTGGATATCTGCAATCATGCCCGGCTGAGGTGTATTCTGCACGAGAATTGAACGCAGTACAAGCTGTAATGGCTGGAGATTTGCGTCATTCAGGTAAATCATTGCATCAAAGTAGCTGTTCCACATTCCTACAAATGACCAAAGCATAAGCACCGCAATAATCGGCTTACAAACCGGAAGCATTATCTTAAAGAAATGCTGTATTTCATTTGCTCCGTCGATGGCTGATGCCTCACGAAGCTCATTTGGCACTGACTGATAATAGGTTCTCGCCAAAATCATATTCCACACATTGAAAGCTCCCGGAATGAGGATTGCCCAGACGGTGTTTACCATATGGAGCTGATTTATAAGGATGAATGTAGGAATCATTCCTCCTCCAAAAAACATTGTGATAATAAAAATCACATTGAAAAATTTTCTTCCGACAAATTCCTTTTTAGACATCGGATATGCTGCCAGGATTGTGACAAATACTGAGAGTGCCGCAAACGCTATTGAGTAAAAAAACGAATTGAAAAATCCGCGCCATATCATGTCATTTTCCAGAACTCGTCTGTATGCATCAATAGTCCAGTCCTTTATGTTGAAGCTCAGTCCCTGATTGTTAAGTACTGTCGGATCCATGAAAGATGCCAGCACTACATATACTAACGGAACAATTATTGCAAGCACAAACAACCCAAGAAGTGTATATCCAATTCCAAGAACAATTTTATCAGTCCGTGAATATTTGATTTTTGTCTTCATATCTTTTTCCATTGCACTTTCCTCCTAGATTCCTTCACCATCGTTTAGCTTCTTTACAACCGCATTGACTATAATCAGCAATATTACGTTGATTACCGAGTTGAAAAGACCAACCGCTGTTGAATAACCATAGTCTCCATTCAAAAGTCCGATTCTGTATACATATGTAGAAAGAATTTCCGATGCCGGTAAGTTCATATCTGTCTGTAACGCATAGGCTTTCTCGAAACCGATACTCATAATATTTCCTGCCTGCAGGATGAACTGTATCACTATAATATTCTTAATAGCCGGAAGCTCAACATACCACATCTGCTGGAAGATGTTTGCGCCATCCATTCTCGCTGCCTCTTCAAGCTCCTTGCTCGCATTGGATAATGCCGCTGTGTACATGATTGAAGCCCAGCCTGCTCCCTGCCAGATGCCGCTCGCGATGTAGATGGTTCTGAATGCGGCCGGCATTGTCATCCAGTTTGTGCTGATACCGAGCAGCTTGTTCATAGGTCCGATTGGTGATAAAAACATACGAACCATACCACAAAGTACAATAACTGAAATAAAATTCGGTGCGTAAATCAAAAGCTGTATCTTTTTCTTGATGCCCTCTTTGCGAATACGATTCAGAAGCAGTGCAAGTATGATCGGTACCGGAAATCCCCATAACAATCCGTAAATACTTACCTTTAACGTATTCATCAGGTAGTTCATAAAATCAGGTGACGATAAAAATCTCTTGAAATATTCAAGCCCGACCCATGGACTCCCCAGCACACCCTTTATGACATTGTAATCCTTGAATGCTATGAGCAGTCCGCCCATCGGAACATACTTGAATATAATTGTCAGTAAAAGTGCCGGCATAAGGAAAAATATGTACAACATCCAGTTTTTCTTCACATATGTCACTTTGCTTTTCAATGACTGCTTTTTTTCTTTCATTTGCTGTGACCTCCACTCTTTTTCACATTTTGTTTTTTTACTTAATTTACGCTCTTGCGTAACCGGTAAAGTAACCGTTTACTTTATAATTTGATAATACAATATCATTTGTGCTGTGTCAATACTTTTCTCAAAAAAAGTAACCGGTTACTTTTTTGTTGATATTTTGGAAATTGCGCTGTATACTGTTTATAAACATTTGTAATATAAGTAATTTTTATAAGGAGACATCCCATGGGAAAAAAACAGGTTACATTTGCAGATATTGCGGAATATACACACTTTTCAAAAACAACGATTTCAAGATATTTCAATCATCCAGACTCTCTGACACTAGAGAATCAGGAAAAGATTTCCCGTGCGCTTGATGAGCTCGGCTATAAGAAGAATAAGATCGCAAAGGTTCTCGCAAACGGTAAGAGCGAGTTTGTCGGCATAATAGTGCCAAACCTTTACCTGCACTACTACTCTGAGATGCTCACACAGCTTTTAGCCACCTACACTGACTATCACTATAAGTTTCTCATCTTTATGAGTGACAAGGGGGCGGCTGAGGAAGAAAACTACATTGATGAACTTTTAGCTTATCAGATAGAGGGTCTTATCGTGCTAAGTCACACTCTCTCATCTGAAAAGCTTGCTTCATACCACATTCCAATTGTCGCAATCGAGCGAGAATCCATGCATATAAGCAGTGTCACCTCCGACAACTATATGGGTGCGCTTCAGGCCACATCTCTTTTAATACGTGACAAATGTGATATCCTCATCCATATCAATGTAGATGTGCCAAAGTATGTCCCGGCATACGACAGAATCCGTGCGTTTGAGGACATCTGTACCGAGCACAATATTCCCTATGAGCTCAGTCTGAACGTATCCGGTGATTCGTACAACGATTTATTTTCTCAGATGAAGGTGATTTTTAACAATATAGATGAGAAATATCCTGATAAAAAGAAAGGGGTATTCCTGGCAAACGACACATATGCCAACATGTTTTTGAATCTTGTCATACAAAAATACGGCTGCTTTCCGGACAGCTATGAGATAGTCGGCTTCGACAATTCACCAATTGCCAACGAAGCCATAATTCCAATCACCACCATCGGCCAGCAGATAGATGTAATCGCAAGAACCGCCATGGATTTGCTCGTCAAGCAGATGGATAACCGCAAACAAAGAAAGCCTGAGCCAGATTTGGCGCCAACGCACAAAAAGATAGCGCCTGTGCTGATCCGCAGGGAGACAACCAGCTAGTACATCGTTTATGTGACATGTACCAGCCTAATTTTCTCCTGTTGCGTCCTGATATTCCCTGCTGCTCACACCACCCCATGAGTTTCTATCCGCTGAGAAAACCTCATTTGTGGTTTTATTTACAGCATAAAATCCAAGTAGCCTTGTATCTGAGCCACTAACCAACTGCTCATAAACAAACAAATCACACTGTCCATTTTCGGAAACTCTGTCATAAACTAATCTATTCTCATACGTATTTCCATCAGCCTCGCCGGTTTCGAAAACAGAATAAAAAGTACCTTTAGCTGTGGAACCGTTGCGAATAATACCGGCATCCCCGGCTGAGAGTATCCCTGCAGCTGACATGTAATCATATACGGCCATGCTTTCTGTATCCAGGCTTTCGTCAGCGTTCTCATTTCCTGCATTCTCATTTTCTGTATTTTCAGAAGTGTCATTGTATGACTGTGAATTATTCTCAGTGCTGTTTTCACTGTCATTTGCACCACTATCACCAGCATCATTTCCACTGTCTCCGGTGCTGTCATCATCGTTTATAAGTCCAAACTTTATTGTTTCCTTAAATGTCAAATTTCGTCTCAGGAAAGGTCCAACCTTGATGTTATAATATTCATCAGTACTATATCCATCCGAAGTACTCATGCAGATAAGACCATTCGCATATACCTTTTTCTCCGTATCCATGCCGATGAATGAAATTATCAGATTAATAACCATGGCAGCCATCAAACACAGCCACATGACTATGAGTATTACTTTTCTGAATAGCCTTACCCCTTCTGACTTTTTAGATACGCTGTCACTGAATAATATCCACCTGATTATCCAGTAAAGCGACAAGACCATACATCCTGCGTATGTTATCAGAACAGACGACAGCTCGAACCAGTATCTATAGTGATATCCTCGAGACAGTAAGCCTCCTACTCCATAGAAAATTCCTGCATACAACACCAATATCGCAGTAATTACAATTGCTGTCGGCCACTTATGCTTTATCCTGGTGTCTGCGTAAATTGCCTGACACAAATCCATTTTTGCATTTTCTGATAAAAACAATGCACCAATCTGCATGTCCGTCATCTGCTTTTGATTCGCCGGCACAGCATAGCACTTATCCAGCCACTCCTGCCAGCCCGGCTTATCACATAGGAACAAAACTGCAGCATTGCAAAAATAATAATCTCTTAAATATGGCAGCTTCACACAATTGATATCAACCATTGCAAGAGCCTGTGCGGCCAGATCATAGTTTGACATAAGAAGCTGCTGCTTAGCCATCACTATCAACACAACTGACTGAAGCTGCCTATTATTCCTGTATCTGGTTCTGTACATAGCCAAATTGTAATCATGCCTGTCCTGAAGGCTCCAATTCTCTGTCCTTTTCGCTGATATATTAACAACAGCGATCAGCATCAACACCAGAAAAATAATACCTGCAAAAAAGAGCAATAAACATGATTTAATCATTCCTGAACTATAGTCATCCCTATGGAACATTCCAAACAACAAGCTTAATGTCAAAACACTCCATACAACAATCAATACTCTGTAAATCTGCACATATCTTTTCTGCCATAAGCCATTTTTGTATCCAATGGTATCAGGGGTGACAGTGTTTGAAAGCTCATAATAATTCATGCAATCCGCCTCTTTATCTCTGTAAATGAAATTGATTTATCCGTGGCTTAATTGTACCACGAATAAACCAATTTGTGTGAAATCTATTTTATCTGTATCTTCTTCCTCATGCGCATCTCCCACACATAGTAGGTCACAATAAGCAGTATTCCTGTTGTAAGCCAGGCTGCCGGATCTGCAAAGCACACACCGATGTAACCAAATGGCTTTGACAGGGCAAGTATTGCAATCCATCTCGACACAAGCTCCATCACACCGCTAAGCATAGGCACAAGACCCTTGTTAAGCCCCTGCAGGCCGTTTCTGTATTCAAAAATCCATGCAAGAGGAAGCATAAAGCCACTCGCGATTTTCAGATATTTCATAGCACAGTCAATGTCAGTTGCCGTAGGCGATGTGATAAACCAGCCTATCATGTACGGTCCGACAAAGCAGTTAATTGCTGCCGCTAAAACTGCGCAGCCTATACATATGAAAAAGCATGACTTCATACCCTTAAATATCCTGTCGTATCTGCCTGCACCGAGATTTTGTCCGCAGTAAGTCGCAGCGGCTGTTCCAAGTGTAGGCATGGTCTGTGTCGCGATATTGTTGA
>ENA-OOWV01001457-OOWV01001457.1-human-gut-metagenome-genome-assembly--contig:-NODE-1457-length-15346-cov-8.901968_pt1 | contig 15346 bp, 20 predicted proteins | sample MGYA00241584_ERZ501337 | MGnify/ENA primary metagenome ERZ501337 (study PRJEB25962, sample SAMEA2042744) | human gut metagenome | biome: human gut; feature: human-associated habitat; material: faeces... | reverse complement strand
CCGGGTTTTGCTCGGCAATCAGCCTTCGCAAGATACCGGCTGGGGATTAAAACAAATATGTTGTGGAAAAGTAAAATTTAAAATATATACATATTAATAGTGTAAAAAATTCACCAGAAAAGGAGATTAAAAAATGAAACAGAAAGTATTATGGTTCTCCCGTCATGCTATGACAGAGGAGCAGAAAAATTCCCTTGGCGATGTTGAAATCAATCAGATCAACAAAACGATTCATTCGGCAAAAGAATTAAAAGCAGAGATTGAAGCAAATGATATCATTGCAATTGTCGCTCCAATTGAACTGCAGCGTGAGTTTCTGGAGTTAGCCGGAGACAAACCTGTAATTACAGCTGTTAATGACCGAGTGCTCGTTCCGCAGCAGGATGGAACAGAAGATAAACTGGAATTCCATTTTAGAAAATGGGAACGCCTGATAAAAATTGAGATTGAAAAGGAAGACTACATTCCAAGCTAATTTCAGACATAGCAGAGTTTCTGATAAAAAACAGATTACTAATGGTGGTCTGTTTTTTTATTAAAAAATATTCTTTTTAAAAGATATTTGTAAAGTATAAACATATTAAAAATATAAAAAATTCAAATACAAGGAGGACTAAAAAATGACAAGAAAGGATATTTACGTTTTTAAGGCAAAGTTTGGGGTAGGAAACTTTGAGATTGAGGTATACAAACTTCCTGTGAAAAAAGAAACAGCAAAAGCGTATTTTGTAGATGACCATTATACATATAGAAAAAAGGTATTAAAAGAAGAAATCGGTATTACAAAAGAATTGATTTCAGAAATCATGGTTGTCTATCTTGAAGAAAATAATTTCGCTAAAGCGAGAAGCATTTTGCTGCGCACAACATGGAGAGGCTGGAAGATACTAAGAAGAAAATAGAAAATTTCAGAAAAATAAATGCTTATCTTACGGATTCGGATGTTTCTGAAAGTAAGATTAACGAACTTTCGGCAATTGAAAAAGATAAAATTTACCGAATGGTCTGGGCTGAACATGTAACAGATGATATTTTATCTCATGCAGAGGACATGGGAGTTGAAATATCAAAGGAAGATGCAGAAATTCTTGCTGAAAGTTATGTGTGTGATGGGGAATATGATAAATTTCCATACGGCAAACCTCAGACCGACGAAGTCGCTCGGGGTTCGGGAACCGAGAGTATGGCTGTCAGAGACTAAGAGAAAAACTCCCGAATGTTCGGGAGTCTCTTTTTTTAGAGCCGGGAATTCCAATAGTCTAACGAACGCTTTTCATATTTGCGTTTATGTTCATCTGTGCGTTGTCCCTCGATATATTGCTTCACAACATCCATGGAAACAGAGCCAGTCGTTGCTACAAAATACGAAGGAGACCACAGCGGGGCATTTCCGTAGATCTGTTTTTTTACTATCCGGTCGTATTCCGGGTGTGCATGAACTTCTTTGGAAAGCTGCGTCTTTAAGCTGCGGACGATATCGGTGATGTTCTTAGATGGCGGCAGGGATACCAGAAGATGGATGTGGTCTCTGTCTGTTTCTCCGGAGATCAGTTCTCCCCCGTAGCCATCGCATAAGCGTTTTGCTGTTGAGACCATAAAATCCCCAATCTCGTCTGTAATCACGGGTTTTCTCCATTTTGTGACAAAGACCATATGGTAAGTGAGCAGGTAAACGGAATGTCTTGTCCTGATATACTCTTTCATAAAAATACCCTCCAGGTAATTGTAAATCGTACTTGTGTTTGGTACTATTATATAGTATAATATAAAAAGAATCAATATGTCAAATGAGATATATGGAAAGGAGAGACCATGGCAGCGAAGGATACGAAAAAGATGGAGATCCATACCTGTTATACAGTAAAGATCAAACACCAGCTGGATGCGGTGCCAGACAGGAAAACAAAGAAACTGAACATCTCCAGAAAACGCAGAGTCGATGACAGATCAATGCAGCAGACGGCAGAGATCTGTCTTGAAGCGTTACGGTTCTGTGTCGATGTTGCCTTAAAAGAATGGGATCATGTAAAAGCACAGGAGCGCAGGCGGGCATTTGATATCCTGCTCCATGGGAGTAAGAAAGAAGCTCCAAAATATCCAGAGTTTGATATCCGCTTTTCAAACATGCCAGCATATATGAGAAGAGCCCTAATCGCAGATGCGGTCGGGATGGTAAAGTCGTACCGGTCCAACCATGCGAACTGGAAAGCCCTGTCTCCGGCAGAACGGGGCGTGGAACCAAAATATCAGAAGAAGGGAGCAGACGGGCTTCCTTCCACACCGCTCCGTACCCTAAGTACGTTACGGGAATTCGTGAACAACGGCCAGCCAATGGCGGCCTGAGTTATAGATTGGAACTGTTAATAAGATCCAGAGTCTGTCAAGGACCTGGTGTCACGGAAAAGGCAAAAGTTCCTGTCCGTGGCGGCGATGCCCCCGCACCTGTCTATCGTTGACCTGAATGTGGTCTTTCTTTCTGCGGAGAGAGGGACTAAGTTCAGACTGGATCGGTAGATAATGGAACTCCCGGCTCTAAAAGTTGGGAAGCCCCGTCCGACGCCAGTCGTTCGGGGAGGTATCACTGCAATTTATCCTATTGGGATAATATTGAAAATTTGATGGAAGATTATCCGAAAAAATGAAGCATAAGTATACAAACTTGTTGCAAGAAAGAGAGGCTGCATAAGCAGTCTTTCTTTTTATGCGAAAGAACATATTAGAAAGAAAGGAGAAACGTATGCAAAAACAAAAATTTATTCACATCAGTTTTGACCCGGTGGAAAAATTTGAACCAAAGATACCCCAAAATAGAGCGCCAGAAGAAGATCAAACGATTAGACGGATCTGCTGTATAAGAACCGGAAAAGATATGAAGAAAGATATCATGAAAGCGTTAAATGCATCGCCATGTGCGGGGGAAGCCTTAAATCGGATTGCTAGTTTTGGGTTTTATCCGGTGCTGCATGTATATGAGATGGATAGCCAGGATTATTTGCTGCCGGATGAAGTACAAAAGTATGTACCGGATGCCTATTATTCTGGAGAGTGCTGGCTAACAAAAAAACCAATATCATTCATCCATAAATGTTATGAAGTAACATGGTTTAAGACAAAAGAGGTAAGTGATAGCTTTGGAACAGAATGGCAGGCAGTTGTTGCTTTAAAGTTAGAAAAATTAAAGAAGACCGAGACTAACTGGGAGAGATACCGGAAAGAACATCCAAATTCTGTTAATGATAAACTCATACAGATTGTTCATTCTATGGATATCGGCTTTAAATCTTTTGCGCTAACTTTTTCAGAGGAGGAAATAAGGAAATTAACGGAGAAAGGGTAAAGTAAGCAGCACCGAAAAAACAGCAATCCGTCTTCGGATGAGACTGGGGATTAAAATATCGAAAAGTATTAGGGGGTAGTTTACAAAAATTCTTTTTTTATCTGTTTTGGCATAATAAGAGTGTGGACAGGAGCTTTCTTCCTTGTTTTGAAAAATTACGGTATGTGGTCCTGCCGGAACCACGGGAGTAGAAATCCTGAATCTGGCAAAGTTCTTGTCCATAATCCCAGCCAATATGGTTGGGATTTTTTTCGTGAAAAGAATCGAATTCTTTTTTTTCTAAAATCTTGAAAGAAGGAGTATTCGACTACTTAAACAGTCTGACACAGGCTGATTTGGAGAGGACAAAGAAATATTCTGACATTGAATGGTCAGAAGCATTAAACGAGGAGGCGAAGCGTATGCCAGGATTTGCAGATACATTGATTAAGAAAACAGAAATCGAGAGTAAGGCTAAAGGTAAAGTAGAAGGTAAGGCTGAAAAAACTGTAGAAGTTGTCCGCAACATGCAGAAAGAAGGATTTTCCCCAGAAATGATCGCTAAGATTGTACAAAAATCTGTGGCAACTGTAAAATCCATGATGTTGTAAAACTCTGTTATTTTATCAAAAAAGCGTCCCATTACGGGGCGTTTTTTTATATGAAAAATAAAACCTATTAATGCCTGTATTCATCTTATGTAATCCCAAAAAAATCTTTGCTTTGAAAGACATATTAAAAGTGCAAACAAATTTTCAAAACGAGGAGGAATAAGAATGACAAAAACAGGATCTATCCTACCGGAAGAAACGCTAAATGCTATCTTACGAACCGGGAGTAATCATAACAGAACAGAACTACGGCTCATCTATAATTTTATGAGTGTGCAAACAAAAGAAGAATATGAAGAGTTTGTACGGAATGAATATGGAAATGGAGGAAAAGGGTTTATTATTGATGGAAAAAAGTATGCGGTATGGTTTAACAAAAATGGAATGCAGATCGCACTTGGTGAAACAGTACGCACAAAAGATAAGATACATTTATCCTGGGAGCAGGTAACAAACCGTATCCATTGTCTGTTAAAAGAAGGAGAATTTGCTCCGCAGTCTATGTTGGATAAAGCACAAGACAATGCAATAAAAGAACATGCACAAGCTCTTGCCTATATGAAAGGGGATATGGCAGAAGGGGTAGCCGAGATTGTTTTCGCTGAGAAAGATTTACCACATCTTCGCAGTATCTATCCGGAAATCACAGATTATCTGGAAAATAAGATGAAAGACCCAGCCTGGCTTTCCGAACTAAACAAACGGTTGTCGGGAGTTGCAAATGCTTATAAAAAAAGCAAAACAATCATGCGTTTTCATCACTATGACCCGGTAACTGTCTCAAAGTGGTTTCATAAACTTGCAGCAGAAGTTACACCTTATAAAGCAAAAGACGGTTTTGTAAGTACAGAGCAAAAAATTTTCATCACACAAGATGAAATAGATTCTTTTATGATAAAAAGAGGGTCATATTCAGAGAGACGGCTTAGAACATATTCGTTTTATCTGTTAAACGAGGATAAAAAAAGCAGAACCGATTTCATAAAAAAACAGTATGGGACCGGTGGACAAAATTACGCTCTTTCAGGTGCTGATAATTCTTATGCAAATTATGATGGAAAAGGATTGGTTCTTGCAAGAGGTAATTATGGTAATCCGCAAGTGTCAATTTCATTATCCTGGGATAAGGTTGCAAATAGAATAGCTTATCTGATCAAGAATGACCAGTTCCTGCAGACAGAAGATTATGCTCGTATGCCGGAATACGAACGGGAACATATGGCAGACAAAATCCTTCGGTTTTACAACCGTCTGCCGGAAGCGGTAGACAGACCGTTTACCAATGATTTTTTCTGGGAGAAACCAAGGAAAGAAATAGCAGATGTGTTAAAAGAACCAATTGGAGCAGAAAAACTGCTGCAGAAAATGGATGCTGTACTAGCAGATTTGCCATTGGACTTTAATGCATATGGGACAAGTTATTCAGATAAAGCAGACATTCTTTCCCAGATCCATAAATATCTTAAAGGAGATTACACCATTTTCCCTATAAGAAAAGAAGAAAACAAGCTTCCAATAAAAGCAGAAAATGTCGTAAAACAAAAGAAAATAAATCCTGTAGCTAACAATGAGGAAAATATTGTAAAAGAAAAAATAGGACATCAGATGACAATATTTGACTATCTTGCAATCAGTTAAGAAAAAGGCTCCCTTTGCGGAGTCTTTTTTATTTGAAAAATCCGAGAACTAAAACAAATATGTATTAAAACTATAAAATTTTCACTGACTATTTTTTTTCTTATAAAAATGTTTCTCTTCTAAAAAGTGATATATATGAAATATCTGTTTTAGGAAGAAAGGCAGTTTTATAAGAAAAACAAGGATTCTCCTACCCTCTAAATGAAATGGAGGTAGCGAGATGAATTGTATAGTTAACCTAGCGGCAGTAGTGGACGGAGAGAAAACGGTATCCCCTACTGACAAGAAGTAAGTACCGCCGAGTTTTTCTCAGCAATCAGCCTTTGCAAGGATACTGACTGGGGATTAAAACAAAAAAAAGGAGAAGCAGAGATATGGCAAAATATATCACAAAAGAAAATCTTCCAGTTTTTAAATATGTGAATCCAGTTTCCATGGATTTTTATGAGGAAGCACAAAACGATTTAAACACAATGTTAGTATATTACAAAAATATACAGGATAGTTTAAGACAAGATAAGCCTGAAATTTTTTCGGAAGAAGAAAAAGTACATATGATTAATCTTATATTAAAGTGCCGGAAATATTATCCACAGTCTTTTTTCGCTGATGGACCTGGACAACAGGGAATACTTTCAAAAATTAAAGAACGTGTTGATGCGATTGATCTTGCTAATACACAATTCATAGGGGAGGATATACGAATTATTTTAGGGCTGTGTATCCGTATGTTAAACATTATGACATTTACTCCCATACTTCAAGGAAAAGTGTTTGATCAGTCTGAGAATCATATATATTATCCCAAACTTTTTTTGATAACAGATGCTTTTTTTATAAAACGATTGTCTTTCCGCTCTATGGATTTTGATGATTTATTTCGGTTGTTCCCATTAGAAAATTCATTTGAAACTTATATACAAGGAAAAATCAGAGAAAGCAAACAAGGTTTCCACATTAGAAAGATAAAACAAGATGAAATAGCAGTATCCATATGGGACAGAACATGCGGATGTTATGCATTTTCTCTGATAAGAGAAGGAGAGAGTTCCTATCTTTTGGTCCCTACGGTTAGTTGTGGAAAAAAGAGGGATTTAAAAAGATGTGAACACTGGAAAGGTAATAGGAAAAGTTGCGTAGAAAAATATGAAGATTGTCCAGAAAGACGAATACAAACTGCCCATGCAGTCTTATTGTGTTTGCAGGAATATCTTGTACGAAAAAAGAAGCAGCAAGTTACGGAAAGTAAAAAGCGAAAAAAAGCACCAGAAAAAGAACGGACAAAAGATTTTCAACCAGAAGACATGATAGCAGTATTCGACTATGGAGAAAATACTTTGAAGAAAACAATGAAGTTTTCAGGTGATGGCAATAGTGGGATACAAAAACGTCCACACATCCGCACTGGACATGACCGACATTTAAAAAATGGAAAGATTGTGCATGTGAAGGGCTGTGTAATACATAAAGACGAATATAACGGATATTTATCCGCGGATAGAGTTATATCATGAAAAAAAAGATTCCTTTTATGGAGTCTTTTTTTATAAAAAGACATATTAGACCTAGAAAATACAAAACAAAGGAGAAGTTATCTATGAATCCGTTAAGATATCCCGGAGCAAAATCAAAACTTTTCAAATACATAAAAACATTAATCGCTAAAAATGAATTAAATGGCTGTACTTTTTATGAACCATTTGCCGGGAGTGCCACGCTCTCATGGCAGTTATTAGATGAGGGGCTGATAAGCCAGGCAGTAATCAATGAGAAAGACCCGCTTCTTTATCATTTTTGGAAATCCGTCTTTTTTCATACGGATGAATTAGTTAACCTGATAAAGAAAACGGATATAAATATTGACACATGGAATGAATGTGTAAGATATAAAGAAGATGCGTATCTGTCCAACAAAGAGACTTATCAGATCGGTTTTGCTGGATTATTTTTAAATCGAACTAATTTTTCGGGGATTTTAAAAGCCGGACCTATCGGTGGAAAAGCGCAGACATCAAAATATAAGCTAGATTGCAGATTTAATAAGGAACGAATCATTCAGTCTATTTTAGATATTGCTGCTTACAAAAACAGAGTGGGCGTTTTTAATGAGGATGCGATTGATTTTATGGAAAAAGAAGTTAAATCTGGCTCTCATAAACCAATTTTTGTTTATATCGACCCACCATATTATAAAGCAGGTCCAAGTCTGTACAGACATTTTTACACAAATGAGGATCATAGGCAACTTGCGAAGTATATCAAAGATAAAAGATTCCCATGGCTTTTAAGCTATGATGACACTCAGGAAATCAGAGATTTATATAACAAGGAACATTGCGTTAATCTGCAATTAAATTATTCTGTTAATTCCCATAGAAAAGAAAAAGAGCTTTTGATATACAATATGGGACTGCTAGTATGAAATCATAGAAATTGTAATTTTTATATTAAGAGGAGGTATCAGAAGTGGCATTGAAATATGAACTTAGGCGAGTGATTAATGAAATTGCGGAACTCGTTAGAAAAATATATACTGTGGATGGTCCGGTATCTGATATCGATAGTGTAGTGAGTCGTATGGGTGGCAGAGTTATAGAGAATCCAGATATATATGATTTTTCTGATGGTCAGATTAGAAAGATAAGCAATAGTGAATTTGAAATAATAGTTTCGCCGTTTCAGTCGTTAGAACGGAGAAATTTTGCCATAGCTCATGAGTTAGGACACTTATTTTTGCATATGGATTTTATGACAGATAGTGATAAATTGAGAAAGCAGAGTAAGGAAGTTTACTATAGAAATGGTAGTTCAGAGCTTGAATACCAAGCGAATGAGTTTGCAGCAGCTTTTTTAATGCCGAGAAAAGACTATAAAAATAAATTAGATGAGCATATAAAAGGTAATATGGCAAATACAGAAAAAATTGCAAGATATTTTTTCGTATCTATTGATGCTGCTGTAAATAGAGGAATAGAGTTAGGATATTTAGAATGATAAACGGGAATGGAGAGTGGATATATGATTTTTTTGAAACAATTTGAATCGGAAAGCTTGCAATTAAGTTTATTTGTCGTTTCTTCAATATTTATCGGCTTTTCTACAACAGCATTAGCTATTTTTTCTGTCTTATCTTCCCATAAAATGGCAGTAAAAGTGGCACAAACCAGCATTATGTTAGAAAAGATAAGCCGTTTTACTAAGAGTCTAAAATGTATGGCGGTATCGATGATAATATTTTTGTTATCTATTTTTGGCATATTCAATTTTTTAAAGATATCAAGGCTATTCTTGGTGATAGGATTATTTTTGTTTTTAACAGGATTCGCTTATTATCTGATAGCATCCTGTGATTTGATAAAAATGGTAAAAATATTGTATAGCGTTGACGAAGGGAAAAAGCAGCAAACAATTGCTGATTTTGAAAAAGAGTTGAGAAAATAAAGCAACAGAGAATATATTTCATATATGAGATGTGTTCTCTTTTTTAATGTCCGGCAACAGGATAACAAGACTTTCGTTATGGAATTTGATTCTTCTTCCCAAAAATCTGATCAATACAATACAATCATATTAAAATCGTAATAATTTTCAAAATAAGGAGGAAAAGACAATGGCAAAGAAAGAGATCACAGATTTTGGATCAAAAATTGGTGGAGCAAGAAAAGATGTATGGGTAAAAAGAGGTTTGTGTGTAGAAGATATAAAAGACATGACCGCTTCTGAAAAAGAAAAATACATAAAACGAGATTATATCTGGCCCAAACCAGATATACAGGAAGAATTAGAGAAAGGTTTTTCTCGATTTATCGTCTACTGGCACAACGAAATGCGAAAAACAGTAACCTCAAAAAAGAATATCTATATTTCTGCGGAAGAATATATCAATGGTGTCCGTAAAATACGTTCTATGGTTGAAGCAGTCAAAACAGAAAAAGAAATTTCTGATTTTGAACAGAGAGCACTTGACGGAGTATTTTTACGGAAAAAATATGGACGTACTTATGAGTATATTGCTCCTTTTGGAAATATCTTTAACGGCAATAAATTTTTAAAGAATATAGGAACATATGGACACCTTAATATGAAACGTAAAATGGGAAAAGAGAATTTCGCCATGACAGAAGACGAAATCATGAAAAAGCAATTTCCAGTAATCTTTATTGACGGAGATAAATGTTCTGTTGCCGAGGATAGAGGAAGATCAATCCTTATTTATAAATCAGGATGTTCTGCCTATTATTGTTATCCTAAACCAAATGTTGTTCTTGTAGATAAAACTTATGTCTTAATCGATGAACGCCATAATATCCTTTTTTGTGGGACACAGGAAAATTGTGAAAAAAAACAAAAAGAAGCTTTTAAAGAGAAAAAGGCTGTGTCAAAAAGAAAAAGGAAAGAAAAATGGATACCGAAACAATTTGAAACTTTGGAGAGGTCTGGAGAAACATGGAGACCTCAAGATAAACACATCAATGGTGAAGAGTTGATCGAGCGGTATGGTATACGGGCCGGAGAATTTGGTAATTGGACAAATACTCTGGAAAGACAAGCATCTCTTGACCAGGCTTATGATGCATTTGCTGACCTGGCATTCGCTTTAGATATAGACGAAAAAAGTGTATCCCTGCCAGGACTATCTTGTGGAAGCCTCGCGATTGCTTTTGGAGCAAGAGGACGTGGAGATGCAGCAGCACATTATGAACCTTTGAGGGAAGTTATTAACCTAACCCGATTACGTGGGGCTGGTTCTCTTGGACATGAGTGGGCTCATGCTTTAGACCATCTAATAGGACAGTCTGCTGGACTTTCATGTTTAGCTACTGAAGGACGGATATTCGATTATGTCAAGTCTTTGAAGAAAGTCTTGAATCGAATTCATTACAATGAAAATGGAATTTATACACAATATTATGTAGATTCTACTCAGTTTGATAAACAATATTCGAAAGATAGTCATGGGTATTGGAGTTCTGAATGCGAATTGTTCGCCAGAGCCTTTGCTTGCTATCTTTCTGATAAATTAGCTTCTGAAGGTAAACGAAATGATTATCTGAATGGACATTGCAATACCTATGTTTCTATGGATAAAAAAGGAAATTGGATTTATGCGTATCCAAGAGGCGATGAGAGAATACGAATCAATGAAGCAATTGATGAACTGATTAGCGAACTTAAAGATAAGAGGATTCTATTTACACGTCCAGAGAAAAAAGAAGAAACAGTTTCTTCGGTATTTACAGCCGCTCCAAATGGACAGCTTTGTTTTGCGTAATAAAGAAAGAGAGATAAGATATGAATGTAAGAGAAATGTATAATTATGGATACAAATGGACTGGAATGATTCCGTTAACTGCTGAAGAAGCAAGAAATTTGTTTTTAAATGATTCTATTCAAATATATCGATTATATCAGGATAATACAGAATCCTCAGTTGAATCGTTAGAAGAGATTTCTGCGCCATATTTATATGGTATCGAGAAATAGAAGCGTAAGTGCGAGAAGGTATCAACCTTGTTTTGCATAAAAAGAAAAAAAGCCGGAGGCGAAGCTATTTAAGGCATCGCCTCCTGTATTATTTCAGATGAACAGCTCTTAAATATCTAAAAATTAAACATTAAATACAAAAGGAAAAAGATATGAATACAAAAAATATTAAAGCAGTAAACGAAGAAATTATTGAAAAAACAGCAGGAAAAGAGACGGATAACCGTTTAAAAATCCTTGAATTGTTTGGCGGTATCGGTGCCCCAAGGAAAGCACTGCAAAATATTGGATACTCTATTAAATCTTTAGATTATGTAGAGATTCTTCCTTTTGCTGTATTAGCTTATAATTCTATATTTGATATCCGCTATACACCGCAGGACATTCGGCTCTGGAACATGAAATGTGATGTTTTAGTACATGGATCCCCGTGTCAGGATTGGAGTAAGAATGGATTAAATAATATAAATACTGGAAGAAGCATCTTGTACGAAAGAACTCTTCAGATATTAAATCCTAATCCAGAAAATGGATATCCTGAATTAGTTGCACCTCCTAAAATCGTAGTATGGGAAAATGTTCCAAATTTAGTACATAGACACCGAGAACATTTTGATCATTACCTTGAAACAATGGAATCATACGGTTACAAGAACTATTGGGATATTCTCAAAGCCTCTGATTATGGCATTGCCCAGGCGAGAGACAGAGTATATGTTGTGTCTACGAAGTCAGATATTCCTTTTACTTTCCCGGAAAAGAAGCCACTTAAAAAAGATATCCAGGATTATTTAGATTTTTCTGCGGATTTTGAAGAAAATACACCTAGTGAAAATGAAAAAAACATCTTTTTCCGAAAGGAAGATGGAACTTTATGTGTGCGTGAAGCCACTAAATTAGGATACAAAGAACTGGCTGAATATGATGTTATTAATTTGGAATTCCCAAATTCTAAGACAAGACGCGGTCGTGTAGGGCATAAAATCGCAAAGACAATCACAACAAGTCCTCGACAGGCGATTTATTACAACGATAAAGTGCGAATGCTCACGGCTAAAGAACATTTACGTCTTATGGGATTTGAAGATAAGGATTATGCTCTGATGAGAAAAAATGGAATTACCGATAAGTAGATTTCATTTTTAGCTGGAAATTCTATCTGTATTCCTGTTTTGGAAGCGATATTCAAGCAGGCACAGGAATTACATATCATATAAGGAGAAAGGGTATAAGCAATGAAAAGGGAATTAATAGGAACTGAAGTTAATATTGATGGAAAAGAAGGTGAAATAACTAATGTATTAGGTAATGGTTACGAAATAGTTTTCTTCGATACTAATTTAGGAAAGACATATATTGATAATAGAGATATTGTTAATTATATCGTCAATATACCCGATGAATGGATAAAAACAGATGATTACCAATATGTAAGACCGTCTGAATACAGAAAATGGCAAATCGTAGAAGCTAGGTATACAGAAAGTGGTGAATATATTGTCTGCCGAGGAACAATTGATGTAGCTAACTGGAAAACCAAGGATAATTATTATACAGCTGACTGTATTGATATTATCAATTCTTATTATGGTTCCGTAAAAGAATTTGAAAATGCTTATAAAAACGGAGCTTATAGAGAACAGATATTAGCGGAAATGATTTTTGAAAGCACAACATATACGGATACAGATGCTTATGAAGTTGTACCAGGAGATGAAGTGGAGAATACTTTACGAAAATATAGAAAAGAATCCCTTCTGTCATAAAATTGTAATTTGTGAAATCTTACATATCATATAAGGAGAAAACGGTTATGAGAGAGATAGATATAACGAAAGAACCAATCAATTGCATCGATGAGCTGATTATTGATGAGGAAAAAAGAAGCATTGAAGCCACGTATGAACTATGGATGGATGTAGATAAATATTTTGGAACAAAGACAAAAAATGATTCTTCTATGTGGATTAATTTTTACACATTTTGGCATTTCGATGATCCTGTAGATATAACCGCTCTAATGATACTTGATGGAGACGATAGCTGCGAAGAAAAAGAATGGGAACTGACCCAAGAAGAAAAAGAGTTTTTCCATAAAATGATGGAAGATTATTGTATGCAGAAAAATGGTTGTACGTTAAGAGAGTTTTTCGAGAAATATGGTCATTCCACGAGCGAAGTCTAAAGGATGGAACAGCAAAAGGAGAAAAAATGGCATATTATAGCAGCCCTAAAAAATACGAGATTGCAACAGGTAAGACTTTTACAACACATTGTCCTTGTATACATAGCACAGGAAGTGTAAAAGGTATGGTTAAGCTAAAATTCTGGGATAAAGACTCAGATAAAGTACGGCATGGAAATTATATTTACAATCAGCCTTCTTAGAAAGTTGTAGTGATAAAAGGATATATTCTTTCGATGTCATAAAAAAAGATCGGTTTATCCGGTCTTTTTTTTCTAAAAGAATCCAATTCTTTTCACGAATCGTAAAAGAGTTATCCAAGCATATTAGATTTGTAAAAAAATTTCAAAATAAGGAGGACAAGAAAATGAAAATAGGAGATATTGTAAAAAGTAGACATACTGGGCAGGAATATAGGGTTGTTGAAATGAATAAAAAACATAAATGCGCTTATGTTTGTGTTCCTATTAATCCAGAGAAATATACTTTTTTTGATGATGAAGTTACAGCTACAACGGATAAGTCATGGGAAGGACGTGCCATTCAAAATATTAAAAAATTAGATGAAAATACACCAGAAGGTTGTATCATCGACTCAGATACTATTCTTGCTGATTTACTAGAACAATGTAACTATCAGGAAACGGGACTTGCTCACGAAATCTTTGATATTTATAAGAACAGCGCAGATAAAGAGGCTGTGAAAAAATTATTCTATATTTTTACAGATATGGAATTTAATTCATATTTAGGTACCTGCATGAAGAAGATCACCAGACGCAAGAATACCCGCATTAATTATCTCTATAGAGATGCGTCAAATTATAAGAAGTACAATGAGGTAATTATACCAGGAACCTTTACGGAAGAGCAGATACATACAATTATTGATTGTCTGCAAGGTGGAAAATATTTCATCCCCTGCGAAGTTAGTTTGCCGGAAATCAGATTTGAGGACAAAACAGAAGCAGATCATCCATGGTTCGAACTAAGTGAAGATGGATTCGAAGAAACAGAAGCGAAAGCAACCTGCTATATTTCGCCAGAATACTTGGTTGAGTTATTTTTAGAGAGAAAAAAAGCATGGCAGGATGAATTTTATGTACCGGCTGATTGGCTGTAAACGAAAGGATTTTAGATATGGCAGCAGATTATAATACAAAAATAAATTTTCATTATAGCAGCAGGGATATGATATATGAAAAAGATATTTATCCACCGTTATTGGAACTCATTAAAGAAAGTAATGGAGAAATGTTATTTGTTGATTCTGATGATGAACGTTTTTCAAAAAAAGAACTTGAGCGGATGATGCAAGAGATTCTTCTGATACATGATTCATTGTCTTTTGTTGTTGATATTAATTTAGATGAAAATGCAGATTATAAGGTATGTATTTATGAAGATGCATCAAAATTAATTTATAATGATGAAAGTTTGGAAAAAGCTCTTCCTAAACCATGGGAATCAGAAAAAAATATTTGGTTATTTCTACAAGATCATCAAGAGCCAAAATGGAGAAAGCTCATCCGAAAAAATCATAGAATCCAAGAAGTTTGGAATCAGCGAACTATGCTAACTGTTCCATTATAAACAGTTACTACATATTCATTAATAAGCTCGTATCCGCTTTCAGTAAACTTAGTTGCACGGAATGTGAATGTTGCCTGTCCGTTTGCGTCTATAGACTGTGCCAAGTATGAACCTATACCTTCTTGCAATGAGTAATCTCTCATTGTTTCATTGATTACTTCAATATAAACATTCGGGTCATCACTCTTAGCAAACAAGTACGGTGTAGCACCGTCATTAACGGCACTGTAAACAAATACTTTTTCGTCAAACGCTGTGAAGAATGTTGCATCCTTGCCTGTCTGGTTGATTGTCGGATCAATCATAATATGATTGATGAACGGTTCATAAGGCTTGTCTGCATCGCTTTCAGCATATACAACGAACGACTTGTTAATACCGCTTATTGCGCTTACAACATTAATGTCGAATCTTTCCTTTTGTGTTGACATTGTAAAGTCAATGTCCTTTCCGCTTTCAATCTCTCTGCCGTTTACAGTAATTATTGCATCGCTGTCGGCTGAAGTTATATTAAGCGGA
>ENA-OOWV01001456-OOWV01001456.1-human-gut-metagenome-genome-assembly--contig:-NODE-1456-length-15352-cov-5.015232_pt1 | contig 15352 bp, 12 predicted proteins | sample MGYA00241584_ERZ501337 | MGnify/ENA primary metagenome ERZ501337 (study PRJEB25962, sample SAMEA2042744) | human gut metagenome | biome: human gut; feature: human-associated habitat; material: faeces... | reverse complement strand
AGCCAGCTCGCCGCCTACGACGGTGGCCTGCCGACCCACGGCAACGTGTTCATCTCCGTGAACGACACCGACAAGCGTCAGCTGCCGTTGATCGCCGTTCGTCTCGAGGAGCTTGGATTCAAGCTCTGGGCCACCGAGGGCACCGCCTCCGTGCTTCGCCGTTACGGCATCGAGTCGAACATCGTGGACAAGATCAGCACCCGCGTGGACACCGATCCGGAAGCCCCGGTCGAGGTGCATCACGCTGCCGGATCCGTGGGCAAGAACGTGGTTCAGCTCATCGAGGAAGGCAAGATCGACATGATCCTCAACACGCCGAATTCCCGGGGATCGCGTTCCGACGGATATTCCATCCGCGCTGCGGCCATCGCGGCCGACCTGCCCCAGTTCACCACCATGACCGAGTTCTCCGCCGTGCTGATGGCCATCGAAGCCGTCAAGCACAACGATTACCAGATCATGAGCATCCAGGAGCACGCCAAGCAGCTGTTCGAGTTGGAGAGCCAGGAATAAGTTAGGCCAGGAGCAATCATGACACACGCCAGCAGTGAGGAAGAAATCAAGGCCATGCGGTCGGATTTCGGACTGCGCCTCAGCAGTTCGATGGCCCAGTACGGCCCCTTGTGCGTCGGCATCGACCCGCACAGGAAAAACCTCACTGACTGGGGGTATAACGTCGACGCGGAAGGCGCGGAGCTGTTCTCCATGCGCATGCTTCAGGCCATGCGAGATCGCGCCGCCGCTGTCAAATTCCAGGAGCCCATGTTCGAGCGCTACGGGTCCAAGGGATTCGCGGCGCTCGAACGAGTGCTCTACGCCGCTCGTCAAATGGGCATCATCACCATCGTGGACTGCCTCCATGGAGGCCTGTCCACCACCATCTCCGCCATCGCGGACGCATACTTCAAGCCGGGCGCCCCTCTGCTGGCCGACGCCATCACCCTGCTGCCGTACTATGGCGCACGCTCACTGCGGGGCCTCACCAATGAGGCCCTCAACAACGGTCGCGGCGTCTTCATCGCCTCCCTGACCTCCAATCAGGAAGGCGCCAGCATGCAGACGGCCATCCGCCAGAGCGGCGACTTCAAGGGCAAAACCGTGGCGTTCGGCATCGCCAGCACTGCCCAGAAGTTCAATGACGACATCGACGGTATGGGCTCGGTCGGGCTCATCATCGGCGCCACCATAGGCCAGTGGATCGCCGACAGCGGTGTCGACCCGGCGAAATTCACCGGTCCCATCCTTTCCCCGGGCTACGGCTGGCAGGGCGCCGAGGCCAAGGACCTCAAAACCGTCTTCAAAGGCACCAAGGGCAACGTTCTGGTGACCGTATCCCGTTTCATCGCCGCCCATGGGCCCGATATTTCCGCGCTTGCCCAAGCCACCGAGGCCATCGCCATCGACGTCCGGCAGGCGCTCTACGAAGCCATGAAAGAAGGCGAGGACAAGGAGAAAGACGGTATGGGAACCATTACCGCATCACTGCAGCAGACCCCGGCCGAGCCAGCGGCCACTCCCGACGATGATGGCACACCTCGCAAGCGCCTCGTCGTCCTCACCGGCCCCGCCGGTGTGGGCAAGGGAACCGTCGAGAACATCCTGCGCAAGAACCATCCCGGCGTCTGGGTCTCCGTGTCCGCCACCACCCGCAAGCCGCGGCCCGGCGAGGTCAATGGTGTCAACTACTGGTTCCTCGACGACCAGCAGTTCACCGACAAGGAAGAGGCCGGCGATTTTCTCGAAACCGCCACGGTCCACGGCCTGGCCCGCTACGGCACGCCCCTCAAGCCCGTTCAGGAACACCTCGCCGAAGGCGTCCCCACCATTCTTGAGATCGACCTGCAAGGTGCCCGACGCGTCAAGCAGCGTGCCAAGGAGCTCGGTCTCGAAGTCGTCTATGTGTTCATCGCCCCGCCCAGCTTCGACGAGCTCGTTCGCCGGCTCAAGGGACGCGGCACCGAAACTCCCGAGGAAGTCGCCAAGCGTCTGGAAACCGCTCATGTCGAACTCTCCGCCGAAAACGAATTCGACGTCACCATCGTCAATGATGATGTCGATAAGGCGGCGGAGGACCTGTGGCGGGTCATCGCCTCCGAATACGGCATCACGGAGTGACCGCCGAGCGGCACATCTGACTGCCGGACCGTTGCCGCTGGTTGCCGCTGTATTATGCGCCCCTTATCCAGCCAGAGTCCCATCCGCATGCACTGCGATGGGACTTTTTCGGTATACGCATCATCTTCCATCCGCCCACAGTCCCATTTATGTCGTCTGATGTGGGATCATGGCCGGGTGAGGGATATGGGAATGGCGGACTTGTCGAAGTGCCGTGGTCGTGGACTGGCAGCCAGGCGTCTAGCGGGTGCGCAGACGGTAGGCTTTCCAGATATCGCTGAGTTTTTCGCCGTTCGACGTACGCTTCCACACATCCAATCCGGCGCTGCGACCGCCTGCCGCGCGTGCCGCGGCCGTGGGCGACGCATATTCCGAGCCGTCCTCAAGACGGAAGCGCCCCTCCTGGGTCACGGTCACCAGCCAACGTTCGCCCTTGCGCGGTCGCTCCCATACCAAAGTCTCGCCGGGAATCAGCAGACCGGCGGCGACGACCTGCTTGATGGTGACACGCTGTGAACCGCGCGTCTGCCGGGAGCCTGCGTCGCCGGAAAGCTGCTCCGGGGGTTTGCTCGTCAGATCGGCATGGCTCTCGTCATAACGGATGTCCCAGTATTCGGCAAGCAGGCGAATCGTCTCCTTCTGCCGGTATTCCAGCATCGCCGGCGTGCATTCGTTGAAGTCGGCAATCTGCTTGGTCAGCGGGAAACGGCAGGAGTCGGCACGCAGCAGCACGCGGTCGCGACGGCGCCCGTACTCCGTGAGCCGGTCGATCTGCCCCTCCTTGCCTTGCATCAGCACCATATTGCCCAGACGATACATCCAATAGTCATGCAGGTCCGCCGTCCAGGAAGAGAACGACGCCGCCGACGCGATATCCAGAGGCATGATCGGTACGACCGCCAGCGCACGCGGGCGCGGAATGCGAGCCCCGGCACGCTGCTCGTTGGCCCGAACCAACAGCAGACGCACCAGATCAGGGTCTCCCTGCAACTCGCCATGCAGCCTGATCAGGGCACCTGCCCGGTCGGCGGCGCTGACGGACAGTCCGCGTACCAAGCGAACAGGGAATCCCTTATCCAGATCGCGGATCGCAGCTGCGGTGTGCCCACGACGGTCAATGGCACTCCGACGATTCAGCATATCGACACCGGCCACCTGTTCCAAAGCGCACAGAATCTCGCCCAAGCGCTGTCGGTCATGCGACCCCAACGGGTCGGCCGTCCTGCCGCAGTCCCGTGCCGAATGCGAACCACGTTGGGCGAAGAACGAGACCTCGGGGTCGCCGAGGTTCCTGAACGAATGCGTCAGCGCCCACATCGCCACGGCTTTCCACTCATGATGCCGATAGTCGTTCAGCGCCTCCAGCCTGCCTCGAACATCATCCGGCAGCACGGTATCCGACGGGCGCTCAAGAATGCGCCACGCCATGGCATACGGGGCGAGAACACCGTCGATGAACGCCTCAATGGAATGACCGGCGAGATACTGGTTCAGCACGTCGGAAAGGAAGTCCTCGATCAGTTTGCCCGTCGCGGGCTTGTGCGTGAGGATGAGATGCAGATACCGGAAGAACTCCTCCACGCGGGCGGCGTCATCGCCCAGCGGATCCATGATGTCATCCCAACGGGAGGCGTACGTGTCCACCGCGGCGGCGGGCAGTCCTGACATCGCCCGGGCCTTGAACACATCCGATGGCGTCAGGGGGAGGCCGCGCATGTTCATGACGTCGAAAATACGATGCGCTCCATCAAGGTCATCGGTGGTGACGATGACCAAGGTCACCGAATTGACCAGATAAGATGCGAACCGGTGGCGTTCCTCCTCGTCAAGCTGTGCCAATGCATCGTATGCCTGCTTTGTGTTGGCGATGATGTTGCGCTGCGCATTCGAGGAGCAGTCCTCATCGTTCATGTCGAACAGCGCCTCCAGATTGCCTTCCTGAACGTATTCGCGGAAAAATGCGGCGTCGCGTTCACGGAGTGTCAGCCGGGGTTGCGAGGTGATGCCGCGCAGCTTGTCTCCGGGCTCGACGATCAGAGCGTCCAGCAGACGCATCCATTCCTCGTCATGTTCGAGGTCGCGCAGCGCGGCGATGATGATTGACAGCGAGACCAGACGCTGCTGGCCGTCGATGACCGAGAAGCTGGTGTCGCCTTCCCGCACGAGAATCAGAGAACCGAGGAAATACGGCGTTTCCGGTGATTTGCATGCCTCCTCAAGGTCGCTGATGAGCTGCAGGATGTTCTCCGGTTTCCAGATATAGGCGCGCTGGAAGGATGGGATGGACAACTGATAGTCCGGAGTGAACACCTTGCCCAGTGGTTTTTCCGTCGCGTTGATTGCCATGACGCCCCCTCATCGGTAGCTGCTGAGCATCAGCGTACCAGCGGGTCGGTATGGATGCGCTGGCGGCGACTTGCGTGACGGCGCCGTTACAGGTCCGCTCGTTCGACAAGCCGTGCCATCTGCACGCGCCCCATGTCGAGTTTGTCCGCGGCACTGGAGAGATGCGCTTTCGCGGTGCGTTCCGATATGAACATGCGTCCTGCGATCTCGGCGTTGGTGCAGCCTTCGGCGGCGAGCAGCACGGCTTCGCGCTCCCGGGAGGGCAGCGTGTCCAGCAGGGCCCGAGCCTCGTCACGCCTGGACTGGGGACGCTGCATGCTCAGATCATTGATGAGCTGTCTCTGGCTGGCCGGATTGAACTGCGGGGTCCCCTCGCATATGCCGACTATGCGGCGGATGATGTCCTCCGGCGCGTCGGTCTTGGATACGAATCCCTCGGCGCCGGCCTCCACGGAGCGTTCCACCGTGTTGGACGGGTTCAAGGATGTGAGGATCAGCACGTGAGGAGGATTGCGAAGCGCGCGAAGACGACGGGTGGTCTCGATGCCGTCGATGCCGGGCATTGCCACATCCATGAGAACGACGTCCGGGTGTTCGCTGTCGGCGTTTCGCACGGCGGTGGCTCCGTCGGTTGATGTGGAGACGACAGAGACACGCCCCTGCGAGTAATCGCGGAGAATCATACTCATCGCCTGGCACACCAGCGGATCGTCGTCTATGACGCTCACGGTGATGACGTGCTGTTCGGAATCGTTCACGGCTTCATTCTATCGGCTTGACAGGCGATCCACGGCATTGCCACGTCGAGATGGAAGACATGGTGGTCGTCGTGCCCGTATCGGCATGTCCCGCCGGCCGTCTGCACCCGTGCCGTCAGGCCGGCAAGTCCGTTGCCGTCCGTTGCGGATGGGATCTCGCGCTCGTTCGGGGCGGAGAGACCGCGCTTCATGGGATTGCTGATGTGGATATGGATGCCGTTGTCGGGGTTCATCGTGACTTCCACAGACACCGGCTCACCCTCGGCGTGTCTGCGGGCATTGGTCAGCCCCTCTTGGATGGCTCGGTATGCGATTTTCCCTGTGCCCCCATCGAGGTCGGAGAGCTGCTGGATGTCTATCCAGGTGTTGATGCGCATGCCGGCGGAGCGCGCATCGTTGATCAGGGCGTCCAATGACGGGCGTGTCATTGACGTTTGCGGGGCGGGAGCGAGCTGCTGACGTGCCTGTTGGGGGTGACGGAGCATGCCGATGATGGAATGCGCCTCATCCAAGGCTCCTGCGGATTGCCGTCGAATCTCCTCGGATTTCTCCTCGATAAGCGAAGCCTGATTCCGCAATTCGGGGGTCAGCATCTGCCCCGTCTCATGTGGGTTCGTCGCATCGGCAAGCTGGATGAACGCCCGTGCCTCGCCCTGCAGGGCACTGGCGTTCAAGGCGATGAGGGACAAGGAATGAGCGAGCGTGTCGTGGGCTTCGGCTGCGATGGCGTCGGCCAGCTGCTGATCGGTGAGATTGCGATGCAGGCTCACCGCATAATCGCCGATGGCCTGGGTCTTGGTAGCGGCCTCGTCCAATTGCACTCGTGACCGGATATACAGTCCCGCCAGAATGGCGATGAGGACGGCTATCAGCTCCACCACAACGGCTGTGGCTATGATGGTCGGCCTCCCCTCAAGCATCGCGGCATGGCCCGAGGCGACATCCGAATCCGGCTTGATGAAGATGGCCGATTGCCACATCGAGGAGTTGAACGGGCGCAACGTGTCGCGCATCTGCCCCCAGACCCCGACCAGCGTCGCCGCGACGATGGCGCGGATGATGCGCTGCCTGCCGCGGCGTCTTGCGATCAGCGACGTGAGCGCCATCAGCATCAGCATCGGATCATAGGGAAAGATCAATATGACGGCGCAGCAGATCCAGAACACCGGTTCCGGGTGCTTGTCGCGTGCAAGCAGCAGGAACGGGAACGCGAAGGCCAGTAGGGAACTCGCGATGAACCAGACGTACATGGCGTTGACCGGATTATTGATGTACCGGGTGGCTGCGAATGAAGTCTGCACCAGGCACATGAACGCGGAAACGGTGATCATCACTGCGGTGCACCATACGCGCGTGCGCACGGCGACGGTGTCCTCGTCGGACGTCGTCGCCGGGAGCGGTCCTCCCGCGCGGGGGTGGGGCGAGAAATCATTCATGGCATCCACTCTACGGGGTCAGGTCTTTCCGCGCCATCGAACGCGGGTTCATTCTTATCTGCCCGAAAGGGCAATCGGAAATGAACGTTCGTCCACTGATGCAAACGTGCGAACTCCGATAGCGTGGATGGTGCATAACTCACCGAGATCAAGAAGGAGAATGCTGTGTCGCACGGTATCAAGGGGGAGATGTCCGCACAGGGTACCCCCAAAGGAACCACGATCTGCGGTATCGTAGGCGTCGTCTTTGGCGCTTTGGGGCTGGTCCTCAGCTTTATCCCGATCGTGAACAATATAGCGGCCATCCTAGGCGCCATCGGCGTGGTGCTGGCGATCATCGCCATGGTGGGGACGTTCCGCGGCAAGAAGGCGGGCAAGATACTTTCCATCGTCGCGGCGGTGCTGTCGGTGCTCGCCATCGTCATCACTCTGGCCATGCAGTCCGCAGCCAGCAAGGCCATTGATGAGGCCATTAACGGTTCCGGCACGTCACAGAGCAAGTCGTCCGACGCGAAAAAGAGCGGCGACGATTCCTCCAACGACGGTTCCGCGAACAACGATCCGACGAACAATGACTCCACCGATACGACCAAGGCATCGGGGGAGCAGGACCAGGAGGGTGATCTCAAGAACCTCCATGTCACGATCGTCTCCGCGGCGAAATCGGGCAACGACTATGAAGACAAGCCTACGGTGATGGTCACGTACGAATGGAAGAACAATTCAGGCAAGAACAACTCCTTCGCCGCGCTGGCGCATCCCCAGGTGTTCCAGAACGGACAGGCCCTGGACACCGCCGTCTATCTTGACCAGCCGACCGGATATGACATGAATTCATATACGGCGGAGATCCAGCCCGGAGCGACGGGAAAGGTGACCCTGGGATACGTGTTGAAGGACGAGTCGACCATCACCGTCGACGTGACCGACCTGTTCTCCATCGATGACTCCCGGAAGGTCGTGCACACGTTCGACCTGAAATAGACGAATAGGCAGGCGTTGCTGGTGTGATGCTCAAGGCTGAACATTAATGATTTGTTCAGCCTTCTCCGTTACGATGAAGCGTACGCAAACAAAGGAGCCAGCATGACATTTGGACAGCAGCCAGGCAACGGCGATCCCTATTACGGCGGCAATCAGCAGCAGCCCGCATATGGGCAGCAGCAATACGGACAATCACAGTATTCATACGCGCCCAACGGCACTGCGGCGATCAACGCCCAGACCATCTACAGCCGTGAGCAGGTGCAGGCGGCCCAACGGGCATCCGTCACCAGGGCATACGGCGAGATGACGCTCGGCCTTATCATCACGGCCGTCGTCGCGGTCGTCGCGCAGATGACCGGCGCATACGTCTCCTTCATCGAGTCAACCGGCCTGATCGGCTTCTTCGGATTCGCGATCGTACAGGTTGTGCTGGCCGTGGCGCTGGGCGCCCGCATCATGAAGATCAAGGCATCGACCGCCCGTGTCATGTTCTACGTGTACGCGGCGCTGATGGGATTCACTCTCAGCTCCATCTTCCTGGTGTACAGCATCTCCGACATCGGCGTGGCCCTGGTCCTGTGCGCGGCGTTCTTCTTCGTGCTCACCATGTTCTCGTTGACCACGAAATTCGACATGCTCAAGGCCGGCCCCATCCTCATGGTGGGCCTGGTGGTGCTGATCATCTCCCAGATCGTGCTCATGTTCGTTCCGGGCAGCACGACCGGGATGCGTATCATCTGCGCCTTCGGCCTGATACTGTTCGCCGGCATGACCCTGTACGACGCTCAGCAGACCCGTGCGCTGTTCAGCGCCTATGAGGCTCAGGGGCCGGAGATGATCAAGAAGATCTCCATCATCTGCGCGCTGAACCTGTATCTCGACTTCGTGAACATGTTCCTGTACATCCTTCAACTGTTCGGCAGCCGAGACTGATATCACTGGAACGGTACCGTCATAGCCGATTCCGCCAATACGGATATTGTCACGACGGCAGATGCGATGGACCATCCCGCAGCCGCGGGATGGGCCATCATCGTTCAGATGCCCATCGCGCGAATCAGCGAGACCATTCCATCATCGTTCGGGACCGGTCACGGCGATACGCTAGCGTGAATGCTCATGAAGCAGCAGGAAATGGCCGGTATGGCATGTCTTGTATTGACCTCGCTGATTTGGGGATTCGCGTTCGTCTCCCAGGTGCAGGGCATGGCATCGATGTCGCCGTTGTTCTTCAACGCCACGCGGTTCACCTTGGGGGCGATTTCGCTGATCCCGTTGCTGCTGTGGAAGCGTTTGCGACGATGCCGGGAATCGGGGAAGACGGTTGGCGCGGGGAACCGTGAGGCCGGCGATGACGAACATGACATGATCGTCGGCAGCGCACTGTCGAACCCGCTCATCGTCGGAATGATATGCGGTGTGTTTCTGTTCGCGGCGAGCACGCTGCAGCAGTACGGCATCATGTTCGGCTGTTCGGCCGGCCGCGCCGGATTCATCACCGCGCTCTACATCGTCATGGTGCCGTTGCTGGCGTATCTCGTCCTTCGCCGCGCAGTGCGCATGATGACTTGGATGGCGGTGGGCGTGGCCGTGGCCGGATTCTACCTGCTGTGCATCACGGACGGCTTCGGTTCCCTGACGCTGGCCGACTGCCTGCTGCTGTTCACCGCGGTCCTGTTCGCCGCTCATATCCTGTCGATTGATACGCTGGGAGCGTGCGTCGACGCGCTGACACTGTCATTCATCCAATTCGTGACGACCGCGGCACTCAGCTGGGCCGGCACGCTGATCGAAGGCTCCATGGACTGGAACGGGGCAGGGCAGGCGTGGATCGCCGTGCTGTATGCGGGAATCGGGTCAGTCGGCGTCGCCTACACGTTGCAGGCTGTAGGCCAACAGTGGGTGCCGCCGACCCGCGCATCGCTCATCATGTCGCTGGAATCGGTGTTCTCGGTCATCGGCGGCGCATTGCTGTTGGGCGAGACGATGACGGTACGCGGATACCTCGGCTGTGCGCTGATCTTCGCGGGTATCGTGCTCGCGCAGACGCCCGGTGTCGGCCGCAGACGATTGGCGGTGAACAAGACCGGAAAACGGGATCAGTGAACGCGATCGGGGAATGCGACCGGAAAACAAGAAAGACAGAATCCCGCTGATCGGCCGTCAGACGGATCCGTTCCCGTCAGCGAGGGCGGAGGATGCGTGACGGGGGCCGATTCGACCAGCTTAGTCGGCTTTCGGTGTCTCCTCGACCTGCGGCGCGCCGTTGATGTCGCGGTGGATGTTCTGCATCTGGGTCTCGATGTTCTGCAGGCTCCGCGCGCAATCAAGCAGCGTCTGCGAGTGCTCGGCGAGCTTTGCGTCCGGCAGATCGGTCTTGTAGCGCAGGGCGTGCTCCAGACTCGCCCAGTAATCCATCGCGATGGTGCGGAACTGGACCTCCACCGGGGTGTAGTGGGCGCCGGATGAGAGGAACACGGGCACCGCATAGATGACGTGCAGCGACCGATAGCCGTTCTGTTTGGGGTTCTTGATGTAGTCCTTGACCCGCAGCACGGAGATGTCGTTCTGCGCCGACAGATAGTTCGACACGGAGTACACGTCGTCGCGGTAGTTGCAGATCACGCGGATGCCTGCCACATCGAACAGGTTGTCCTTGATCGACGACACGGTCACCGGCAGCGTCTTGCGCTTGAGCTTGCCGAGGATCGAGTTCACCGACTTGAGACGGCGTTCCATGTGATGGATGGGATCATGCGAGAACCGCACCTGGAACTCCGAATCAAGGATCTCCAGTTTGGTGCTTATCTCATACATCGCGCCTTCGTAGACTTGCATGAGATTCACGAATTCGGTGAGTTCTTCCGGTGAAAAAGACCCCCGGTCCATGCCCGCGGCATCGAGTCGGGTTTTCAGGTCATTCGTGTTGATGCGGCTTTGTCGGTCAAGTATCACGGTTCACCATCATAGCCGAACTCTTGCGGAGGAACTGAAAAATCGCAGCACGCTGGTGCTGGCTTGGGCAATCGTTACGATGGTTGACTATGAATGAAGACATGATGACCGAGTCGGAGCGCACCTCCACATTGACGGACCCGACCCTTGGCGCCACAACGGGGCGCGGCAAGGGCGTATTTTACGTGCACACGCTGGGATGCCAGATGAACGTGCATGATTCCGAGCGAATCGCCGGTGTGCTCGAAGATGACGGATACATGCCGGCGACCGAGGAACAGGCGGCGGACAAGGACGTCGACCTGATCGTCATGAACACGTGCGCGGTGCGGGAGAACGCCGCGGAACGCATGTACGGCACCATCGGCCTGTGGGCGGACCTCAAGCGCACGCATCCGAACATGCAGATCGCGATCGGCGGATGCATGGCCCAGCTTGACCGCAAGAGGATCGCACAGAAGGCGCCGTGGGTGGATGCGGTGTTCGGCACGAAGAACATCGGCTCGCTGCCGCGCCTGCTGGATCAGGCCCGCATGGCGGGGACCTGCCAGGTCGAAGTGGCCGACAGGCTGGACTATTTCCCCAGTCAGCTGCCGGTCGCCCGCGCTTCGAAGGTGTCGAGCTGGGTATCCATCTCGATCGGCTGCAACAACACGTGCACGTTCTGCATCGTGCCCACCACGCGTGGCAAGGAGCATGACCGCCGTCCCGGCGACATCCTTGCGGAGATTCGCCGATGCGTGGATGAAGGCGCCAAGGAGGTCACGCTGCTCGGCCAGAACGTCAACTCGTTCGGTTACGGCATCGGCGACCGGTATGCGTTCTCCAAGCTGCTGCGGGCCTGCGGAGACATCGAGGGATTGGAGCGTGTGCGTTTCACGTCGCCTCATCCGGCGGCGTTCACCGACGACGTGATCGCGGCGATGGCCGAGACGCCGAACGTCATGCACCAGCTGCACATGCCGTTGCAATCGGGCTCCGACAAGATCCTGCGTGCGATGCGTCGCTCCTACCGTTCCGCCAAGTTCCTGGATATCCTGCGCAAGGTGCGCGAGGCGATGCCGGACGCGCAGATCAGCACCGATATCATCGTCGGATTCCCTGGCGAGACGGACGAGGATTTCGAGGCGACGATGGATGTGGTGCGTCAGGCGAGGTTCCAGTCGGCGTTCACATTCGAATACTCGCCGCGTCCCGGAACCCCCGCGGCCGAAATGGAGCAGGTCCCGCATGAGGTCGTGCAGGAACGGTTCGACCGGCTGGTGAAGCTTCAGGAGCAGATCACGGAAGAGGAGCTCGCCAAGTTCGAGGGCCGTGACGTCGAAGTGATGATTACCGGGGCCCAAGGCAAGAAGGATTCCGCGACACATCGCGTCACCGGTCGTGAACGGACCGGCGTGCTGGTGCATATCGGCGTGCCGGACGGCGAGCCGATGCCGCAGATCGGTGATTTCGTGACCGCGACCGTCACCCATGCCGGTCGCCACAACCTCATCGCCGACCCGGATGTCAACGCCGGCCAGACGTATGCGGTCCGCCGGTGAGCGGGACAGACACCGCGATATAAGCGAGACGACATCATGAGTGAGACCGTGAACGAGACCATGAACGATGTGACCATGACCGATAAATTGACGAATAATGACATGGCGTCGAACGTGACCGGCCCGGCCTCGTCAGGCTCCGAAGGCCGGTCAGCAAACCCGTCCGTGGCGATGCCGAGGGTCGTCAGCATCGTCGGGCCGACCGCGTCCGGCAAGACCGGCCTCGGCATCGCCGTCGCCCGGGCGCTGGCGGAACGGGGGGAGCGGGCCGAGATAGTGAACGCGGACGCCTACCAGATGTACCGCGGCATGGACATCGGCACGGCCAAACCGACCGCGGACGAGCAGGCGGCGGTTCCGCATCATCTGCTCGACATCATCGATCCGGACGAGGCCATGTCGGTCGCCAGATTCCAGCAGGTAGCGCGAGCCACCATCCATGACCTGCAATCACGCGGAATCCGCCCCATTCTCGTCGGCGGGTCCGGCCTGTATGCGCGGGCCGCCATCGACGACATCTCGTTCCCCGGCACCGATCCTGATGTGCGCAGGCGACTGGAGGAACGTGAGCGCAGCGAGGGGGCCGGAGCGCTGTTCGACGAGTTGCGGGCGAAGGACCCTCAGGCCGCGTCGCGCATGGACCCCCACAACCCGCGTCGTACCATCCGCGCGTTGGAGGTCATCGAAGTGACCGGGCGTCCGTATTCCGCCAGTCTGCCCCGCTACCGGTACGTCATCGCCTCAGTGCAGATCGGGCTGGACCTGCCCCGCGAGGAGCTGGACCAGCGCATCGACATCCGCACCAAGCAGATGCTGGAGGGTGGTTTCATCGAAGAGGTGGAGCGGATCCGCCCCCATCTGGGAGCGACCGCCGGGCGGGCGCTGGGCTATCAGCAAGTCATCGATTACCTGGACGGGCTGTGCGATCTGGATGACACGTTCCGAGACATCGCGCAGAAGACCAAACGGCTCGCCCGCAAGCAGATGGGATGGTTCGGGCGTGACCCGCGCATCCATTGGCTCCATGCGCTCAATCCGCGACTGGTGGATAACGCGATGGCCGTTATCGACCATGCCGACGCGGGCGATTACGACCCGATCGATGCGCAGGCGGACGAGTATACGCAACATCATCTGGGCGACCTGCAGTAATGGCAGAGCGGCCCGTGGCGACCGGTACCCCGTGGTGACCGGCAACAGAGTCGCCGCGGCTTCGGTCAGTGGGCGGGCCCCTGCTCCCAGCCGGCGATCAGGAAGACCCGCGTGGGGTTCGCGGGGCGCACGATGTCGGCGAACATCTGGCTGAAGGCGTTGATGTCACCTCGATATGCGGCGTGTTTCGCCTGCTTGTATGACTCGCGCGTCACGCCTCCCCAGTCGAGATCCCACCCGGCGTCATGCGCGAGACGGGACGCGAAGATGCGAAGCGTCATGGCGTTGCCTCCCTTGAACGGGTGCAGGTAGCCCAGTTCGTCGTAGACGTGGGCGAGCTCCCGGACGAACACGCCCCGGTCGAGGTTGTCCAGGTTGCGTTTGTCGGCAAGCTCGGTCGAGATGTTCAAGGCGCCGGTCTCGATCAATTGCGCGGGAAAGAACGCCTCGGGGTTCTTGGCCTGATGCCGCTTGTCGGTGACCTCGCGGGTGACGTTCGAGGTGCGCAGCTGTCCGGCGTCGGAGAACACGCCGTCGAACAGTCCCCGGTGGATGGCGATGAGCTCGGCAATGTCGCCGCTCGGATTCCAACGGCGTTCAGCCAACAGCACCGTTCGGGCGAACACGCTGCTGGCGTGGTCGGTGGCATGATCGTCAAGGCTCCCGTCGGCGAGCCTGCCGCTGACGATCCCGGAGGTCTCCCGGTCCGCGGTGTCGATCAGAGCGGATACGTCGTTGTCGCCCCGCTCGTATCCCGCCGCGGCGCGCATCGTCGCATCGCCCGGCGTCATCGCTTCCAATGCGCAGTTTTTGAGTGCAAATGCGACTGCGCTCGCACGTTCTGCTGGAGTCATAGTTAGATGGTACATGCGCCGATGCCCCTCGCGCGGGTTTTGACGCGAATTGATCGGGAAAATAACGGGTGATGGGTAGAATCTGAAGACGCTATGGCACGAACAACATCCTCATCAGGCAATGGTCCTTCCAACGACTCGCCGCGTGGCACCCGCACGCAGCGTGCTTCGTCGCGCGGCGGCGAGACCGGGAAGAGAGCTTCCGGCGGGCGTGGCGGCATGGGGGACGATGCCCGCACCCCGGTCGAGGAGCCGCTGTGGAAGCGGATCATTCTCGCGGTTCCGCGCGGCTTCGGCTCACTGGTTCGGTCGGTTGCCGGAGTGGGTGAATTCGACCCCGTGTATCGCCGGGATGGCCTGTGCTTCCTGCTGATCGTGCTCGCCGTATTCTTCTGCGCTTCCGAATGGTTCCGCGTGAACGGGATCATCGGCCGGGTGCTGCATGCGTTCTCGGCCGGCGTGCTGGGCGTGATGAGCGTCGTGTTGCCGGTGCTGCTGGTGATCGTGGCCATCCGTCTGATGCGCAACAGCGGCAAGAATTCCGACAACCCCCGCGTGGTGAGCGGCTGGGCGATACTGTTGTGGTCCGTCTGCTCGATCATCGACGTGGTCGTGGCCGCCGACGCGCGTTCGTTCGACATCGGCCTGCTGCAAAGGGCCGGCGGACTGCTTGGTTTCGTGCTGGGCTCGCCTTTGGCATGGGGATTGTCGAAGGTGTTCGCCGTCATCGTCTTCGTAGTAGTCGGCTTGTTCTCGCTGCTGATGATCACCCGCACCCACGTCACTCAGGTGCCGGATCGCGTCCGCACCATCGCTGCCATGATCTCGCAGCGTTCCCTGCATCCTCGGCAGGAGCCGGATTCGGCCGCGCAACAGGATCAGTTCCCCAACGAGGTGCGTGTGGGTGACGGCGATGAGACTCTGGCGTTCGCCGAGGGCGTCCCCGCCCATGACGGTATGGACGAAACTGAGTCGGACTCCGTGGGCGCGAAGGGCGGATGGTTCTCCCGTCTGTTCCGGCGCAAGTCCGCGGAGAAGACGGATGACGCGTCACTTGACCGGTATGCGGGGGATGACCCGTTCTCCTACGCGGCGAGTCGGCATGGGCAGGCCGCCGAGACATCACTGGACGCACGCGGCAATGTCATGCCCCGCACGGTGTCCTCCACCATGGGCGCGATGGCCGGAGCAGCTGCCGGCGCCAT
>ENA-OOWV01001441-OOWV01001441.1-human-gut-metagenome-genome-assembly--contig:-NODE-1441-length-15431-cov-1.952263_pt1 | contig 15431 bp, 10 predicted proteins | sample MGYA00241584_ERZ501337 | MGnify/ENA primary metagenome ERZ501337 (study PRJEB25962, sample SAMEA2042744) | human gut metagenome | biome: human gut; feature: human-associated habitat; material: faeces... | reverse complement strand
GACGCAGACGTTGTTATCCAGGTTGCAGTTCCGGCACAGACAACTGTAGAGCTTTGCTCCACAGAGGCTCAGGCTATCCTTTCCCAGGAAAACTGTATCGCAATCTTCGGTTCCAACCAGGTTGCAGCAGAGGGTGTTCTTGCAGCTAACGCTAACCTGAACGTTCTTGGTTCTGACGCAGCTAACGGTGATGTTATCGGTGTTGGTTTCGACGCTGGTTCTATCATTAAAGCAGCTGTAACAGATGGCACATTCCTTGGTGCAGTTACACAGTCTCCTCTGATGATGGGATATTATGCAATCTACGCTCTGACAGCAGCTGCTAACGGAGCTGAGCTTGAGGATGTTCCTACAGCTGGTTACTGGTATGATTCTACAAACATCGACGATGAAAACATCGCTCCAAACCTTTACGACTAATTAAAAAGTAAAGAGACGACACAACGTCCAATGTTTGCAGGTTTATAAACTGTGAATGAAACAGACCCCTGGGGCATTGCCCCGGGGGTTTTCTGGGTGAAAGAGGAATTATTGCAGCACGGAAAATATTGTCACTATCTTCCGGATACTTTATGTGAGAGGTTTTTGGTGAATATAGTGGATAGAACATTCTGGTTGCAAATAAGGACACTTTTTTAGACAAACAAGGTTCTTATTTATTGATGGATATTATAGTACTATGATATCATCAATTAGAAAGGCAGCTGTGTGAGGAACATCAGGATTTGTACGTTATTGTTTATGGAAAATGTTCGATGAGACATTTGTGTGTGACAATAAGACAGGAACCTTGATACATACAGCGTAATTTTACAATTGAGGAGGTTTCATAAAATGACAAAGTATTATTTAGCAGTAGATATCGGTGCTTCCAGCGGACGTCTGATCCTTGGACATCTTGAGAATGGAAAAATGGAGCTTGAGGAAGTTCATCGTTTTGAGAATGGAATGGTAAAGAAAGACGGCGAGCTTTGCTGGGAGTTTGACAGACTTTTCCAGGAAATTAAGAATGGTCTTAAGAAATGTAAAGAGATCGGCAAGATTCCAGTAAGCATGGGCGTTGATACCTGGGGCGTTGACTTTGTACTGATGGATAAGGACGACAAGGTTCTTGGAAATACGGTGGGATATCGTGATCACAGAAATGAAGGTATGGATGAGGAAGTATATAAGACGATTTCTCTTGAGGATCTTTATGCACGTACCGGTATTCAGAAAGCAATTTTCAACACGGTATATCAGCTGATGGCTGTGAAGACAAAACATCCGGAATATCTGGAACAGGCTGAAACTATGCTTCATGTACCGGATTATTTCCATTATCTTCTTACAGGCAAGAAAACCTGTGAGTATACAGAGGCAACAACAGGTCAGCTGGTAAATGCAGAAACAAAGGACTGGGATTACGAACTGATTGATAAACTTGGATATCCAAGAAAAATGTTCCAGAAGCTGATCATGCCTGGTACCAGTGTTGGACACTTTACAGAAGAGGTAAAAGCAGAAGTTGGGTTTGATGTGGAAGTTGTAGCACCGGCTACACATGATACCGGATCCGCAGTTCTTGCAGTTCCTGCAAACGACGACGATTTTATTTATATCAGCTCAGGAACATGGTCATTGATGGGAATTGAAAGAGAAAAAGCTGACTGCTCCAAGAAGAGTTGCGAGATGAACTTTACAAATGAGGGCGGCTATGCAGGAAGATTCCGTTATCTGAAAAATATCATGGGACTTTGGATGATCCAGTCTGTTCGTCATGAATATGATGATAAATATGGATTTGCAGAAATCTGTCAGATGGCAGAGGAAGCGAAAGATTTCCCATCCAGAGTAGATGCAAATGATGAGTGCTTCCTTTCTCCGGAAAGCATGATTGAAGAGGTTAAAGATTATTGCAGAAGAACCGGACAGAAGGTTCCGGAAACTTTAGGAGAAATTGCTACTGTTATTTATACCAGTCTTGCTGAGTGCTATGCAAAGACAGCAAAGGAACTGGAAGAGATGACAGGAAGAACCTTCAGTCGTATCCATGTAGTTGGCGGCGGTTCCAATGCAGGCTATCTTAATGAGCTGACTGCGAGAGCAACAGGCAAAGAGGTTCATGCAGGTCCTGGAGAGGCAACTGCAATCGGTAATATTACCGCTCAGATGTTAAAAGCAGAAGAGTTTAAATCAATCGAAGAGGCTCGTACTACCATTCATGAGTCCTTTGGAATTAAGGTATATCAGGCTTAATGAGAAGTTAAAACAGCCGGGATATACGATCATTTGTATAATATATCAAATTAAACAGGAGGTACTACTATGTTAGTAAACACAAAAGCAAAGGTTGGCGTATTTTCTATTGCTTTAGGCGCATATCTGCCTCAGTTCCCTTCACTGGTACCAGAGTTTGAGGCTCAGTACGAGGCATTTAAGAAAACAATTCCGGATACCGTAGAAATCATCGATGGAGGAATGGTAACAACAAAAGAACAGTCTATGGCTGCTGGGGATAAATTCCGTGCAGCAGACGTTGATCTCGTTTTCCTTCAGATGTTAACCTACGCTACATCCTACAACATGCTTCCTGCAATCCGTGACCTGAATGTTCCGGTTGTTCTGGTAAATGTTCAGAAGCTGAAAGCTCTGGATTACGATCACACAGACATTGCTACATGGCTCGGCGAAGGATATGCCTGCGGTGCTGTTGGAGAAGCTGTTGCTGACCTTGAGAGAGCCGGAAAGAGACATGCTGTTATCACTGGTGTTGTAGAAGGCGGAGATCCAGATGTTCAGGCTGAGATTGAAGACTGGTGTAAAGCAGCTCAGGTAAGAAGAAGATTCCGTGACACAAATATTGCCCAGATTGGAAGACCTTACCCAGGTATGATGGACCTTTACATTGATGAGACCAACCTGTACAACAGAATGTTCCTTTATACCAAACAGTTTGACTGGGAAAAAATGTGGGCTATCGCTGATGATATTACAGATGAAGAAGCAATCCGCGCAAAAGCTCAGGATATTCTTGATACATTCGATATCGAAGATGGCGGCACAATCGAAAAAGTATGGGATATGGCAAAATATGTTGTTGCTTTTGAGAAGTGGGTTAAGGATGAGCACCTTGGACTGATCGCATCTCACTATGACGGATTTGCACAGGGCAAGGCTGGTGTCCTTGACAGTATGCTGATTCCGGCATTCTCTATGCTGATCAAACAGGGTACTGCATGTGCTGTTGAGGGTGATATGAAGGTTGCCATGGCAATGAGTATCTTAAAAACAATTTCTGGAACAGGACAGCTTTCTGAAATGTACTCCATCGACTTTAACGATGACATCTGTATCATTGGTCACTCTGGAAGCGGCGATGCTGATATCTCTGCAAAGAAGCCAACCATGAAGATCGTTAAGGTATTCCACGGAAAGACAGGCGGCGGCTATCTGACACAGTTCTATCCACATACTGGTCCTGTTACCTATCTGGCAATCACACAAGATGCTGATGGTCACTTCAAGTTTGTTGTAGCAGAAGGTGTAAATGAGGACGGACCAATCCTTTCCTTTGGTGATACAAACATGAGAACACGCTTTACATGTGGAGCAAGAGAGTTTGTTAACCGCTGGAGCGAAGCTGGCCCGACACATCATATGGCAGCAGCTACAGGAAGACATATCGATACAATCCTGAAGGTAGCAAAAATCTTCAATATTCCGGTTGATATCGTTACAAGATAATTTTACCATCTACTTTATACACATATTCATATTCAAAAAAAGAGATCGCATAAAGCGGTCTCTTTTTTTATTTTCTGTATAATGGAGGAATAGAATCAAGGGTTGCAGAATGCTTTCGGGCAGGTATACGAATTTCAACTTCTGTTCCATGGCCGGGATTGCTGGTGTAGCTGAGTCCATAATCAGGGCCATACAGGATCTGAAGACGTCGATGTGTATTGTACACTGCTATATTTGTGCCACCGGAGGAACTTGCACCTTCACCGGACAGGATCGTTGCAAGTTGCTCCGCAGCAATTCCGATTCCGTCATCAGATATCAGAAGAACAATGTCTGAATCTTCCATCCATCCGGTAAGAACAATAGTTCCTGTTTTATCAGCGGTTTCCAGAATGCCGTGCAGTACAGAATTCTCAATGATTGGCTGCAGAGTCAGCTTAGGAATCTGATATTCCATGAGTTCATCAGGAATGTCGGATACAAAGGTAATGCTGTCATGATAACGCATATTCTGTATCTGCAGGTAGATGGAAACGTGTTCTGCTTCTCTGTAAATCGTGCTGATGCTCTGTTTGCGGCTTAAAGTCAACTTATAAAAGCGGGAGAGACTCTGAACGGCGCGGGAAACTTCATCTGTCCGTCCCTGCTGCGCCAGCCAGTTGATCATATCCATGGTATTATAAAGAAAATGTGGATTGATCTGGGCCTGAAGAGAACGAAATTCAGCGATTCGAAGTTCTTCTGCAGCTTTAGCCTGATCAGTCATAAGCTGATCCATCTTACGCGTCATATAGTTGTAAGTATCAATAAGATCACCGATCTCATCATGGTATTCCGGACTGTCCATAGGACTTAAGGTTCCTTTACGTACCTTACTCATCTGATGTATGACAGAGGAGATTCGGTTCGTGATCGAGTGTGACATAAAATGTGCAAGAACCAGGGCGAATACCAGAAAACCAAGATACATCAGGACATACTGAACCATGATGGCATTACTCTGATGAATCAGTGGACCAGAAGGCAGGACAGTAACCATAAACCATTCGGGCTGTTTGATGTTATAGAAGCCGGCATACACGGTAGTATCCAAAATATTCCGTTCAATGAAGTTGTTGGAGGACATAAAAGATTCCTCAATTGTATCGTAATCCAACAGATAGATACCCGAAAGGGATATATCGGAGGATGCGACCACGGCATTTCGATCATTGATGATGTAAGAAACACTTCCGTCAATCGTCAGATTATCTTTCAACATATCTGAGAGATAATCTGAAGAACTGTAAAGGGCGATGTAAGCCTGACGGGCTTTTCCCTGATAATAAAAGGTCGTGGAAGTAATATATGCAAGATCTCCGTATTTTTTTTTCTCGCGTTCACCAAGATAGAAAGCAGGACAGAACAGGGAGGACTGCTGTGTACCCTGAAAGATACCGTACCAGTAGGTACCACGAGCTTTGCTCATAGGTGAAAAATAATCTTTCGTAAGATCATCACTGAAAAGTCGTACAGATTGCGGTGGAAAATCCATATAGATCTGTAAACCGGAGATCATATCAGAATCAATCAGATTTTCTACATATTCATGAAAATACTGTGCATCGTTTGTATCCAGAAACATCTGAAATGGTGAGTTAACAGGCTGGTGGAACAGAATCTGAAAAAATTCCTGATCAGTGATTCCGTCATGGGCATCAATGATCTGCTGTACAAGATCTTCTATGTAAGGAGCTGTCTGGGCGGAAGTATCCTGTTCCTGGCGGATCGTGTAGGAAACAACCATGTCATAAAGTTTTCCATAGAAGAAGCAGGCCATCATTACAACAGGTACAGTTGCAGTGAGCAGCAGTACAAGTGTAAATTTGTAACTCAACTTCATGTCACCATAAGACTGCCGGCATTTTTTTATAATATTATTCATTTCAAATTCTGCTCCCTGTATTCAGAAGGAGAAAGCCCACTGTATTTTTTGAAGCTCTTTCCAAAATAGTTACCGTCACTGTAGCCAACCCTGGAAGATATGTCTGTGATTTTAAAACGTGCATCTTTCAGAAGCTGTTTGGCTTTTTCCATACGATATTCTGTTATATACTGATTCAGCGTCTGCCCGGTCTCGCTTTTAAAGAATGTGCATACATACGAAGTAGAAAGAAACACATGGGAACTGATATCCTTTACAGAAAGAGTTTCGTTCATATAATTCTTACTGATGTAGTCTTTGATCAGAAAAATAGTCGGATTTTCCTGAGAAGTTGTTTCGGCTTTCGTGAAATATTCTTTTGTTTTGGTGATCAGGGTCTGATGAAGCTCCGGAAATGTGAAACAGTCATCAATTGTTTCGGCGATACTTTCAACATTTCCGGAACCGGCAATCTTCTGTTGGTGGCGGGCATCTTCCAGGCATAAAAAAAGTTTGTAATAAAGATCTTTGACCGGATTCTGCAGAAAACGATGATTTTTATAAAAAGTAGTATACAGTTTCTGAAGAATAGTTTCAGCGGAGATCTGATCCAGCCTGGATAATGCATCTGCAAAAGCTGCCGCCGGCGAGTCTGAAAAAATATTACTCTGTACATCCGGATTATCGTCTGGATGATCAGAAGTCAGCAAGGTATTTTCCGGGAAAAAATAACTGCTTTGTAACAGAATAACAGCAGAAGTATAGGTCTGATAAGCTTTTGAAAGGCCATATACTGTATCACCACATGCCATAGAATAACGTCCGATCTCTGCAAAATGACTGCAAAGGTAAGTGTTCACAGACTGCAGATGTCTGTTGGCTGGCTCGTTCTGTGAAAACAGAAAATAAACAAGATACTGCATTTTCTTTTCGAGATAAATGCATTTCATATGAAATGGTTCCAGAAAATCCTGGAATTCCTGATAAAAATCAGTCATGGATGGAATGGATGCATCCAGAAACAGATCCGTTTTTACGATAAAAGAAGTAAAGTAAGTGGATGCATTCATAGTAAGCCCAAGTTCAGATGAGAGCTGCTCTATGATCTGGCTGTTGCCTCCGTAGGGAAGAGTCAGCTGCAGTGCCAGACGGGAAGCAGTTTCCATTGAATGCAGTGTTTCGCCTCTGCGGGAATGGACTTTTTGGGTGTAAAGTTCACGGGCTTCGCGAATGGCAGTTTCAATTTCTGAAATAGAAAAAGGTTTTTCAATATAGTTGACTGCTTTTAATTTGATAGCAGCCTTCAGATATTCTTTGTCCGAGTAGCCGCTCATGAAGATGGGAACGGTATCCGGAAGAATTTTTTCCAGACGCTCAAGCATGGAAATACCATCCATGCGTGGCATACGCACATCACACAAAATGATTTCCGGCTTGCAGAGCCGTGCTGTTTCAAGACCGTGCACGCCATCATCTGCCTGCAGTACTTCATCTATGCCAAGAGAAGCCCAGTCCAGCGAAGTGATCACACCAGTGCGGGTAAGCTCTTCATCATCTACGATCAGTAATTTCATATGATTCTCCTTAGTATTGGTGCAGTAAAGATTAAAGTTACCAAATCATTTTCAGAACCTTGTTACAGATATCAGCAGCACAGGGATGCTGAATTTCATTAAAAAGACGGTTTACCCGTGTCCGTTCAGATTTCCAGAAATCCTCTTTTGGAGAGAGGGCATCCAGAAAGTCATTGAATGTCTCGGGCTTCGGACCAGGGGTTACGTCATCATAATCAAAATTCATGCCGCGTCCGTCAAGGTACTGCTGACGGTCGTACGGAAGAAATATCATTGGTTTGTCAGTGAGAAGATAATCAATGTAAATACTGGAATAATCGGTGATCAGGCAGTCAAAGATATTCAGAATACCGGTGACATCTTCAGCCTGTTCATTTCCAAGAAAACGAATTCTTTTTCCAAGATATGGAGCAGCAGAACCCTGTTCGGCAACATGAGTCCGTATAAAAAGCAACATGTTCTTTTCCTCAAGAAATGCCTCCAGCTGTTCCTGATCAAAATCTTTAAATGGAAACAGCTGAACCTGGCCATAATCCCGGAATGTTGGAGCGTAAAGCACAGTTTTTGTATATTCAGGAAGATCCGGAAACAGCTGGCCTAAAATTTCACGGCAGTCATTTTTTTGGAACAGTCCATCGTTTCGAGGCTGTCCCCAGACCTTGATTTTGTCTTCAGAAACAGCAAAACTTCTGGCCATAAGGGGAATCAGTTCATGAGAGGTTGTCAGGATACAGGTATAGTTTTCAGAGAAAATCTTTTTGAAATAAATACGTGCTGCTTTTTTGAGATTAGGATCCAGAAGAGCAATTTTTTTCAGTGGAACACCATGCCAGAGATTAATGATCAGTCTCTTTTTGTGAAGACCGATTCCATAGGCAGGAAGCCCGGCAGATGTAAACCATACACCGGCTGAAAGTGCCTGACGAATACCCTGTATACTTTCTGTTTCGATAAAATACTGTTTTCCATATTTAGAGGAAAGACTATTTCGAAGCTCCGAATCATTGATCACGAAAAGAGGGGTGATCTCCGGAAGATTTTCTTTTACGTATTCAAAAAGATAACGGGAATTATAATTGTAATGACTGTTATCTGTAGAAGAAAACAGCCAGATATGAGAATCTGGACGAATCTGTCCAAAATGCTCCAGGCATGCTGTGAACAGCAGATTTTTGGCTTTTCCCATGGTTGCTATGTCCTTTCCAGTTAAAATGATACAGTATCAGCGGTATTTCCAGAATCCATGTATGGCATAGGAAATAAAATACAGAATACAGCGCATGTGGCTGTAGCCCATATAACGATATACTTTATAAGTCATAATGGCAGATTTCTTTTTGTCTCCGGATTTGCTGGTTTTGCTCATACGATATTTAAGAAGCGGGCGGTCGATACCGGCAGCGGGACCGTATTTGCGCAAAATCTTAAGCCATGTAAGGTAGTCTTCGTGGCTGTCATCGTGTTCCATCGGGAATTCAGCAGCGACATCTCTCAACAGGAGAACAGAAGAACAGTTGATACTGTTATGTTTCAGAAGATCCCTGTAAGAGACTGTTTCCTTCACCGGGATATATTTGCCGGCAGGAGTTCCATCGTAGTTCATGAGTTCTCTTCCGGTAGAACAGAGCACGCGACCTGTTTCATGAAGAGTATCCAGCTGAAGCAGCAGTTTGCCATTTTCCCACCAGTCATCTGCATCAAGGAATGCGACATACTGTCCATGAGCTTCCTGAACACCCCGGTTACGGGAGGCTGCAGCTCCAATATTATGTGGATTTTTCAGATAGTGAAAATCCGGACGATCCTGATAAACGGACAGTACTTCTGAAGTCTGGTCCGTGGAACCGTCGTCAATGACCAACAGTTCCAGAGGAATATTCTGGCAGAAAACAGATTCAACTGCCTGACGTATGGTGCTGCCGCCATTATAGACGGGCATGATGACTGAGATCAGAGGTTTGCTTGTTGTCATAGAAAATCCTTTCAATTTTGCGGTGAAATGTGTATATCACCGGCAATCAGTGCTTCTACCTGAGCAGCAGAAGTGTGGTTGATGCGTTCGGCATCGATATTTAGTGGCAATACTTTGCCTTCAGCGAATAACTGCATGCCGTGCAGGAGTCCGGCCTCTGAATCTTCGAGCAAAAGCCCGCCGTATTTTTTCAGAAAACTGTGACACCCACTTACGTCGCAGGCCATTACAGGGACACCGAGTGTTGCCGCTTCCATAAGAACGATTCCCTGTCCTTCATAATAGGAAGAAAGAAGAAACAGATCACAGCGTTTCAGAATGGGCATAGGATTGGTGACTGCACGGATCAGGATAATATGATCGGATGCGCGCAGAGCCCTGGTATGAGCCAGTGTTTCATCGTAGAGATTACCAACACCACCGATGATGATCAGCCAGGTGTCAGGGTGCTCCTTCCAGTATTGTTCAAAAGCATCCAGAAGTCGTTTGTGTCCCTTCTCAGGTGAAAAACGACCGATGCTGATAAATTTTGGAGCGTCAGAATCAAGTACAGACTGTAGTGTTTCCAGAGAAACATTGGATAGTGTATCTTCATTGAATGCAACGGGAGCAAGGCTTCGCTCCAGCACACTCTGATAATTGTGACAGTTGTGTATGACCGTGATTCTGGAACGGTCAGCACCGAATTCACTGACAACAGGCTGGATAAGATCTTCACTCACCGGTACAATGTGGTCATAGGTATGATATGCCTCTTTCAGAAGATAAGGGTTCATATTGCCTTTCAAGTGGACTTCCCTTGCCATATCATTGTGAATCCAGATACTTCGTGGGCATGGAGCCTCTTCAAGAAGTGAAGTTGTATAGGCTTCGTAGCCGTTATAATGAATTACACAGGCAAATTCAGTGCTTCCGAAATGTTTTTTCCATTCGCGTCTGTAAGCGGTATGCAGTCTGTGTTCGGCCCAGGAACCGGTATGGCCTTTCAGTTTCAGAAGCTGGACAGCCATTGTCAGCAGATCCATATTCATTTCACTGGCCAGTGGATAGATCCCGACGCCTTCCGGGAGGCGTTCCATCCTTTCCGGGTGATCTTTTACGTACAGTGAACGGAAAGAAATAAAATAATTATAACGGGTAAGATCCAGTTCATGAAGCTGAGAATACAGGACAGTTGTGATACCGTTGAGATCCAGGTCTCCTGCATAGATCAGAATATTTTTTTTACCATTGCCATGATATTGGTACTTGCGGCAGCAGTCCTCATGAAGGAAGACCTGACGACAGATCTTTTCGGCACCGTGTCCGTCTTCATAGCTGGCATATTTTTGCATAAAAGCATTGTCCGGTGTGCCACCGGAGCAGTGTGCAAATGGAATGACCTCCTCTGCTTTTTCGGTATAATCAAAAGGATAGGAATCGATTATTTCATACATACCACGGGAACTTTCATATTCCTTGCGGTCATAGGCAAAAAGTATGATTTTTTTGCCGGAGTTGGCATAATCATAAAACACGCTGGAATAATCCGTGATCAGCGTATCACAGACACTCAATCCCTCATAAGTATCCCAGGATGCCGGAAATGGCAGAATATGATGATAACCGGAAAAATCTTCCAGACCATGAAGGAACGGATGCAATTTAATAAGAAGAATCTCATCCTCATTCAGCTGGGAATCCCACAGAGAAAGATTTTGAGAGAGCGTTTGCATATATCCCTGATCGTCCAGAGCATTAAAATTACCACGGAAAGTCGGAAGGTAGGCAAGCAGTTTTTTGTCCTGTAGTCCGACCTGCTCTTTTAAGTGGAGATTTGCCGGCTGACGAAAGATGTCATTACGTGGGTAACCCTCGCGAAGAATGGTTCCGCGGTACAGACTGTCCAGCATATAGGCTCCAGACATTTTTTCTTCCATAAACTGGTTGGGAAATACCAGATAATCAGAATCCAGCAAATTCCGCTGTACATTTCCCATGGTTACCATCTCAGGACGATTGTCACGTCCCATCTTTTTAAGAGGTGTGCCATGCCAGGTATTCAGGTAAATCTGACCTTCTTTTTTTATAAAACGTCCCGGGAATGAGGTATCATTCACAAGATAGCCGGCACGGCTGAGAGCGCGGTAATAAGCAACAGAACCGGTACGCACAAAATGAACTCCCTGAATGGAGTTCTTCTGGAGTTTCTCTTTTATTTCATTTTCAGAGTCACGATGTACAGACAGTACAAGTGTGAAACCGCAATATGGTTCCTGACAGAGCTCTTTTAATAAGGAAAGAATATTACTCTCCAGAGCTTTGCCACTTCTGGATTCCAGCAGGATCATATGGGGATCCAGATTATTTTTCTCATAGAATGTATTGTAAAAAGGATACCAGCTGCCGTTTCGCAGTTTCTTTTTTACTTTGCCAAGAAAGCTCATTTTTGCACGAATTCCCTTCAGTAATAAATATATAGTAACTATAACAAATGCAAAAACTCATGTCAATGTCATGGAACGCTTGCTGTGAACAGTTACTAATGACAGTGCCTGTTTTGGGAAGATAACTGGAAAATATTACCCATTAACAGGAAAATATTTTACCCCGATTCGAAATATTTTCCTGTTTTGGATAGAAAGTTTTATTGTTATAATAATAACAGATTTAAGAAAAGGGAGGAAAGAGCCGTGTCTGAATATGTTCTTGAACTTAAAGGCATAACAAAGATTTTCCCGGGCGTTAAGGCACTGAACAATGTACAGTTCCAGTTAAAACCTGGCGAAGTTCACGCACTTATGGGTGAAAACGGTGCTGGTAAATCTACATTTATTAAAGTAATTACCGGTGTACATAAGGCAGAAGAAGGCGAGATGTTCTTAAATGGACAGAAGGTGGATTTCAAAGGACCGAAAGATGCACAGGCCGCAGGTATCGCAGCCGTATATCAGCATCCGACATCTTATCCGCATCTGACCGTTGCAGAAAATATTTTCATGGGACATGAGATCATCAAAAACAGAATGATCCAGTGGAAAGCCATGAACACAGAAGCAAACAAACTTCTGAAACAGCTGGATGCAGATTTTGATGCAACAGCAGAAATGGGTACCTTAAGTGTTGCTCAGCAGCAGATGGTAGAGATTGCAAAAGCAATGTCCACCAATGCAAGAATCATCATTCTTGATGAGCCTACTGCAGCACTGACAAGATCCGAATCCGAAAAACTTTACACACTGGTTGATAAATTAAAAGCTGACGGAGTTTCCATTATCTTCATTTCTCACCGTTTTGAGGATATGTATCGTCTGGCAAGCAGAGTTACTGTATTCCGTGATTCCCAGTATATTGGAACTTACGATGTAGATGGAATTACAAATGCAGATCTGATCAAAGCAATGGTTGGTCGTGAGATCAAAGACCTGTTCCCGAAACCGGAAGTGAAACTGGGAGATGAGATGCTCAAGGTTGAAAATCTTTCCAGAACAGGTTATTTCAAAGATGTATCTTTTAAAGTTCGTGCAGGTGAAATCCTTGGACTTACCGGTCTGGTAGGTGCAGGACGTACCGAAACCGTTGAAGCTGTCTGCGGTATCACACAGCCGGATTCCGGTAAGGTTTACCTCGAAGGTAAAGAAGTTCACATCAAAAAACCGTCCGATGCAATGGAAAAAGGTATCATTCTTCTTCCGGAAGACCGTCAGAAAGAAGGTCTGATCATGAGCTGGGGACTGGGAAGAAACGTAACACTTCCTACCATCAGCAAATATGCGAAGAGTGGTATCAATGATGAAAAGACAGAACGTGATCTTGCCAAAAAACTTCTTGAAGAAGTTGATACAAAGGCAGTTGATATCTTCCAGCCGGCAAGCTCTCTTTCCGGTGGTAACCAGCAGAAAGTTGTTGTTGCCAAGGCGTTAAGCCAGGAAATGAAAGTTGTTATCATGGATGAGCCTACCAAAGGTGTAGACGTAGGTGCAAAAGCTGAAATCTATGCGATCATGGGCGACCTTGCAAAGAAAGGTTATGCGATCATCCTGATTTCTTCTGAAATGCCAGAGATCCTTGGTATGGCAGACCGTATCGTTGTTATGTGCAACGGACGTAAGACCGGCGAGCTGAACCGTGGCGAAGCTACACAGGAAAGAATCCTTGAACTCGCAATGGAAAAAGGACATACAGGGGGTGCTGAATAATGGAAAAGAAATCAGTCATGAAGAAGATCACAGGCTCCCGTGAAGCACTGCTTGCAGTTGTCCTGATCGTTCTTTTTGTAATCATTACAGCAATCAACCCATCATTCCTGACTCCTAAGTCACTGATGGATATGCTGAAAAACAATGCAGTAACAATGGTAATGTCACTTGGTATGCTGTGTGTAATGCTTGTTGGCGGAATTGATATTTCTATCATGTCAACACTTGCACTTTCCGGTATGAGCATCGGTATGCTTCTGAAATATGAACATATCTCCAGCACATTCCTCGCATTCGTGATCGCAATTGCAATCGGTATCGTATGTGGAGCTGTTGTTGGTCTGATCATTTCCAGAGCAGATGTTCCTCCGATCATTGCAACCATGGGCTTTATGTATATCTACCGTGCACTTGGTTATCAGGTATCCCACGGTGGTGAATGGGCAAGTGCAGCAGCACTTGGTAACTTTAAGAATTTTGCAACAACAAAATTCCTTGGACTGAATGCAGTCATCTGGGTAATCATTGTATGCTATGTATTCTTCTTCTGGTTTATGAAATGGACCAGAACAGGTCGTATGATCTATGCAGTAGGTAGTAACCCGAGTGCAGCAGAAGTATCCGGTATCAACGTAAAGAATATCAAACTTCTTGTTTATACGATCATGGGTCTTCTGGCAGGTCTTGGCGGAGCTCTTCAGGTTTCTGTATATGCATCCGCAATGCCGGATATGCAGTATGGCGGTGAGATGGATGTTATCGCAGCCTGCGTTATCGGTGGTGTAAGCATGAGCGGTGGACGTGGTACCGTAATCGGTGCTTTACTTGGATCCCTGATCCTTGCAACAATTGCAAAAGCACTTCCGCTGATTCCATTCTTCAACCAGTTATGGCTGAATACCATCAAGGGTGTTATCATTCTTGTAGTCGTTGTTGTAAACATTGTTTTACAGCGTACAGCTGACAAAAATGCATTAAAGGGAAGGGAGATGTAATCATGGCTGGAAAATCTGGAAGAAGTATTAACAACGTGCCGAAAAGCCCTGTGAAACAGATGATCTTCAGCTGGGAAGGCATTCTGGTACTCCTGTTTATTGCAGTAAATATTTTCTGCGCAAACTTTTCCGAGTTCTATAATCTGAAGAGTCTGCTCCGTCAGATGCCTGTTTATCTGGCAGAAATCTTCTTGATGCTGCCGATGGCATACATCCTGGTACTTGGTGAGATCGATATCTCCGTAGGTGCGATTGTTTGCCTTTCTGCAACAATGAGCTGTATCGTGTGCAACACAAATGCACCATTTATCGTAGTTGTGATCACAGCGCTTGGCGTTGGTACCATCTGCGGAGCAGTTAACGGATTTATCCTTACCAAATTCCAGGAACTGCCTCCAATGATCGTTACACTGGCAACACAGATCATCTTCCGTGGTATTTCCGAGATCGTTCTTGGAAGCGGTGGAAGTATTTCTGCAAGTAACACTGATGGCTTCCGTGCGATCGGTGGAAAGATCGGAAATGTTCCATACATTCTGTTCCTGGTACTGATCCTTTCTGTAATCTTTGCAATTGTTTTAGGTAAGAGTACATTCGGACGTCGTGTATATGCAATCGGTACAAACCGTCTGACAGCATATTATTCAGGTGTTCATGTACAGAAGATCCGTTTTATCATCTACACAATCATGGGTACTGTTTCCGGACTGTGTGCACTGTTCCTGGTTTCTTCTTCATACGGTGCAAACACAACAACCGGTAACGGATTTGAAATGGATGCTATCGCAATGGCAGTATTCGGCGGTATCTCTTCTACAGGTGGTAAAGGTAATATCGCTGGTGGTGTTATTTCTGCATTCATCATCGTTTGCCTTCGTGTAGGTCTTGGTCAGAGAAACGTCAATGCACAGGTTATCCTGCTGATCATCGGTCTTCTTCTGATTGCAGCAGTAGCTCTTCCGAATATTATCGGAAATGTTAAAAAAGCAGTAAGCATGAAGAAAAACTAAATAAAAATTTAATAACGCTAGTGGCTGCTCTCTTGTAGCAGGGGAGCAGTTGCAAATAAAAACTGTAACTGTC
>ENA-OOWV01001434-OOWV01001434.1-human-gut-metagenome-genome-assembly--contig:-NODE-1434-length-15463-cov-4.913227_pt1 | contig 15463 bp, 13 predicted proteins | sample MGYA00241584_ERZ501337 | MGnify/ENA primary metagenome ERZ501337 (study PRJEB25962, sample SAMEA2042744) | human gut metagenome | biome: human gut; feature: human-associated habitat; material: faeces... | reverse complement strand
CCGGCCGCCAATCCGGCTCGTCCCGTGGCCCGGGTCAGTCGCAGTGTGCGTGCGCGGTCTCCTGCGCCCATCGCCGCGCCCACCAGGGTCTGACCGGCGATGCCTACCGAATCCAGCATATTCATCGCGAAATTCCAAGACGAGTTCACCGCCTGGAACCCCGCCAGCACTGTCGTTCCCAATCGGGCCGCCGAGGCGACCGTCATCACCATCGCGGCGCGAATGGCGAGTGTGCGGATGAATAGCGGCAGGCCATCCCCTCCGGCGGCGGCGATGCCCGACAGGCGTGGTCGCAGCGCAGCGCCGTCGGCCTTCGCCCATAGCACCGCCGGAACCGTCAGGAACAGTCCCATGAACCATTGTGCGATCATCGTCGCCGCGCCCGATCCGGCGATGCCCCAGCCGAATCCGAACACGAACAGCACATCCAGCATGGTGTTGAGCACGGCACCGCACACCGCGGCCACCAACGTGATGCGCACCTTCTGCAAACCGCGGAAAATGCCGTTCGCCGCGTACACGAGCAGCATGCCAGGGGCGCCGAGTACCACCGTCTGCGTATACGCCACCGCCTGGTCGAGCGTCTCGCCCGTGCCCCTGAGCCCCACGCACAGCGGCCGGGCCCCTGCGAACAGAGCCGCCGCCAGCACGATGCCGATGCCGAGAGCCAGCCATAGTCCGTCTATGCCGGCCTGCAGCCCCTCTCGGCGGCGGCCCGCACCAAGCAGGTGAGCCACCTGCGCGGTGGTGGAGTAGGCGAGGAAGATGCACAGTCCCACCGCGGTGAGGATGATGGTCGATCCGATTGACAGTCCGGCCAGGGCGGAGACGCCGATGTGCCCGACGATGGCCGTATCGATGAGCACGAAGGTCGGCTCGGCGATGAGCTGGCCGAATGTGGGGAGGGCCAGCGCGAGTATGCGGCCGTATGCGGCTCGGTTACCGGTGCGGGCCGTGCCGGCGGTCGCGGGATCGGATGATTGTGGGTCAGGGGTGTGCACATGCACACTGTAGCTCATATGGGCGGGCGCGTATGCGGCATCGAAGAGCTGAAAGCGCGGCGGTGATCCGAATGGGGCGCCGCTTATATCGCATGACGACGTGTTTGGCAAATCGAGTGGGGGCGTTTATGGACTTATCCCCATGTTATGCACAGAGTTATCCCCCTGATGTGGATAACTGCATATGTTATCCCCAGAGTTATCCCCTAAATGTGGATAACTCAACTTTTTTGTCCACATGACGTCACCCGTGCGTGTCGCGCAGGTAAACGCCGGCTGAATATGACTTGCGAGCAAGCCGTGCGTGACGGTGACGAATGTCGCGTCCGCTTACCGCGACATGCCGTCCGAGAGATGGCCCTGTGCATTTTTCGCCAGATATCTTCCACCGGAAAAGCTCCGATATATACTCAAGTCTTATGGCAGCAGAAGAAACGAATTGGGGAGGGCCGCGCCCACAATCAGGTGGCTCGTATGTGCAGGGCGACGCGGGGTCGCCGGGACGCGACGCCGTGTTCGACCGCGTGCCTCCGCACGACGACGAGGCGGAGATGGCGGTGCTCGGCGGCATGCTGCTGAGCAAGGACGCCATCGGCGAGGTCAGCCAGATGATCGACGTCACCGACTTCTACCAGCCGAAGCACCAGACGATATACGAGGCGATCATCGACCTGTTCTCGAACTCGCAGAACGTCGATGTGGTGATCGTCGCCAACCAGCTGATGAAGGACGGAAACCTCGACAAAGTGGGCGGCGCCGACTATCTGCACACGCTCGTCGCGTTCGTGCCGACTGCCGCAAACGCCACGTACTATGCCGAGATCGTGCATCAGCGGGCGATATTGCGCAACGTGATCGCGGCCGGCACCAAGATCGCGCAGCTCGGCTACTCGGCGGAGGGCTCGCAGGCCGAAGACGTGGTGAACCTCGCGCAGGCCGAGGTCTACGAGATGAGTACCGGACGCGTCAAGCAGGACTACGAGGCCATCGGCCCGGTGGTGCACGATGCGCTCGAACAGCTCGACAAGCTGCAGAACGGCGACCTGAAAACCGGCGTGCCGACGGGTTTCCGCGATATCGACGACGTGACCCAGGGTCTGCAGCCCGGCCAGATGGTGGTCGTGGCAGGGCGCCCCGCCATGGGCAAGTCGACGCTGGGCATCGATTTCGCCCGTGCGGCCGCGCTGCATCACAATATGACGTCGATCGTGTTCTCGCTGGAGATGAGCAAGGTGGAGCTTGCGCAGCGCATCATCTCCGCCGAGACCAACATTCCGCTCGCGGCGATGCGCCGCGCCGACGACATCACCGCCGACCGGTGGAACACGCTCAACAATTTCTGGAACAAGTTGCAGAACGCGCCGCTGTTCATCGATGATTCGCCGAACATGTCGCTGATGGAGATCCGTGCGAAATGCCGCCGTCTCAAGCAGACCAACGACCTCAAGCTCGTCGTTATCGACTACCTGCAGCTGATGTCATCCGGCAAGCAGGTGGAAAGCCGACAGCAGGAGGTCTCGGAGTTCTCGCGAGCGCTGAAGCTGCTCGCCAAGGAGCTGGAAGTGCCGGTCGTGGCGTTGTCCCAGCTGAACCGTGGGCCCGAGATGCGCAACGACAAGAAGCCGCAGCTGTCCGACCTGCGCGAATCCGGCTCGATCGAGCAGGACGCCGACGTGGTGTTGCTGGTTCATCGACCGGATTTCTACGACAAGGAGGACCGGCCCGGCGAGGCGGATATCATCATGGCGAAGCATCGTAACGGTCCGACGGAGACGTTCCATCTGGCGTTTCTGGGCGCATACTCGAAGTTCAAGGACATGCCGCAGGACTACAACAGCGATCAAGGAGTGTGACGATGGGTGAGGAAAACGGATCCCAGCCTCGTGAAACATCGCGTGAAACACGGCGCGAGGCGCTGGGCGGGCAGTCGGATGCGGCGCGTCCATGGACCGCGTTCGCTACGCCGCTGATCGGCAAAGCCGTACGCGGCGCCTCTCGGCTGCTGCGGCACGGCGGCAGCGCGTTCCCTGGCAAGATCGTCGAACAGATCGACCCCGGTTTCCTTGCCCGCACGCTCGCCGACCTGCCGTATGGCGTGGTGCTGGTGTCGGGCACGAACGGCAAGACCACCACGACGCGCATGGTCGCCTCGATGCTGGAGACGCTGGGACTCAAGGTGTTCACCAATCCGACCGGCTCCAACTTCACGCGCGGCGTCGTCTCGGCGCTGCTGACCGAAGTGCCGTTGAGCGGCAGGCTGGACGCCGACGTGGCCGTGCTTGAGCTTGACGAGGCGTATGCGGTGAAATTCGTGCAGCAGGTGAAGCCGCGGTTCGCGCTGTTGCTCAACGTGATGCGCGATCAGCTCGACCGGTTCGGCGAGATCGACAACACCGCGCGTCTGCTGGAGCGTGTCGCCGAAGCGACGACGGGCACCGTGGTGCTCAACCGTGAGGATCCGCGAATCGCGCGTTTCGCTTCGGTCGTGCCGGAAGGCACCGGAGTGCGCTATTTCGGGCTGGCGTCCGAACTGCGTCGGTTCTTCCCCTCCGACGACGACATGCAGACCACCGTCGCCGAAGAGGCCGCGAGCGTGGCCGGCAATGGCAGGCCGTCGGCAAATGACCGCGCGCAGCAGGAGCCGGCAGGCACATCGGTTTCGGCTGAGGCCCCCGATGCCGATGGGCGCGAGGCGACGGCCGATGTCACGCTGACCCGTGTCGGCAACCATGAGGCCGATTTCCTGATTGACGGGCGGGCCGTCCATACCGCCGTCAAGCTGGAAGGCGTGTACAACCTGTTCAACGCGGCGGCGGCGCTCGCCACCGTCCGCGCGGTCATGGCGCAGGATATTGCTTCGGCGCAGGTCGCCGAGACCGTCCCTGCCGAAACCATGCCCGGCCAGGCCTCGCATGCGTCAGACGCGGCGATATCTGACGAGAGCCCAGTAGACAGCCCGGTAGACCATGACCGGCTTCTGGCGGCGCTCGCCGAGGTGACCCCCGCGTTCGGCCGCGGCGAAACGATTGCGGTCAACGGCAGCGACGTGCAGCTGCTGCTCGTCAAGAACCCGATGGGCTTCAGGCTGTCGCTCGGCTCGTTCCCGCCCGACGGGCATGACACGATGATTGCCATCTGCGACCTGTACGCGGACGGGCGCGACATGAGCTGGCTGTGGGATGTCGATTTCACCAGCCTGCGCCCGACTGGCGTCGCGATGGTGTCGGGTACGCGAGCCTGGGACATGGCGTTGCGGCTCGAATACGATCAGGTCAGGGTGGAGCAGACCGGCACGGATCTGGAGGCGGCGGTGCGGCAGTTCGTCACCGCCCGTCCCGGTGTGCCCAAACACATCTACTGCACGTACACGTCGATGCTCCGCGTGCGTGCCGAACTCGCCAAGCTGACCACCGTCGCCGATGCCGGCGTCGGGCGATGAACGGCGCGGCGACTGACAGCATGAGCGGGAAAGGCGAACGGATATGGGAAAAGTGATCGACGTGATGTCCCTCTACCCGAAGGACATGAACATCTACGGGGATTCCGGCAACGTGCTGGTGGTTCTGCGCCGGCTGGCACTGTACGGGTATGAGCCGCGCCTGCACGCATACAATCAGGGCGACGAATGGCCCGAGCGCGTGGACATGATCCTCGGTGGCGGCGGTCAGGACACCGGGCAGAAGAAAATCACCGGCGACCTGTTCAAGCGGGCCGGCCGGCTGCGCGACCTGGCCGCGGACGGTACGCCGATGCTGATGATCTGCGGCCTGTTCCAGCTGTTCGGCGAATACTTCGAGACCTCGGAAGGCGAGCGGTTGGACGGCATCAACGTGCTCGGCGCGTACACGGTGGGGCAGAGCCACCGGATGATCGGCAATCTGGTCGAGCACAGCGACGAATTCGGCGACGTGATCGGCTATGAGAACCATTCCGGGCAGACGTTCCTGCGCGAGGGAACGTTGCCGCTGGGGCATGTCGATCACGACGGTACCGGCAACAACGGCGAGGATCATACGGAAGGCGCTCGTGTCGGCAATGTCATCGGCACGTACATGCATGGCTCGCTGCTGCCGAAGAACCCCGCGGTCGCGGATTTCCTGATTCGGGCCGCAGTGACGAGACGGTACGGGGAGTTCGAGCCGGACCAGTCCAGCGAGCAGATGTTCGAACTGGCACGGTTGGACGCTCTGGCGGACAAGGCCCGCAAGGTCGCCGCCGCCCGCCCCCGGTGAATTGGACGGTTCCGCGCCCTCGGACTCTGCGATGCTTGACGGGTCGATGAGCTTGATGGGTCGATGAGCGGATTGCCGGGGCGTGGTTTCCATCTCATAGCGGAAACCACGCCACCCCTATCGCGTTATGCGACGGGTGGGGGTAATCTTGGAACCACAAGTAACCAAAGGAGGTATCATGGCTGATTTCGATTTGGGTGAAGGCCTGCGCCGGGTGTTTCTCGCGGGCGTTGGGGCATTGGCCACCGGCGTTGAGCTGGGGCAGCAGAGCTTTGAGAAGAGCCAGCAGATCGTCGACGGTCTGGTGAAGAAGGGCGAGCTCACCGTGGAACAGGGCAAGGCGTTGAACACCGAGCTCAAGCACAAGGCGCAGGAGGCCAAGGAGAAGGCCGAGGAAAAGACTGAGGGCGCCAAGGAGCAGAGCGATGCCGGTGCCGCCGCCGAAGATCCTTCCCCGGCGGAAGGCTCCGCTGCTTAGCATGCCGGAGCAGCACACCATGCCGTCCTATACCGCGGGCGGCCATGCCGGCGACCCACGGCATGATCCGGAACGGGGGAAATCCGCATCGGGGTCGGACGGTTCGGCGAAAGACGGTGTCGTGACGCGACGTGCCGGCAAACGCCGCGAATGGGACGGGTCTCCCACCATCGGGCTGTTCAACAATCATCGCGACACCTTCTCCAGCCGATATCACCTGACGAGGCGCGGGAAAGTCAAGCGCCTCGGACAGATCATGCGCATTGCGAACCAGTTCGACGTGGTGCACGGCCTCACTCCGGTGAAGATGAGGCTGATGCTGGAGGCACTGGGCCCCACATTCGTCAAGGTCGGGCAGATACTGTCCATGCGGTCGGAGATTCTGCCGCAGTCGTTCTGCGACGAGCTCGCGAAGCTGCGCGCCGATGCCGACCCGATGCCGTATCAGATCGTCGTCGACACGTTGACGCAGGAATATGGCCGCCCCATAGGCGAGGTGTTCGCCCGCATCGATCCGACGCCGCTCGGTTCCGCATCCCTCGCGCAAGTGCATCGCGCCACGCTGGTCACCGGCGAAGACGTCGCCGTGAAGGTGCAGCGGCCTGGCGTGCGCGAGATCATGGCGTTGGATGTGTCCATCATGCGTTCGATCGCCCGGGCTGCCACGAAGATGCTGCCCAGTGCGCAGGTGGTGGATCTTGGCGGCGTGGTCGAGGAACTGTGGGATACGTTCGAATCCGAGACGGATTTTCTGGTGGAGGCGCGTAACCTCAGCGAGTTCAAGCGCTTCTGCGAAGCCTATCGGTATATGGACTGCCCGAAACCGTACATGGATCTGTGCACCGAGCACGTGGTCGTCATGGATTACGTCGAGGGCATCGCCGTCTCCCATACCGATCAGCTGATCGAAGCCGGGTATGACCTCAAGGAAATCGGCACCAAGCTGGTCGACAACTATGCGACGCAGGTGCTGGACGACGGTTTCTTCCATGCGGATCCGCACCCCGGCAACATCATCATCTCCGGTGGCCAGATCGTGCTTATCGATCTGGGCATGACCGGGCGGCTCAACAGCCAGGCCCGCAGCGTGCTCCGGGAGATGATCTTCGCCGTCGCCAAACAGGATTCCGCCGCGCTGGCGGACGGTCTGCTGCGTTTCGCGGGCACCGAGTCCAATCCTGAGGATTACCCCGCGCTGCTGGCCGACCTGGACATGGTCGTCAAGGAGTTCGGCACGGTAGACCTGGGCGACCTGGACATAGCGGCGTTCCTGACGTCGCTGACGTCGTTAGCCCAAAGGCACGGCATCGAGGTGCCGGGCACGGTGACGACGGTCGGCAGGGCGTTGGTCACGTTGGAGGGCCTGCTGGATGAATTCATCCCCGACGTGAACATGATTCAGATCATCTCCGACCATATTGCCGGCAGCAAGTCGTTGGATCGAGCGGCGAAAGACGAGATCAAGGCGCTGGGCGTCGAGGGACATCAGGCATTGCACGGCTTGCTGTCCGCGGCGAGCGAGTCCAGGGTCGCGATGCGCATGCTCACCCGAGGCCAGCTGCGCATGAACATGGAGGTCGTTGGTTCCGAGGAACCGATGCGCCTGCTGTCGGACATGGTCAACCGCCTGACGATGGCGTTGATCGTCGTCGGCCTGTTCGTCGGATCGTCGATCGTGTACTACGCGGGCATGAAGCCGATCATCTTCGGCATACCGGTCGTGGGATTCATGGGATATGTGATAGCGTTCATCCTCTCCGCATGGATCGTGTTCGACATCTACTTCAAGGGACGCAGATCGAAGCGCCGGTAGTACTCGACGGAATGATTTGCGCCCCACGGTCCGGTCGGTCTTCAGACCGGACCGTTTTACGGGCCGGTCAGTTTTCCAGGAACAGCTGCGGTGCCTTCATGAAGTTGTTGGCGCAGTGTTCCCCGCAGAAGTAATAGGTCGTGCCGTCGTGCTCGCGCGTGATGGCGTCGTTGTTGACGGCGACGGTCATGCCGCACACAGGGTCGGTCGCGGTCTGCGTCGCGTCGTTCATGTCTGCGGAATGCATGTGGTTCATGTGCATGGGTTGCTCCTTGTTCGGCTGATGGTGATGGCCCTCATCGGTGTGATGGCCATCGGCACGGGGACGGTCTCCGGTGTCGAGAATGATGCTGCGCGCGCCGTATTGGTCGGGCGCTCTCCTGTCGGTGTCTCTTCCGCCTGCGGCGGTGAAGGAGACGGTGTCGGGGCTCAGTGTGACGCGCCGCATGCGGTTCGCGTTCAGCACCAGGCAGACGGAGCTGAGCGCCATCGCCAGGCCTGCGATCATCGGGCTGAGCAGCCAGCCGGTGAAGGGGTACAGCACGCCGGCGGCGATGGGGATGCCGATGATGTTGTAGCCGAAGGCCCAGGCGAGATTCTCCCGGATGTTGCGCATCGTGGCTTGGGATAGGTTGAGGGTTTTCACCACGCCTTGCAGGTCGCCGCTCATGAGGGTCACGTCGGCGGATTGCATGGCGATGTCGGTTCCGGTGCCGATGGCTATGCCCACGTCTGCCTGTGCCAAGGCGGGGGCGTCGTTGATGCCGTCGCCCACCATGGCCACCAGTCCATTGGGGACGTCGGCGATGGCGGGGGCCACCGACGACTGTGCCGCGGCGGCGTCGCGCGATATCTGCAGCTGCCTTATCCAGTAGGCCTTGCCGTCGGGCCTGACCTGAGCGATCACCGTGTCGATGCCGACTTCCGCGGCGACGCGTTCGGCGACCTCCGCCTTGTCTCCCGACAGCATCACCGTGCGGATGCCAGCGGCTCGAAGCGCTGCTATCGCCTCCTTGGAACCCGGCTTGACGCTGTCCTTCGTATAGCTCGGCTTGGCGTAGTCGGCGTCGTCATCGATGGCTCCGACGGTGATCGTCCCGGTCTTGTCGAACACGACGGTTCGGATGTCGCGGGCCTGCTCCAAGGCCCTGGCGGATGTGACCAGCACGCCGTTCGTGGCGCCGAGGCCGGTCGCCGCGGTCACCGATAGCGGCGTGGCCAGTCCGAGCGCGCAAGGACACGCGATGATCAATACGCTGACCGCCGTCACCAGCGCATGGGCTAGTTTGGGTTGCGGCCCGAACGTTATCCATATGGCACCGGTCCACAATGCGGCGATAATCACCGCGGGGACGAACACGCGGGCGATCCTGTCGGCCAGACGCTGCACGGGCGCTTTGGTCGCCTGTGCGCGTGCGACCAGAGCGATGATCTGGGAGAGCACCGTGTCCTCGCCGGTGCGTGTGACCTTCATGACCACATTGCCCTGCTGCATGATGGTCGCCCCCGTCAGGGGCTCTCCGACGCCACGCCGGGCCAGAACGGATTCGCCGGTGATCATGGACTCGTCGACGCTGGCCTCGCCGGCCAACACGACGCCGTCCAGCGGTATGCGCTCGCCGGCGCGGATCACCAGCAGATCGCCGGTCTTCACGCGGTCGATGTCGATGTCTTGGGATTGGGCAGGGTCGAGCCATCCGTCGCCGGATGCCTTGCCGGCGGCCAGATCCTTGGCCAGTGGCGTTCCGACATCGAGGATGTGGGCGACACGTGGGCGCAGCTTGATCAGTGATTGCACGGCCTTTCCGGTGCCCTCACGGGCTTTCGCCTCCAACAGGCGTCCGACCAGAACGAGCGTGATCACTACGCCGACCGACTCGAAGTAGGGCTCTCTCGACCCCTCGGGCATCAGCTCCGAGACGAAGCACAAGGCGATGCTGTACAGGTATGCGGCGGTGGTCCCCAATGCCACCAACGAGTTCATGTCCGGAGAACGATGCCACAGTGCCGGCCATCCGACGCGGTGGATCGGCGCCCCGCAGTAGAACATGACCGGGGTGATGAGTATGGCCTGCAGCCAAGGGTTCATCAGCCATGAAGGAACGAGCGAGTGACTGACGAGCATGAGCATCATGGGGACGAACACCGGGAGCGTGAGAACGGTGCCGATGGCCACCAGCATGCCGGTATGGCGAATCTCCTGACGGCGTTCCTCCGCCTCCTGCCGCTCGGCCAGCAGCGCGTCCGCGGCGGACATCCTGGGCGTGCCGGCCGGTATGGCGGTCCCGGTCGATGCAGTGCCGTCGTCCGGTTTTGTGGCGGAGTCCGTCTCCCCCTCGACGCGAAGCAACCCATGCACCATGTTCATACCGCATGCAAAGGGGTAGTCGCCGGCCGGCAGCGGCGGAAGCGACATCTCGGTGGTCTCGTTGCCCGGCAGCATCGTGTCCGTTCCGAGATCGGGGAACACGACATGCGACGTGCATTCGCCGGTCTCCTTCCGATCGAACCTCAGCGTGATCGGAATGCCGGCTTGCATCGTGACGATATCGGGGGAGTACCCACCCCTGACCGTGATGGTCGCCTGTTGAACGCCGTCATGCAGCGTCGCCCGGGCGCCTCCCCTTCTGGGCGCGAAGAAGAATCGCAGGATGCACCATGTCAGCACGGCGGCTATCACCAGTGCCGCCACACCGAGGAAGATGTCGAATTCCATCGCCGCTCCTTTCCCCTTTCTATCATAATCTCGGATATTAACTATACCCTATACCCCTAGAGGGTATATAATGCGTGTTGTCGGGAATGTTCGCGCTGGGCGGAAGGTTGGTTATGCAGGGTTACGACGGAGACAAGGCGAAGATCCTCGCGCGGCTGCGGCGTGTCGAGGGGCAGGTCCATGCGGTCGCGCAGATGGTGGAGGATGATGTGTATTGCATCGATGTGCTGACCCAGATCTCCGCCGCGACTTCGGCATTGAAGGCCGTGTCGGTGATGCTGGTTGACGACCATCTGAACCATTGCGTGCGGCAGGCGGCGGCCGAGGGCGGCGAGGTGGCCGACGAGAAACTGTCGGAGGTCGAGAAGGTGATTTCCCGACTGGTTCGCTCATAAGTGCGGCACTCGTTCGTCCGCGGGATGATGTGTAATAATACACATGTTCGATGAAGTGCTTGATGTGGTGATCGTTGCGGTGGTGGCGTTGTTGGGTCTGGCCGCCGGATTCGCGCTGGGCAAAATGCGTGGCCAAGCCTCCGCCCGCATGGCGAAGGCCTCCGAGGTGGACGCGCTGAGGGGATCCTGCGAGGCCATGAAGGACGACAATGCGCGGCTTGCCGCCCAAGTGGCTCAGGCCAAGGCCCAGTCCGAGGGACTTCTGCAGCAATTGTCGTTCGCGAAATCCCAGCTTGCTCAGGCGCAGCAGGCGGAACAGGTGCGGGTGCAACGTGAGCGCGAGCGGGCCGAGGCCGATGGGCTGCGGCGCCGGGAAGAGCAGGAAAAAGCGCTGACAGAGCAGGGCAAGGTGCTGTCGGCGTTGGCTCCTTTGCAGAAGAATCTCGATGAGCTGCAGCAGAAGGTCTCGAACATCGAGGAGGGGCGCAAACACGAGATGGGCGTGCTGGGCGAGCAGCTCAAAGGGCTGGGTGAGCAGCAGGCGAGGCTCGACCGTGAGACGAGCTCGCTCTCGGCGGCATTGCGCAACAACAAGGTCCGCGGCGCTTGGGGAGAGGCGCAACTGCGCAACATTGTGGAGTCCGCCGGTTTGCTGGAGCACGTCGACTTCGATACGCAGGTGGTGATGACTGGCGTCGACGGTAAGACGCTCCGGCCTGACATGATCGTCCATCTGCCGGGAGGCAAGACGATTCCCATCGACGCGAAGGTGCCGTATGCCGATTATCAGCGGGCCTGCATGATTCCGGAAACCGCGGGGCCTGAGGATCTGGAACGGCGTGACGAGCTGCTGCGGTCGCATGCGAAAGCTTTGCGTGAACACGTCAGGGCATTGGGTGATAAGGCGTATTGGAGTGCATGCGACACGGCCCCTGATTTCGTGATCGCGTTCATTCCCAACGAGGCGTTGCTGCAGGCTGCAATGGAGGCCGATCCGACATTGATGGATGACGCCTTCGCCCGCAAGGTCGCATTGACCTCGCCGGTCACCCTGTGGGCCGTGCTGAAATCCGTCGCATACGCTTGGCAGCAGCAGAGCCTCACCGATGACGCCAAGACCCTGTTCGACCTGTCGAGGGAACTGTACGAGCGTTTCGCCGTACTGGGGGAGCGTGCGAACAAACTCGGTACCGCGCTCACCCGCACCGTGACGGCGTACAACCAATTCGCATCATCGTTGGAATCCCGCGTGCTGGTCACCGCGCGCAAACTGCAGAAGCTCGATCAGGCCACGGTCATCGGGTCGGTGAACATCATCGATCCGGACAAATCCGATGTCCGTGAAATCACCGCCCCGGAAACCACCTCCGAATAAAACCAACGCAAGAGCATCCAAAGGAATACCAGCATGACTCGGCCCCCGCCAGCGAGGCAAATACGCAACCGCGCGGATATGCATGGCCATTGCCGGCGGTGACTTGACGGCACGCAACGATATCCTGAGAACCATGAATGAAGAGCAAGGATTCCGCAAGACCGGGACGACCGGAACCGCTGTGGGTACGAACAACATTCCTTCCGACGCATCGCCGAGTCAGACGGATGACTTCTCCATGCTGGAGCCGCGCGAACAGCTCCGACGGCTGATTGCCGCGGAAATGGAAGGCAAGCCGTTCTGCGAGCTCGCCGGCGTCACCTTCGACCATCGCGGGGCGGCTATCGTCGGTCACATTCTTCTGGACGCGCTTGAGGAGAACGGCTATTCCATCGATGATTTCGACGCCGTCGGTGCGTTGACCGCCGCGGCCGTTCCACTGGTCGGCGCGATGATTCAGGCGGCGGCATCGCGCGGTGAAGACCTCGACGGATTCGTCATGGACTTCGTATACCCGTCCATCAAAGGCCCGTCCATCAAGGGCAAGCGCGTGGTATTGCTGGATTCATGGCTCTCGGAGAAATCCTATGTGCAGACCTCGTCGCTAGTGACGCTGCGCAACGGCAATGAGCTGAGCCTCGATTTCGGCGTGGTGGAGCATGAAGGCGCGAAAGTGGTTGCCATCGCATCGCTGATCGGCGGCGTCGACATGACCGAACCCGTCATCGAGGTCGTCAACCCCGTGAGCGGTGAACGGCAGGAGCTGCCATTCATCGAAATCTACCACGAATCCGAACTGCGATAGCCATGCACAAGCCCAACCCCATCTCTCTGGCGGCAAAGGCTTCGGGGGAGCCGGAATTTCGTGAAGTCGGCGTAGGACCATGGACGCAGGAGCACCCCGGTGAGCCACGCCCGGATGACCCTAAATCGCCGAACTACGATCGACGCTACGATACGACGCTGCTGGATGAAGGCGATCGTCGCAACGTGCTCGACCGTTACCGGTACTGGACCGTGAACGCCATTCGCGACGATCTGGACGCGGCCGGTCGCCACGGCTTCGAAGTCGCCATCGAAAACTGGACGCACGATTTCAACATCGGTTCCATGGTGCGCACGGCGAATGCGTTCACCGCGAATCGCGTGCACATCGTTGGCCCGCACAAATGGAACCGCAAGGGCTCGCTGATGACCGAGCTGTACCAGCACGTTGAGTATCATCCCAGCATCGACGAACTCGTCACCTGCTGGAAGCTGCGCATCGCGGGAGAAATTGCCGCCGCCCAGGCACAGGCCGCCGCCGCGGCGATGCACGCGCATCAGGCTCACTCCGATGCGAGTGCGCTTCTCTCGGACGATGACGAATCCAACGGATCCCCCCGATTCGCGTCCGCAACGGATCATTCGGGCTATGATGCGGTCGCGCGGGCCGACGCTCGCATCAGGACGCTGGAATCGTCCCGCATCATCGCATTGGATATCATTCCCGGTGCCGTACCGATGGAAACCTACCGTTTTCCGGAACGGTGTCTGATGCTGTTTGGCGCGGAAGGCCCCGGATTGTCGAACAAAGCTCTCGAACTCGCTGATGACGTGGTATACATCTCGCAATTCGGTTCCGTGCGGTCCATCAACGCCGGCGCCGCAGCCGCAGTGGCCATGCACAGCTGGATTGCGCAGCACGGGTGACGCGGGTGTGTATGCTCGAATCATGATAACGATAGAGGCCTTACCAAACGCTTCGGGCGTAAGACCGTGCTTGATAATGCCAGTTTCACCGCCGAAGACGACAAGGTGACCGGTTTCCTTGGGTCGAACGGCGCCGGGAAGTCCACGACGATGCGGGCCGCCCTCGGCTTGGCCACCCCCAATGCGGGCCGTGCGCTGGTTGACGGAGTGCCGTTCGTCAAGACACCATCGCCGATGACCGCCGTAGGAGCGGTTCTCGACGCCAAATCCGCGCATAAGGGTCGGTCCGCCTACACCCATCTGCGTGGCCTCGCCCTTACCAACGGCATACCGCGATCCCGCGTCGATGAGGTCATCGAATTCACCGGCCTTGCGAGCGTGGAAAAGCGCAATGCAGGAGCGTTCTCGCCGGGCAGGGCCGTGCGGTGCTGTTGAGTTCGCGCCTGATGAGCGAGGTCGCATTGACCGCTGACGATCTCGTCATCATCGGTCGCGGCCGCATTCTGGAGACCACGACGGTCGCGGCGTTCGTCGCAGAGCATTCCACCCATTCGATCCGTGTCGCGACGCCGGAACCCGACAAACTGCACGCGGTGTTCGAAACCGCGCCGCAGGTCACCGTCCGCGAGGTGCCCCGCAATGCCAACGACCCGCAGCAAGGCCGGGTGTTCCGCATTGAAGGTGCCGCATTGGAGCCGACTGCGCGGGCGTTCGCGCAGGCGCAGTACGAGACCCGCGCGATACCGGGGCAGGTGCCGGCCCAATACGGCGAGCCTGCCGCAACCTACACTCAGCCGAACACGCAGGAGGTGCCGCGATGGCGCAGCCTCATATCCCGCCGTAGCCTCAGCCCGTGCCGTCGCTCGGCGTGGCGAGACTGGTGTTCCTCAGCCACGAGGTCACGCCGCTGGCTGCCGACGAGTGGAGGATTCCATTGATCGGCCTGCTGGTGTTCAAGAAATCCGACATCAAATGACACCCATTCGGCCATATCGTCGCGCGCTCGGGCACAGCCGCGCGATATGGCCGCTGCCGCAGGGCCGCCGGACACCGCGCAACATCGTGAGAATGTAATGGTGCGTGTCACATACGGCTCATATAGTTAAGGCCATGCCTACATTCACACGTGAAGAAATCGAGCACCTGGGCGATCTCGCCCGTATCGCGCTCACCGATGAGGAGATCACCCGTCTGCAGGGTGAGCTGAACGTCATCGCGGATTCCATCAACAAGGTGCAGGAGGTCGCCGGCGATGACGTGCCGCCGACCGCCAACCCCGTCCCGCTGGAGGCGTACCTGCGCCCCGACGTCGCCGAAACGCCGCTGACGCAGGAAGAGGCGCTTGCCGGAGGCCCGAAGACCGAAGCCGGCATGTTCGTCGCGCCGCGCATTCTGGGAAGTGAGGAGTGACGATGAGCGACACCACTGAACTCGTCAAGCTGTCCGCGGCCGAAATGGCCGCCAAGGTCAAGGCCGGTGAGGTCTCCAGCCGCGAACTGGTCGAGGCCCACCTCGCCGTCATCGACGCCGCCGAACCGTCCATCAAGGCGTTCCTGAAGGTCTCCGCCGATCAGGCGCTCGACCAGGCCGACGCCTTCGACGCCAAGAGCGCCGACGACAAGGCCGCGCTGCCCGAACTGGCCGGCGTGCCGATTGCCATCAAGGATATGATCGTCACCAAGGGCATCGAGACCACCGCCGCCTCGAAGATCCTCGAAGGCTGGGTGCCGCCGTACGACGCCACCGTCATCGAGAAGCTCA
>ENA-OOWV01001432-OOWV01001432.1-human-gut-metagenome-genome-assembly--contig:-NODE-1432-length-15483-cov-1.477055_pt1 | contig 15483 bp, 14 predicted proteins | sample MGYA00241584_ERZ501337 | MGnify/ENA primary metagenome ERZ501337 (study PRJEB25962, sample SAMEA2042744) | human gut metagenome | biome: human gut; feature: human-associated habitat; material: faeces... | reverse complement strand
GGGAGCAGGTCTAGGAACAGGTTTTGCAGGAATGTCAGCGGCTGCTGTTATTAGCCCAATGCTCATTGCTTTTTTGAAAATGGACCCTTATATGGCAGTAGGTATTGCTTTGTCATCAGATGTCCTTGCCAGTGCGGTTTCAGCTTATACTTATGGAAAAAATAAAAATTTAGACATTAGAAATGGTTTATTGATGATGGTAAGTGTACTTATTTTTACGGTAGTAGGTAGTTATGCGGCAAGTCTTTTACCATCTTCAACAATGGGAAGTTTTTCAGTTTTTATGACTTTTATTTTAGGAGTTAAATTTATTGTTAGACCAGTAATGACAACGAAAGAAGCGATGAATAATGTTTCTTCTAAAAAAAGAGCAATCCAATCTATAATTTGTGGAACTTGCATAGGTTTTATTTGTGGTTTTGTTGGAGCAGGTGGAGGCATGATGATGCTTCTTATCTTAACAACAGTCATGGGATATGAACTTAAAACGGCAGTAGGTACGAGTGTTTTTATTATGACCTTTACAGCCCTTACTGGAGCTATTTCACATTTTATGATTGGCGGGTTTCCTAATTTAACAGTATGGATTTTATGTATTCTCTTTACTCTTATTTGGGCAAGAATTGCTGCTTTATTTGCGAATAAAGCAACTCCTAAAACCTTAAATAGAGCAACAGGAATTGTTCTTGTTGTTCTAGGGATTGTTATCTTTTTATTTTCATAAACTAAAATTGAGGAATGAATCCTCAATTTTTTGTGCGACAGGCAGTCGCTTATATGTCATGTTTACAGGAACATGAAATTTTCTATTTACAAATGATTGTTCAAGATAGTTAGCTATAAACTTGAAATGCGTCATGGAAGCTAGAAATCCTGTAGACGAAATATCAGGCCGAAACAAAATGTGAACTGAAGGTGCGGCTGATGTTAGTATAAAAACTGTACAAGTTAAATGGAAGAATTAAACATCATTGGTACAATGTCATAAGTAAAAAAAAGAAATGGAGAAAGGCTATGACAAAACCAGTATTTGATGATGAATTTAAATAAGGAGTTGTAGATTATGCTAACCAACATCCTGAAGAATCCAAAGTTTCTATTGCTAAAAGATTTGGTATTGCAGACAGTACAATTCATAAATGGATAAAAGATGCAAACAACAATGGCAATAAAATTGAATCTCGAGGATCCGGTAATTTTTCTAGTGATGAGGCTAAAGAAATTGCAAGATTAAGAAAGAAATTAAAAGATACACAGGATGCGTTAGAAGTGTTAAAAAAGGCTATTGGCATACTGGGAAAATAAACAAAAAAGATATTTATAAAGCAGTTAAGGAAAAAAAGCAAAAAGATTCTACTGTTTCTATTTCTAGTGTTCTGAAAAAATTAGATGTAAGCAGATTAGGATTCTATGATTATTTGAAAAGAGTTCCAAGCAAAACCAAATTAAGAAAAGAAAGAATTACAAAAGAAATCAAGAAAATCCATTGTTATCTGAAAAATATGAGGATTATCATGCAATTTGTGCATTTGCATATATTCTTGAAAGATATTTATGTAAAGAACAACTGTCAGAAAAAATATATTGTTTATCACAAAGAAATTTAGAATTATTAAAGAGAAATGAAAAAATATTTGATGAAATAGTTAAAAATTCATATAAAAATTGATAAGTCAAAAGAGTTACTTAAGACAAAATAGAGAAAGAAGAAATCCGAGAATAAACAGCTAAAATAGATATTGTATATTTTAGCTATTTCATTTATTATATTAGTACTATGTGTTTGGAGGTCTTATATGAAGATAACATTATTGTCAAAACCAGGTTTTTCAGGGAATATGCTGGTTCGTAAAATAGAAGAAGTAGCTAAAAGTCAATTAATGGATATTGAAGTGTTTTTAAATGAGCATTTACAAGAGGCCGATGTGGTTTTACTTACACCACAAAGATGTGAAGATTTAAAGGAAATTAAAAAGGTGGTTAAAGTGCCAGTAGGCGTAATTTCTTTAAAAGATTATGGTTTGTTAGATGGAAGTAGTATTATAAAATATGCAAAACAGTTGATTCAAAAATAGAGTCAACTGTTTTTTTATGACATTTGTCATATTTACATAGATGACAAAAATCATTAAAATTAAATAAAGGGAGAATAGGAGGAAAACGCATGCCTTTTTATAAAAATAAAGCTTTAAAAATAACATGTATTGTAAGCCTTATTATGATTTGTTTTGTCTATCACCATTATTTAAACACTGATACTAAACAAATAAAATTTGGAACAACTTATATGACAATGAATAATACCTTCTATAAAGCTGTAAATAATGAAATAGAAAATGTTGTTAATAATCATGGGGATGTTTTATATACCAGAGATCCAGCTTTGGATCCTAAAAAACAAAATGAACAAATCAAAGACCTTGTTTCTTTAGGAATCGATGTTTTAATTATTAATCCTGTTGAATCTTCGAGTATTAATAAAACATTAAAAGAAGTCAAAAAAGCAGGAATTAAAATTATTGTAGTCGATGCTCCTATTAGTGATGATCAAATTGCAGATTGTACAGTTGTTTCAGATAATTATGATGCAGGAGTACAGTGTGCTAAAGATATGATGCAACGCTTTGATCATGCACGTATTGCTTTACTTGAACATTCTAAAGCCTTATCAGCGGTTGATCGTATCAACGGCTTTAAAGATACAGTTGCTTTAAATGAGAATTATCAAATAGTAGGAAGTGAAGATTGTTTAGGACAAACGGAACTTGCTTTACCTGCTTTAAATAAAATTATTCAACAAGGAATTGATTTTGATGTTGTCTTTTGTTTGAATGATCCAACGGCTTTAGGAGCACTGGCTTCTATAAAAGAAAATGATTTAGGGCATGATGTTTTTATTTATGGAGTTGATGGTTCACCAAATATTAAGAAATTGTTGGCAGAAACGAAAGCAATTGTGGGGACATCTTCACAATCACCTACTTCTTTAGGAAAAGAAACAATCAAGGTGGCTTATAAGATGTTACATCATAAAAAGTATAAACGCTCAATTATTGTTCCAACAAAATTGATTACCAAAGAAAATATAGAAGAATATGATATAACGGGGTGGCAATAATGAATCATCTTACAAGAGAATATGTTACAAAGTTAAAAGATTCATTATTGTTTATTAATGCGGTTGTTATTATCTATAATGCTTCTTTATTTTTACTTTCTACCAAATATATTTCAGTGCATTATTATGCACGTGATTTCTTAAATAAAGTATCTTATATTACTAGAACACCACAAAATATCTTTTTTGAATCTATTTTTCTTTTTATCATTATTGTTTTATTAATGAAATTAAGAGAAAAAGATAATTTAAAAATGGCGAATGGTCTTGTTTATATCGAAATTATTCTTTCATTTTTATTAATTATTCGTTTAAATGGTTCCTATAATGGAATTTTACTCTTTGTTTTTGCTGATTTACTTTATAATATGAGAAATATTAAACATATGGCTTTACTTTTATTAATTGCCTTTGGTTTATTACTGATTTCAGATTTTAATATTTTATCAAATATTATACATATGCCAAGTATTGAATCTTATTTATCATTTTATCCAAATTCAAGTCGTACATTTATGTTATTTGCTAAAAATATTTTAGCTTCATTAAATGTTGTCATTTTTATTCTTTATCTTATTTGCCAAGTTTTAGTTCAACAAGAAGAAACAAAGAAAATCAGTAAAGAACTTCAACTTGCTTCAAAAGTCAATGATGAATTAAAAACGTATTCTGCTTTATCTGAAAAAATGGCAAAAGATAAAGAAAGAAAAAGAATTTCAAGAGAGATACATGATACTTTAGGGCATGCCTTAACAGGTATTTCGGCGGGAATTGATGCTTGTATTGCTTTGATTGATATTGATCCACAAAAGTCAAAAGAACAACTTTTGGTAATTAGTAATGTTGTTCGTGAAAGTATTAAAGATGTTCGACGTTCTTTATATAAGTTAAGACCGGGAGCACTTGATCAAAGAACTTTAAAAGATGGTTTGATTAAAATGATTGAGGAATTTCAAAGTGTTTCTCATTTAAATGTTGACTTGTATTATGAATGGGAAAATGTTGATTTTGAAAATACGAAAGAAGATATTATTTTTAGAATTATTCAAGAAACGATGACAAACGCTTTAAGACATGGACATGCTTCTCATATTGAAATTCATCTTTTTGACGAAGAGGAAAAATATATGATTATTATGCAAGATAATGGAAGTGGCTGTAAGGAAATACATTATGGATATGGCTTGAAACAAATGCATGAACGTGTTGCCATATTAAATGGAACGATATATTTTTATAGTGAAGAAGGATTTAGAACAGTTGTAGAAATACCAAAAATAGGAGGAAAAAAAGATGATTAAAGTGATGATTGCAGATGACCAAGAACTTATTAGACAGTCTTTACAAATTGTTTTATCAACACATGAAGATTTAAAAATCGTAGATGCTGTTGAAAATGGTTTTGCAGTTCTTGAGAGTATAAAAAAAGAAAGGCCAGATGTCATTTTAATGGATATTCGTATGCCAGAAATGGACGGTGTTTATTGTACAAAGGCGGTCAAAGAAAAATATCCAGATATTAAAATCATTATCCTTACCACTTTTGATGATGATGAATTTGTCTTTAGTGCTTTAAAATATGGAGCAAGCGGTTATTTATTAAAAGGCGTCAGCATGGATGAACTTTATCATGCCATTTGTACAGTTTATAATGGTGGAGCGATGATCAATCCTGATATTGCGACAAAAGTATTTAAACTTTTTTCCAAGATGTCTATGAGTAATTATGCTATCCAAGTCGATGATTCTTTATCAAAAGATTTGACACAGGCTGAATTGAAAGTCATTCAACAAGTTGGTTTTGGTTTATCTAATAAAGAAATTGCTCAAAAACTTTATTTATCAGAAGGAACTGTGCGTAATTATGTTAGCATTGTTTTGTCAAAATTAGAATTACGTGATCGTACGCAACTTGCCATCTGGGCTGTTCAAACAGGAGTCACAATGCAAGAATTTGGTGACGATAATGACTAGAATAAAAAAGGGTATTCTAACATTAGTAAGTCTTTCTTTAGTTCTTATTTATTGTTTGATCAATGATCCAAGTCGTGATATTACTCTTACTTTAGGACTTTATGCAGGAAGTAGTTGGGATGTGCCTAATGGGGAAAGTTATCAAGTTATTGATCAAGCAATCAAGAAATTTGAAAAGAAATACCCCAATGTTCATATTGAATATAAAAGTGGAATTATAAAAGATGATTATTCTTCATGGCTTGCTAATGAAATTACCAAAGGAACAATACCTGATGTGTTTATGGTACTTCCTGATGATTTTAATACGTTATCTTCTATTGGTATTTTGAAGAATTTAGATCGACTTATTAAAGAAGAACGAATAGATACTTCTCTTTTTTATCAAAGTGCTTTATTTGCTGGAAATAATGGAAGTCAATATGCACTTCCTTATGAAATCAATCCAACAATTATGTGTATCAATCATGATTTACTTACCAAAGAAGGTATTGCTATTCCTTCAAGTAATTGGACTATTGATGATTTTTATAATATTAGTAATCAAGTTACAAAGGATACAAATAATGATGGTGTCATCGATCAATATGGCTATTATGGCTTTGATTGGCAAGATGTTCTTGATTGTTACGGGTTACAAGTTTTTAAAGAAGATAATTGTCATCTTGATAAAAAAGAAGTCAAAGAAGCGTTTTTATATTTGACAAAACTTAAAGCTTTATCAAATGGCTATCAAGTTTCATCAGAAGATTTTGATCAAGGGAAAGTTGCTTTTTGTCCTTTGACCTTTGCTCAATATCGTACCTACCAACCTTATCCTTATCGTATTAGTAAATATACATCTTTTAAATGGAGCTGTATTTCAATGCCGGGGACAAAATCAAATACGATTACAACACATTTAGACACTTCGTTAATAGGAATGTCTTCACAAACAAAGCATCAAGAAATAGCGTGGGAATTTTTAAAAATGTTGACGATGGATGAAGATATTCAACAATCCCTACTTGATAATTCGAAGGGAGCCTCTCCTTTAAAGAAGGTCATGTTATCAAAGAAAACAAAGGAAATCTTAGTAAAAGATACAGTTTCCTATGCTTCTTTAGATTCAGATGTTTTAAATAAGATTTTAGAAAACACGTTAGTAGAACCAAAGTTTAAAGAATATGAAAATATTCTAGAAAAAGCAGATTATTTGATTAATCAAAGTATTGATCAAGGAACGATTGATAATGATCTTAATAAGATACAGAAGAAATTAGAAAATGAATTGAAATAGATAGCTTTTGGCTATCTTTTTTATTTATGACAAATGTCATAGTAGGAATGATATTTGTCAATTTTTTTATGATTTTTGTCACTTAAAAGTCATGATTGAAGACACGTTGCAAGTGCTTTCATATTTGGTATTCTATAGGTGCAAGGAGGGAAGGACATGAAATATTTAGTATTGGTAAGTCATGGTGAATTTGCAGCTGGTTTAAAAACATCATTAATGATGTTGGCAGGACAAAGAGATGATGTGATTGCTTCGGGTTTACCTGATGGAAAGACAGCAGATGAATTTGCGGAAATCTTTAAAGAAAGTGTTAAGGACATTCATGAAGATGATGAAATTGTTTTATTAGCGGATATTGTAGGAGGATCACCACTTACAACTGCTTTAAATGTTTTAGCTGAAAAAGGTTTAATGGAAAAGACAACAACAATTGGTGGGATGAATTTACCATTAGCCCTTACTTCAGTATTAATGAAAGATACTTTACAAGGGGATTCCTTTGTACAAGCTGTCTTAAGTGAAGCAACAACAGCTTTACAAGAATTTAAAGTCGTAGAAGACGACGAAGATGATATTTAAGGAGGAAGAAAGATGTCAGTATCATTTATTAGAATTGATGATCGTATGATTCACGGTCAAACATGTACACGTTGGGCAAGAGAATACCCATGCGATGGTTTGGTGGCTGTAAACGATAAAGCAGCAAATAATTCAGTATTAAAAGCAGCTTACAAATCAGCCAGTGGAAAGAAAACATTTGTATGGACAATGGATGCTTGGCAAAAGAAAAGTCAAAAGGTTTTAGATAGTCAAGATCAATATTTCTTAATTACTAAAAATCCTATTGATATGAAAAAAATTCTTGTTGATCAAGGATTTGATTGTGGTATTAAAACAGTTATTGTTGGACCTTGTAATGATCGTGAAGGGGCAACAAAACTAGGAAACAATCAATCCATTACACAAGAAGAAGCCGAAGCTTTTGAAGCTTTAGCTAAAGCAGGTTATACAATCAAATTTGCTTTATTACCAGATGTTTCAATTGGAACATGGGATGATTTTAAAGATAAATTTGGTTTTTAACAAATAAATAAAAAGGGGAAGAAAAATTATGACAATTAGTTGGTTACAAGCGGCATTACTTGGTTTATTTGCTTGTTTATCAAGTATGCCAGGATTAGGTGGTACTTCCTTTGGTAACTACACATTAGGTCGTCCTTTAATTGGGGGACTTGTTTGTGGGATTATCTTAGGAGATATCAAAACAGGTATTTTAGTAGGAGCAGCAATGCAAGTTGTCTACATTGCATTAGTTACTCCAGGTGGAACCGTTTCAGCAGACGTTCGTGCTGTAAGTTACATTGGGATTCCACTTGCAATGGTAGCGTTAATAGTTATGGTTTATCAGCTGCCACAAAAGATGGAGCAGCTCTTGCAACTTCATTTGGAACAATGGTTGGTACTTTAGGTACAGTATTATTCTATGGAACAGCAACTATCAACTTAGCATGGCAACATGTAGGATGGAAAGCTGTTGAAAAAGGGGATTATCATAAATTATATCTTGTAGATATGGTATTACCTTGGATTTCACATATTTTATGTTCATTTATTCCAGCCTTAATTATGTGTAAATTAGGGGCAGATGTTGTTGAACTTATTAAAACAACATTACCTATGGATGGTTTAGCTATGAAAACTTTATTTACAGTTGGATCATTATTACCATGTGTCGGAATTGCAATCTTATTAAAACAAATCGTTACAAAAGCAGTTGATTTCATTCCATTTTTCTTTGGATTTACTCTTGCTGCTTCAATGGGAATCAATTTAGTTGCAGCAACAGTGATTGCTGGTATGTTTGCTTTAATTAACTACAAATTAAAAATGTTACAAAATCAAAGAGTAGCTGCACCTGCAGGAGACTTTGATGATGAAGATGAGGAGGATATTTAAGATGGAAAAGAAACTATCTAAAAAAACATTAACTAAATCCTTCCACAATTGGTATTATGGAAACTTAACATGCTTCTCTCAAGAACATATGCAAACTTTTGGTTATCTATGCTCTATGTTACCAGTAGTAGAAGAACTTTATGATAAAAAAGAAGATCAAGCAAGATCAATGAAAACATATACTGCTTTCTTTAATACAGAACCTCAACTTGGTACTGTTATTGTTGGGATGACAGCGGGGTTAGAAGAAGCACGTGCTAACGGAGCAGAAGATGTTGATGATGAAACAATCAACGGTTTAAGAGCTGGTTTAATGGGGCCAATCGCCGGTATTGGGGATTCCCTAGTTGTAGGAACAGTTATTCCTATTTTACTTGGTATTGCTTTAGGTATGTCTACAGGAGGTTCTCCTCTTGGAGCTATCATGTACATCATTGTATGGAACTTATTTGCTTACTTTGGAATGAAATTCTTATATTTCAAAGGATATGAATTAGGTGGAAAAGCGGTTGATTTCTTAGTTGGTCCTCAAGGGGAAGCTTTAAGAGAATCAGTCACAATGTTAGGTGGTATTGTTATCGGTGCTGTATCAGCAACATGGATTTCAGTAACAACTTCATTTACGATGACAGCAGCTGGAGCTAAAAAACCTTTCATAGATTTACAAAAAACATTAGATGGTGTTTATCCAGGATTATTAACAGCAGTCTTTGTTGTTGGATGTTGGTATTTATTATCTAAAAAGAAAATGTCACCAATTAAAGTAATGTTATTATTAGTTGTTGTTGCCTTTATTGGTGTATTTGTTGGATTCTTCAATCCAAAATTTTACATTTGGAAGAAGATCTTATTAAAAGGAGAAAAAAGATGAATAGTCAAGAAAAACAAGGATATATAGATGAAATTAATTATCAAAAGAAAATGATTCATAATCTTATAAAATGGTTACGCAATTTGTTCTTCCTTTCCTCTCTGGGAGTCTTGTTGATGTATTATTTTTCAAATATCCTATTTGTAAAAATCTTTGCAATCATATTAATAATAATATCTATATTAGCGATTATCCTTGTTGGAAAGGCTATTTACAGTGGTAAGAAAAACATAAATAAAATTGTTGATCAGTTTTCCTTCAAATATAAAAACTCTCTATAACTCATACAAAAAACCGCTTAGGCGGTTTTTATGTTATACTTTATCTAGTGATATTATGATAACAAATAAAATCAATACAATTTTAAATAACAGTCAACAAGGTGATATCGATTATACGATCTGTAACTATATTAAAATGAATTTAAAAGAAGTTGCTTTTATGTCCATTGAAGAACTTGCAAGAAAAAGCTATGTTTCAAAAGCAAAGATCTCTAAATTTATCAAAAAATTAGGTTATGATAATTATATTGCCTTTAAAGATGATTGTTTATTAGAATTAGAAATTAGAAAACAAGTAACAAATACCAACTATTTTCTTGCAAAGAAGCATCTTCATGATTCATTATCTTGGATTGAAAAGAATTTAATGAAGATTGAACAAAGTCAAATCGATTACTTTGTAAGAAAAATAAAAGAAGCTAAGCATATTTATCTTTATGGAGTTGCTTATTCACATTTACTTTGTCAATATGTTCAATACGAAGGAGATCTTTTTCAAAAAAATATTCTTGTTTTAGATGAAAATGAGGTAGCTATTGATCGGTTAAAAGAGGATGATTTATTGATTGTTATTGGTGTAGAAGAAGATGCTTTAAGTAAACAATCTTCACGTTGTTTACGAAAGCTTTTAAGAAATCAAGGAAATAAACTTTTGCTTTCAACCCAATTGATTGATCAAACAATGTTGAAATCTTTTGAAGGGACTTTGCTTGTATCTATCGATCATTTAGAAATGAAAGAAAGAAGACTTCTTTTTCGTTATTTAATAGATATGTTGGTATCACGTTACTTTGAGTTAGAATGTGCTTAAGGCACATTTTTTTCATCTTGTCAAGAAAGTTTATGAAATATAAAAAAGAAAAGAAATTTATTTATTTTAAAGTAAAGTAATCCATAAGGAGGGCTTATGGAAGAAAAATTAACTATTAAACAATTATTCGCTATTTTAGCCGCAGGTTTGTTTTCGTTTTGTGGTGTTTTAATTGAAACTGCGACAAATATTACTTTTCCTACATTGATGAATGAGTTTCATATTTCAACATCACTTGTTCAATGGATGACAACAGGAAATTTATTGATGATGGGTATTATGATTCCTATTTCATCTTATTTAAAAAGAAGATTTCAAACAAAAAAATTATTTTTGACAGCGGGATTCTTGTTTTCAATAGGGTTGATTGTTGATGTCTTTGCACAGCAATTTACTTTATTACTTATAGGAAGATTGATACAAGGAGCAGGTGTAGGAATTGCGCTTCCTATGATGTACAACATCATTTTAGAAGAATCACCGAAAAGGCTTCTTGGTTTAATGATGGGATGTGGTTCTTTTGTGACGGCTGCAGCACCCGCTATTGGACCAACTTTTGGGGGAATTATGACACAATATTTTACTTGGCGCTATATTTTTATTTGCGTTTTACCAGTTATTGTTCTGGCAAGTTTTATAGGTTATTTTTGTATGAGTGAACAAATAATTAATAAACATGAAAAATTTGATCTTTTAAGTTTTATAGCGGTAGCGTTAGCTTTTGTTTCTTTAATTATAGGGTTTTCTAATTTAAATCAGATAGTTGATGATTTAGTATTTGTTTTGGGTTGCTTTATTATTGGAATAATCAGTTTATATTATTTTACTAAAAGACAACTGCATATTAAAAATTCCTTAATTCGTATAGAAATATTTAATCATAAAGGTTTTACGTTTCATACTTTAGCTATTATGTTTCTACAAATGACAACACTTGGATATGGTTTATTGTTACCGACATTTGTTCAAATTGTTTTAAAACAACCAGCAACAGATGCAGGGGTCGTTTTACTTCCAGGAGCCATTGTTGGTGCTGTGTTTGCGCCAATAGGTGGATTGATACTTGATCGACTTGGTGCTAAAAAGCCAATTGTTCTAGGGTTATGCTGTAGCTTTATTGCCACATTTTGTTTCTTGTTCTTTTTTAAAAATCTTACATACCAATCATGTATCTTATTCTATTTTATTTATAGTTTAGGCATTGGTTTAATTGTTGGTAATACCATGACATCTGCGATGTCTCATTTACCAAAAAATCTACAGGCAGATGGGAATGCTACGTTACAAACATTGATGCAACTTTCAGGGGGAATAGGAACATCCATTACAGCAACTATTTTAGCGTTTGTACAACAAGGAACAAACTTATATGATGGGACAAATAGAGGTGCATTGTTTGTTTTGATTTTTTTAATGTTTAATATTAATATTGTTATTTTAAGTCAATATTTTGCTTTTAAAGGAGGAAAGAAAAATGAATTTTAAAGATAAAGTGGTTGTAATTACCGGAGGAACAAGTGGTATTGGAAAGCAAGCAGCTATTGAGTTTTCAAGAAAAGGAGCCCATGTTGTTGCTTTTACTGTAGATAAAGAAGAAGTATGTAAGGAAGCTATTAAAGAAATAGGAAATGATGCATCTTATATTCATTGTGATGTTTCTAAAGAAGAAGATGTAAAAAAAAGCTATTGAAGAAGTTGTTTTAAAATATGGACGTCTTGATTGTGCATTTAATAATGCGGGTATTGGACCAGATGGTGTACGTATGCCTTATGAATCATTAACAGAAATTTCTGAAAAAACATGGGATTTAGTAGTTGATGTGGATATGAAAGGTGTTTTTCTTTGTTTAAAATACGAATTATTACAAATGCAAAAACAAGGTTTTGGTACAATTGTTAATACGGCTTCTATTGGAGGGTATAAAATGGCACCTGGATTTGCTGCTTATGGTCCAGCTAAAGCAGCAGTTATTGCTTTAACAGAAATGGCAGCTTTAGAAAATGCGGCATTTGGTATTCGTGTCAATGCCATTTGTCCAGGTCCAACCATGGGAACAGAACTTACCAAAAATTCACTTTCAACTAATCCTCATGAAGAAGCAATGTTGAAAGAACATGTGATTCCTATGAAAAAACTAGCGACGACTCAAGAAGTCGTGAACGCTGTCTTATGGTTAAGTAGTGAAGAAGCAAGTCATACAACAGGACAAAAACTATTTATTGATGGTGGAATGCATATTGCATAGGAGGAAAAAAGATGATTAAACATGTGTCAGTATTTACTTTAAAAGATAAAATGAAAATAGATCATTTTATTACTTTATTAGAAGAAGTAGGAAATGATTGTTCACTTATTGTAAACAGTGAAGTTGGGTGCAATATCAGTAAACAACCAGCGATAGGACCTCATTTTGGGGATATTATTCAAATTATTGAATTTAAAGACGAAGCTGATTTGAAAGCTTATCCAACTTCTAAAGAACATCAAAGATTATTAAAAGAAGGTCCAGAGATGAAAACTGTTACTGCTATCGATTATTACATTTAAAAGCCTCGTTTAAGAGGCTTTTAAATGTTTATGATAAAGTAAACTACAAAGAAGTGCACCAATCGGAACGGTTAAAATAATACCTAATGTTCCTGTAATTCCTTGAGCTATTTCAATTGCAATAAAATCAGAATTCATTAATTGAGGATATTGAATTTGATAAGCAAAAAATGCAAGTAAAATTGTCATTGAACTTCCAGTAAAAGCTAGAATCAATGTATTACACATCGTTCCAATCATATCTTTTCCAATATTAATACCAGATTTAAATAATTGTGATTTAGTAATTTGTGGATTAAGTGCCTTAACTTCATATAAAGAAGAAGCGATTGACATACCTACATCCATGACTGCTCCTAATCCAGAAATTAAGATTCCAGAAAATAAAACTTCATTAATTTTTAGTCCTGTTTGTTGAGAAATAATAATCAAGGCTTCAGCTTGATCAGTATTAAATCCTGAAATATGAATAAGCTGACTTAATACTAAAAAAGAAAGTCCACTAATAATAACACCTAGCGATGTGGCGATTACAGCTACCCAAGTTTTTATAGAAGCTCCATTAAGCATGAATAATGAATATCCGGTTGTTAAAATAACAATAAAGATAGTTGAAATAATTGGTGAAAAGCCACTAAAAATCATTGGCAGCAATAAACCTACAATGGCATAGAGAGTAAAGGCTAAACTGATAATCGTTCGCATTCCTTTTGATTTGCCAATCATTAAAATAATGATTAAAAGTAAACCTACAAAACCATAAATATATGGAGTACGATAATAATTATAAGCTGTAATTAAAGTATTATCAGATTCGGGATTATCAATACAAGCAATAAATGTTTCTCCATTTTTAAGACGTACATTATGTGTTGTTGAAAGATAATTATCGATATAAACTTTTTTATTTTTATAAGATCCATCCAGTATCTCAACATATAAACTTTGTACACCATAATATCTATTTGTTGTTTCATCTTTTTTTGATCATCAATTACACGCAGTACTTTAGCTTTACTATAACTTAAAGATGACGAATTTTGAATTGCAACAGGACTATAAACCTGACTATGAAAAAAATAGACACCAAGTGTAAAAATAAAAGTAATGATGAGAAGAACAAGATCACATTTATGAATTTTTTTTAACATGATATCTCCTTATGAAAGAACCTGTTTATGATAAACAGGTCCTGTTTTAATATATATTATTTTAAATAATTAGTTTTCTTTTTTCTTTGTTTTAATAACAATGATAGCTCCAGCAATAATGGACATTGTTGAGGCGATTTCTAAAGCAAGAAGTGGAGTATCATCACCAGTTTTTACTTTAGAAGATGTTGAGTTATCTTTTTTATTTGTAGATGAAGTATTATCTTTTTTATCAGTTGTCGAAGAAACAGATTGATTTGTTTCTTTTTTAACTAATTGATCTTTAGCTTCTTTTAAAGTGTTATAAGCTGTTTCAACATCTTGATTTGTAGCATCATTCTTATTAAGAACTGTTTTAGCAGCTACTAAAGCATCTTGTAATTTAGTAAATGATTCTTTTGTATAAGTTGAATCATCGATTTGACTACATTCATTAATTAATTTTCCTAATTCTGTTTTATCAACAGTTTCAGTTGATGTTTTATTGATTGTAAAATCATCAACAACAGATAAATCAGAAGTACGATAAGTTACAATCTTTAATTGATTATCTTTAACATCTAATTTTGTAATATTTGGTGTATGTTCTTGATTTTTAACAGCAATATAATCACCACTTAAATTAGAAGTAAATTCATAATATTTACTACCACTTGCTGAGTTAGCAGTAATATAAGTAAGACCTTTAGGATCAGTGACTTCATGAATTGGATTACCATTTTGATCAAATGATTCATCTTTTAAAGCAGTTGTACCATCCATTAACATACTACGTGTATAAACGTGGTCATGTCCCATTAAAACTAAGTCAATACCATTTTGACTAAACATAGGAGCAAGAGTATCTCTTCTTGCTAAAATATCATTATCACTTGCATGAGATGCTGATGAATAAATTGAGTGATGGAAGACAACGATTTTCCATTTGATATCTTGATTATCTTTTGTTTTAGCAAGAGTATTTTTAATGAATTCTTCATGTTCAGCAGTACTTCTGTTATTTGAGTTTAAAACAAGCATTAATGCATTGTTATAAATATAATAGTAATCCCCTTGGGCATTTCCTTGACCACTGCTTCCTAAGTTGCTGACATTTGGTAAGTTAAAGTGATCATTATAAGCAGTACCTGCATAATCATGGTTTCCTACAGCATTTGCAAATGGTGTAGAGTAAACCACACTTCCTTGATAGTTAGATAGATAAGCATCATATTGAGATTCATTTTTACCAGCTTCTACGTGGTCACCAGCATTTTGAATAAAGTGTACATCTTTAAATAATGGATTTGTATTGACTAAATCTAAAGTGTTTTTCCATCCATCTTTATCAGAGGCTAAATCACCAGAAGAACCTAATTGTGGATCTCCCGCAAATAAGAAACTAAAATCACCTTTAGATTTCGTTGTTGTTGTATAAGTATCTGACCAATGACCATTATTTCCAACACGATAAACATAAGCAGTATTTTCTTCTAAATCACTCATTGTTGCTTT
>ENA-OOWV01001421-OOWV01001421.1-human-gut-metagenome-genome-assembly--contig:-NODE-1421-length-15589-cov-9.146324_pt1 | contig 15589 bp, 15 predicted proteins | sample MGYA00241584_ERZ501337 | MGnify/ENA primary metagenome ERZ501337 (study PRJEB25962, sample SAMEA2042744) | human gut metagenome | biome: human gut; feature: human-associated habitat; material: faeces... | reverse complement strand
GAACGTAATGAACAGGATATAATATCAAATATATAATCCTTAAGGTGGCAACTTAAACTTAAAAATTTCTAAAGCTGTGAATTATAATTACAAGAATCGTGAATTATAGAATTCAAAAATATAAAAGGAGGAAATTTATGAAAAAAATAAACAAAAAAATAATAATAATCATACTAATAATAATCATTATAGTTGGAACAACAATATACGAAAAAATCATAAAAGATAGAAAATTAATAGAAATAAATGAAGACATGGATATAATAAACACCAATGAAGAAAATACAACAGAAGAACAAAACACAACTAATTCAGAAAGCAGTTCAAAAATAATTATATACATAACAGGTCAAGTAAGAAAAGAAGGAGTATACGAATTAGATGAAAACAGTAGAATAACAGACGCAATAGAAATGGCAGGAGGGCTAAAAGAAGAAGCAAATATAGAAAATATCAATTTAGCAGAAATTTTAGAAGATGGAACGAAAATATATATACCAAACAAAAAAGAAAATAATAAACAAACCGAAAATATAAATTTAATTCAAAAAAACACGGGAAATACTACGGAAATAAGCAAAAAAAATAATACAGAAAATAAACAAAATCAAAATACAAAAATAAATATCAATACAGCAACACAAACAGAATTAGAAACACTACCTGGAATAGGACCATCAACAGCACTTAAAATCGTAAATTACAGAAAAGATAATGGTAAATTTAAGAACATTGAAGATATAAAAAATGTTAGTGGGATAGGTGATAGTAAATTTAATAATATAAAAAATTTAATAAAAGTATAATATACAAGTATTTAAAGTATTATTTTTACTACACTTTAACAATTATAAATGTACATTTTTCGTATGTAATATAACTGTAACATAAATATAATAATTAAGTAATAAAAGTGCAAATTTGAATATCCGCAAACACATACAAAATGATAAGGCTTTCAAACAATAATGAACAGTTGAAAAATGCAAAAATAAATGATAAAGTGAAAATAATAAATAGGAGGGTGTAATAATGGAAAGAAGCACTAAAACGAAAAATTTAAAAATTGTGAGTATGGTATTAATTTTATCAATTTTAATTCAATTTGTATTACCTATAATGAGTAATGCAAGTGCATTAACAGTAACATTAAAATCAGATGCAACACAATTAAAAGCAGGGGACCAAATTAATATACAAATTTTTGTAACAGGTGGAGCAACAAGTTACTTTGACGGATATTTGAATTTTGATACTGATGTTTTTGAAGCAATAACAAAAAGCAATATATACATAAATTCAAATCTATTATCAGATGATGGAAATGGATTATGGATAAAATCTGTTGCAAATACAGGTGATAATGGATACAAAATATCTATATCAGAAAGTTCAGGAGATCCTTATGAAATACCAGATGATGGTTTAATAGGAACAATAAAATTAAAAGTTAAACAAGATACAGATACAAGCAAAGTTACAATTAATAATATATCATTAGTTAATGAAGATGGTGATGATGAAAATATTTCAAAGATATCAATAGATGTACCATCTGTTGTAATAAAAAAATACACAATAACATATAACCAAAATACAACAGATAGTGTATCAAATATGCCAGCAACAGCAACAAAAACAGGTGGAGAAGCATATTTGATAGCTAATGGACCAAGCAGAGTAGGATATAAATTTAAAGAATGGAATACTAATAGTAATGGAACAGGTACAGCATATAAAGCTGGTAGTTCATATAATACAGATGCAAACTTAAATTTATATGCTCAATGGGAAGCAATTCAATCAACATTAACAGTAAATCCAAATGGAGGAACATGGAGTGGTAGTTCAAATACACAAACATTTACAGAAGATTATGGAACTACAAAAACAATAGCAAATCCAAGTAAAGCTCCAAATGGATATGTAGTAAGATTTAATAGTAATGGTGGAAACACAAGTGTTTTACAAGAAGTGCAACCAATGAGTTTTGATAAATGGACATTAACAGGTGGAGGAACTTTTAATAACAATTCAATATATACTTTTGCTGATACTGATGGTATATTAACAGCAAATTATACAGGAGGAACTATAACATTACCAAGTGTAACAAAAACAGGTGCGACTTTTAAAGGTTGGTATACTGCAGCAACAGGAGGGGACAGAGTTGGAGGTATAGGAGATCAATATTTACCAACATCAGCGACAACATTATCAGCACAATGGGATGAAGTTGAATACACAGTAACAGTAAATCCAAATGGAGGAACATGGAATGGAAGTACTAACAGTCAACCAGTTAAAGGAAAATATAATACAACAACACCAATAACAAATCCAACAGCACCAAATGGATACACAATAACATTAGATGATAATGGAACAACATCACAATTAAAACAAACAATGACTTTTGATAAATGGGTAGCAACAGGAAATGGAAGTATAAGCGGAATAGTATATACATTTGGAGCAGGAGATGGACAATTAACAGCTACATATACAGCAAATAGTGTAGAATTACCAACACCAACAAAAACAGGCTATACATTTGATGGATGGTACACATTAAAATCTGGTGGAACAAAAGTAAATTCACCATATACACCATCATCAAATACAACACTATATGCACATTGGACAGCAGTAAAATCAAAATTGACAGTAAATCCAAATGGAGGAACATGGAATGGAAATACAGCAAGTCAAGATTTTACACAAGACTATAACACAACAAAAAATATAGAAAATCCAACAGCACCAAAAGGATATACAGTAAAATTTGATGCAAATGGAGGAAATTCAACACAAACACAATTAGTACAACCAAAAACATTTGATAAATGGACATTAACAGGTGCAGGAAATTTTGCAGGAACAACATACACATTTGCAGATAAAGATGGAACATTAACAGCAAGTTATAAAGATGGAAATGTAACATTACCAAGTGCAACAAAATTAGGAGCAACATTTAAAGGTTGGTATACAGCAAAAACAAATGGAGCAAAAATAGGAGATGCAGGGGCAATATATAATGCAACATCAGATGTAACATTATATGCACAATGGGAAGAACAAAAATACACATTAACAATAGACCCAAATGGAGGAACAATTGATGGAAGTACAGACAAAAAGACAGAACAAGGTGGATACAATTCAACAACAGAAATAGAAACACCGGTAGCACCAACAAAATACAAAGTAACATTAGATAATGATGGACAAACAACAGATATAATTCAAACAACAACATTTGCAGGATGGAAAGTAAAATCAGGTTCAGGAACAATAAGTAATTCCACATATACATTTGGAACAGATGATGGGGAAATAACAGCAACATATACAGAAAATACAGTAGATTTATCAACACCAACAAAAGAAGGATACAAATTTGATGGATGGTATACACAAAAAACAGGAGGAACAAAAGTAGATACACCATATATGCCAACATCTGACACAACATTATATGCACATTGGACAGAAGAAGAATACACAATAACATTCAATCCAGGTGATGGAGCAACAGTAGATACACAAACAAAGAAAGTAACATATGATCAACCATATGGAGAATTACCAACGCCAACAAAAGAAGGAAGCACATTCATTGGATGGTTTGATTCAAATGACAACAAAATTGAGAGTACAACAACAGTAAAAACTACAGGAGACACAACATTAACAGCTAAGTATGAAGTAAACAAATATAAAGTAACATATAAAAATGATGACGGAACAACAATTTCAACAGAAACTGTAGAATATGGAAAAGATGCACAAAATTCAGGAAATGCACCAGAAAAATCAAACGTACCAGCAGGATATGAAGCAAAATTCATTGGATGGAATAATGAAAAAGATTTAAAAAATATAAAAAGTGATGTTATAGTAACAGCAAAATATGAAGTAAATCCAATAGAATATAATATTACATATGAAAACACAAAAGGAAGCGACAACTCAGCAAACCCAACAACATATACAGTTGAAGATGGAACAATCAAACTTGCAGATTTACCAAATCAAAAACACTATTCATTTAAAGGATGGTATACTGCACCAGATTCAACAGGAACAAAAGTTGAAAGTATAGATACTTCAAAATTGGTAAATATAAAAGTATATGCACAATGGGATTATGATGGATTATATTTATCATCAAAAACATACAAAATTGGAGAAAATGATATTGACAATTATGAAGAAGGTGATATATACTTAGACAAGATATCACCAGAAACAACAGTATCAGAATTTATAGATAATTGCTCTACAAACGGAAAAATTACTATATATGATGCACAAGGTAAAGCTTTAAGAAACAGTAATTTAGTAGGAACAGGAATGACAATAAAAATAACTAGAGATGACGAAGAAATTGATATAACAGCTGTAGTTATGGGAGATATAGACGGAGATGGTAGAACTACAATTCAAGATTTATCAGAATTAAATAAAGCATATCTTGGAATATCAGAAAAAGAATTAGAAGGAGCTAGATTTAAAGCAGCAGATATAGATGACAGTACAAGAATAACAGCAACAGACTTCTCTGAATTAAATAAAGCTATATTAGGAATACAAAAATTAACATACAAAAAGAACAAATAATAAAGTTTAATATTTTTTAAAAATATATAAATACATAAGAAAGGAGTAGAGAAAATGACAAAAGCAAATTTAAAAACACTTATTTCAATAATGACAATTGTAATGTTAATAGCTATAAATACAATTGCACTAGCAGCTACAAATTATGCAGTAAGTATGTCATTAACAAGTGATTCAAAACTAAAAGAAGGAGATACAGTTACTGTAAATGTAAATTTAACAAATATAAATGCAGGTAATGGAATTGATGCTTTAACAGCACAATTAGATTATGATACTAATGTTTTTGAAACAGTAACAACATCAGATATAAAATCAGCAACAAGCTGGACACCAACATTTGCATCACAAACAAATAAAATGACAGCTTTAAAAAATGAAAAAGTAAAAACATCAGAAACAGTATTTTCAATAACATTAAAAGTAAAATCATCAATAAGTGTAGATTCAACAAAAGTAACATTAAAAAATATTGTAGTATCAGGTGGAATAGTTGCAAATGGTGGTACAGGAGATATAAATGTTAATGATATTAGTGTAACAATCAGCAAAGCAAAGGCAGCAGAATCAACAACAGAAAATACTACAAAAAATGATGAGATTACAATCTCAAAAAATGAAAATAAAACAACAGGTTCAACAACAAAAAACACAGTAGCAAAAGATAACACAACAGCAAAAAAAACTTTGCCAAAAACAGGGTTACAAGAATACGGAGTTATCGCAATAGTAGTTGTTGCAATAGTTGGAACATTCAGTTATTTTGTATATAAAAGAATAGCAAAAGATGTAAAATAAATAAAAAATAACCTAGGATTTTAAAATTCTAGGTTATTTTTTTTTACAATTTATAAGGCTGTGAATTGCAACAATTGGTAAGAACCGACCAAGTGTTATAATAAAAAATACTTGAAAAAATGAGTAAAATAATATATAATATGAAAAAACAAAATAAAAGAGGTAATGAAAATGGGATTAAGAGACATAAAAGTTCCAAAGATGAAATTCAAAAAAATGAAAATGAACGTAATGGAAGAATTAGAAGATATTGATTATGAAAAACTAGAAAAAAAGAATCTAAAGAAAAAAAGAGAAACACCATATGAAGATATGACACACTACAAAACAGTAAAAGAATTCTTTTTAAATTCAGCAGAAAAATATCCAGATGAAGACTGTATATTAGAAAAACCAGACCACAAAACTCCATATAAAATAACAACATACAAAGAATTTAAAGAAGACGTATTTGGTTTAGGAACAGCATTAACAAATGTCTTAAACTTAAGAAATAAAAGAGTAATAATAATTGGGGAAACACAATACGGATGGTATGTATCATATATGGCAATGCTATGTGGAGTAGGAATTGCAGTACCAACAGACAGAGAATTACCATTAAATGAATTAGAAAATATAGTAAGAAGATCAAGAGCATCAGCAATAATATATTCACCTAGAAAAGCAGAAGACATCAAAAAAATAAAAGAAGACATCCCAGAAGTAGAATATTTTATTGAAATGAAATCAGAAAACAAACTAGAAGACAAAGAAGTTGGATTACAATACTTAATAGATTTAGGAAAATCAATAATAAAATCAGGAGATAGTAGCTTCGAAAAAATAGAAATAGATCCAGAAGAATTCAAAATACTATTCTTCACATCAGGAACAACGTCAAATGCAAAAGGAGTAATGCTAAACAACAGAAATCTAGCAGAAAACATCAATGCAGTATCTGCATATGTAAAACTATATCCAATAGACATGCTATTTTCAGTATTACCATTACATCACTGCTATGAATCAACAATAGGATTTTTACTACCAATGGCAACAGGAGCATCAGTAGCAATATGTGAAGGTTTAAGATATATAGTACCAAACTTACAAGAAGCACATCCAACAGCAATTCTAACTGTTCCATTATTAGTAGAAAGTTTGTACAAAAAAATAAATGAGAAAATAGTAAAAAGCAAAAAAGACAAAATGGTAAACACAATGATATCAGTAACAAATGCATTAAAAGGAGCAGGAATAGACATCAAGAAAAAAGTATTCAAAGAAATATATGACAACTTAGGAGGAAGATTAAGAATAATAGTATCTGCTGCAGCACCAATAGACAAAAAAGTTGGTAACTGGCTAGAAGATATAGGAATCAACTTCCTACAAGGATATGGACTAACAGAAACTGCACCAATAGCAGCATTAACACCAGAATATAAACCATGTGTAGGTTCAGCTGGTAAAGCAATAGTTCAAGCAGACATCAAAATAAAAGATCCAAACGAAAACGGAGAGGGAGAAATCTTAATAAAATCACCAACTCTAATGTTAGGATATTATGAAGACGAAGAAGAAACTAAAAAGGTAATAGATGAAGACGGATACTTCAATGCAGGAGATATCGGATATATAGATGATGATGGATACATCTTTATAACAGGAAGAAGCAAAAACGTTATTGTTACTCAAAATGGAAAAAATATATATCCAGAAGAAATCGAAATGCTATTAGACAAAGTAGATGAAATAAAAGAATCTATGGTTTATGGTAAAAAACCAGAAGCTAACAGTAGAAGAGAAGAAAAAGAATTGATTATTACTGCAAGGGTTATTCCAGATTATGATAAAATCAAAGAACTACATGGTGACCTTTCTGAAAAAGAAATTTATGATATAATTTGGAAAAATATCAAAGAAGTAAATAAAAAATTGACTTCTTACAAAGCAGTTAAGGCTCTTGAGATTAAAGAGGGAGAGTTTGAAAAAACTTCTACTATGAAAATTAAGAGATATAAAGAATTGAATAATAATAAATAAAAAAAGAGGGATGTGGGGTACCACAGAAAATCCCTCTTTTTGTGAGTAAATAAAGGATGTAGATAAAAGTATATGGCTTTTAGGCAGATATTAAATTACGAAATTTTGCAATAAAAAAACACCTACTAAAAGTAGATGATTTATATTGTGGTTGCGGAGGATGGACTCGAACCACCGACCTCAGGGTTATGAGCCCTGCGAGCTGCCAACTGCTCCACCCCGCGATGTACTGACTAATATATTATACATCCTAAAAAACCAATTTGTCAATAGTTTTAAAAAATTTTCCAAAAATTTACGTTAATAATTGTAAAACAATAATATATATGATAATATTTAACTATAAGAAATGTCCCATTTGAAAGTGTTAAATCAAATAGATGTAAGCTAAAGCTTAATTTTAAGTTATCTGCAACTCATTCCAAGAATGACAAATAATAATAGTGAAATGGAGAAAAAATGAAATTTTTAGAAGAAAAATTAGAAAAACAATATGGAGCAGAAATTACAAAAGAAATAATAAAAGGATATCAAACAAAAAGAAAAACAACACTGAGAATAAACACAATAAAAAGCAACATAGAAGAAATAAAAAAAGAACTAGAAAAAGAAAAAATAGAATACGAAACAATAAAGTGGAGCAAAGAAGCACTAATAATAAAAAATGCAGACGAAAAAACAATACAAGAAATGGAAATATACAAAAACGGAAAAATCTATTTGCAAAGTCTATCATCAATGCTACCACCAATAATACTAGAACCAAAAGAAGGAACTGACATATTAGACATGGCGGCAGCGCCAGGAGGAAAAACAACACAAATAGCTACAATTACAAATAACAAAGCACACATAACTGCATGTGAAAAAAACAAAATAAGAGCAGAAAGATTAAAATACAATGTAGACAAACAAGGAGCTACATGTGTATTTATAATGCAAAAAGATTCAAGATTTATAGATGACTTTTTTTCATTTGACCAAATTTTGTTGGATGCACCATGTAGCGGAAGCGGAACATTAGACTACAATGATGCAAATATAGAAAAATATTTTACAGAACAATTAATAGAAAGGTCATCAAAGACACAAAAGACATTACTAAGCAAAGCAATAACATTACTAAAACCAGGACATGAAATGATATATTCAACATGCTCAATATTAGATTGCGAAAACGAAGATGTTGTGGCATCAGTTATAAAAAACGGAAAAATAGAAATTGTTCCTATAAACTTTGATGGAATGGAAGAATTACCAATACTTCCAACAAAAATTTCTGGAACTCTATGTGTAAAACCGACAGAATTATATGAGGGATTCTTTGTTGCAAAAATAAGAAAAAAAGGTAAGAATTTTTTATAGACAATACAATATATATTAAAAATTATTAAAATTATCCACAAAAAGAGATATAATTGTGGAAAAGAAATGGGAGATTTTAATGGATTTAACAATTGATGTAGAAAACTACAAATTAAATGTAAGAGCAGCAGGAATAATAACTCATAATGGAAAAATGTTAGTACACAGAAATATAAACTCTGACCACTACGCTTTAATAGGAGGCAGAGTTGAGATAGGAGAAGACTCAGCCACAACAGTAAAAAGAGAAATAAAAGAAGAACTAGGAAAAGAAATTGAAATAACAGGATATATTGCAACAATTGAAAACTTTTTCGAAATGAAAGAGTCAAAATATCATGAAATAATGTTTATACATAAAGTAGAATTTACAGATGAGGATGACAAAAAAATAGAATGCACAATGAAAAATATTGAAGGAAAAGACTATTTACAATATGAATGGCTTGATTTGAAACAAATAGACGAGTACCCATTGCTACCAATAGCTGTAAAAGATATTTTGAAGGAAAATAAATTTCCAGTCCACAAAATAAACAATGATTTAAAATAAATATAAAGAGAGTGTGAACAATGAAAGTTTTAACAATAAAACAACCTTGGGCAACGTTGATAATGCAAGGAGATAAAAGATTTGAATTTAGAAGTTGGCAAACAAAATATAGAGGAGAACTGCTAATTCATGCAGGAAAGGGAATAGACAAAGAAGCAATGAAAAGATTATCAAAATATATTCCAAAAAATTTACCAGCAGGAAAAATATTAGGAAAAGTAACATTAGTTGACTGCATAAAATGTGACGAAAACTTTAAAGAAATGTGCTTAAAAGAAAATAAAGATGTTTATGCTAAAAGTACATTTGTTGAAAAATTTGCATGGCAGCTGGAGAATGTAGAAGTATTTGATGAACCAATTGATGCAAAAGGAAAATTGAGCTTGTGGGAGTATGAAATATGAAATAGGAGGGGGAAAAATGGAGGAATATAAAGGAAGAATAAATGTATCAAAAGATACAATGTTATTTGTGACTAATCATGTATTAGAAAATGAAATAAAAGAAAGTACAACAAAAGAGAATATATTAAAACTAATGCCAGAAATATATGAAAAAGCAGACTCAAAAGAAATAATAAAAATGCTACCATACGAGACATATAAAGCATTAGAAGATTTAATAAAATATATAAAAACAAGTAATGATATAACAAAATTTTATTATAAAACAGAACATACAGATGTAAGATATTTAGAAGAAGCATTGATAATAGTCATGAGAGCAAAGAAAAATAAACATGAGTACCAACTAAATCCAGGGGTTATAGAGAAAATAGAAAAGATTTTCTCAAAGGAGAATAAAGAAATAGCAAAAAGATATGGAAAGATTGAAAAACTAACAAAAGGAATGCTTTATTCATATGGAGTAGTAGAATTTGAATTTTTTAGAAAACAAATTTGCAAATATATGAATGAAATTATTACAGAGGATGAACTATACGACTTATATTTTAAAAGACTTAATCTAAATCTTGATGTGAATTATTACCATGTGAGATGGATGAATGATAATGAAAAACAGGATTTTATAACATATTTGGACAAGGAAGAAGATTCACAAGTGATAGGCTTTATTGCTAATCAACAAAAATCCAGAAGGTTAAATTATAAAGTTTTTACAAAAGAAGAAATACTAAGTAGAGAAGAATACTTGTGGGATAAATCAACACAAGAATTATTTCAATATTTAAAATCACTAAATGAAGAAATTTGGGAATATCCATTTCAAAGAATTATTAAAAGAAATGAATTTGGAGAAAAAATATTAAAGGAATTGCTGGATTATTGTAATTTTAAAAATGAAAATGATGTTGCAGATTTTATGAAAATTTTCTTGACATGGTATAATAATAGCCCGCAGTATGTTTTAGGGGGATATTCTCCGGTTGAATTTATGATTCAACAGAAGGACATCTAGAGATTAAAAGAATTAAGGACATTGTGAGGAAGAGAAAGATATTGGCTCATAACCCGAAGGTCGTAGGTTCGAGTCCTACCCCCGCAACCACTGAAAAGTCCCATTTTCGTTGAGAAATAGGGACTTTTATAAATTTTGAAGTAATCCATTTAAGTACATTAAAAACCGTTAAAAATCATTAAAATTTGTTTCATAAAGGGAAAATAAAGGGAAAGAAATAATATTAAAGTGAAGTGAAATATACTAAGTAATCTCAAGGCATTTGGGATTATTTTTTTTGGAGGTTTTATATGTATAAAGGGAAAATTGATAAATTAATTAATGAAATAAACAAAATTGCAAGATTAAAAAGAATATCATATAAATTAGAAAATATATATGAAGAATATGATGAATTTATTGAGGATTATTACTTTATGGAATGGCTTAGAATGTCGCAAGATGGAATAACACAAATAGAAGAATTAAATAATATGTTAGAGCTATTTGAACAAATATTAGAAGAAATAGAAATTGCAATCTATAATGCTGAAGATAAAGTTGATATTATATGCAATTCGATATTAGCATATAATAAAAAAGAATTAGGAGACTATATAAATGACTTTGAGCTATATAATGACAATTACATAAAAGATACAATAATGAATTTTATTGAAAATAATATGTATGAAATAGATGAAGATTACCTATTCCTTGAACTAGAAAAATTACTAGAAGGAGGAATAGGGCAGTATGAATAAAACTGATTACAAAAAGATAGAGTATTATTTATATAACTATAGTAATATAGATAAACTAATTGATGAGATAAAAGATGGCTTGATAAATAGTGTTAATGTAAGTGGGAGTGCATGGAGAAAAGGAATAACAGTATGCAATAATACTTTAGAAAATCAAGTTATTAAGATAATAGAAAATAAAAAAATACTAGAATTTAAGAGATGGCAAGTACTTATAAAAAAGGTACTTGCTTTTTTGTTGCAAAAATATCCAAAATATTATGATTTTATAAATCTAAAATATTTTCAAAAGCAATCTAAAGATGAGATTGAGGAAACTCTTAAATTCGATTTTAAGAAACAAAAAATAATAAAGGACAAGTTAACTGAGTTCGTATATAAAAATGCGAAAATGAGAAATTTGGTTTAAATATGGAGGTAATAAAAATGTTTTGGATAGGATTAATTATAGGACTAATAGTAGGAGCAAATATAAGCTTGATATTATATGCTTGTATAATTGTAGGAAAGGAAAGTGATAGCCGTTGTGAAAGATGAAGAGATACAAAGAATAGGATATTATGCAGTAATACCTGCTACTGTTCTATTTAATGAACGATTAAAACCTAATGAAAAATTGCTTTATGCTCTTATAACAGCACTATCAAATAAAGAAGGATATTGTTATGCTTCTAATAAATATTTAGGAGAAAAGTTAGGAGTAGATCCTGTAACAGTTTCAAGATGGATAACTGATTTAAGAAGGAACAATTATGTTTTTGTAGATATAATGAGAAACGAGAAAAAAGAAATAATTTGTAGGAGAATATTTCCAAATGATGTACCCTATAGACTAAATAATCAATACCCCTATATACTAAAAAATCAAGAGGGTATTGATGAAAAAGTCAAAGATAATAATATAATAGATAATAATATAAATACACACACAGTCAGAAAAGAAAAATTTAATGAAAATGTATTTCTTTATGATTATGAATATAAAAAATTACTAGAAGAATACGGAGAAAATAAAACCAAAAAATGTATTGAAGAATTATCTTTATATAAGAAATCAAAGGGAGTAGAGTATGAAAGCGATTATGCAACAATAAAAAGATGGGTATTTATAAGAGTGGAAGAATTGGAGGCAAGAAAAGATAAAAAAGATACTAAAAAGAAAAGCTTTAATAATTATGAACAAAGAGAATATCCTAAAGAATTTTTAGATAGTTTATATGAAAATAATAATTTTACTTCAGCAAATACTGAAGAAGATGAAATGGATTTAGATATGTAACACAACTAAAGAGTTGTGATTTTTTTATTTTAGGAGGTACAAAGTGGTTACTAAAAAGGTAAAAAAGATTATTAGAAAAAAATTATATGAATATCCAATATATGATCGATTAATAAATGAGTTAGAATTAGAAAAAGATACTACTGAAGGTAGAGATATAAATTCTTCAATAAGAAGCAAAAATAAAATTAGTAGAACAACAGAAGGACAAGTAATAAAAAATATTAGTATAGATAGTAAAATAAATGAATACAAAAAGTGGAAAGAGCTAATAGATAATGTGCTTCAGGATTTTAGAAAATGTGATAAAACTAAATTAAAAATAGTTGAATATAAGTTTTTTGGTAATATTCCTGAAGATATTATTGCAGATGAATTGTATGTTTCTAAAAGTACTGTAAGAAGTTATTTGCAAGATATTTACTTTGAAGTTGGAATACTTGCTACTTTAAATAATTTGATATCAAAAAATATATGCAATATTTAAAAAATATGGTATAATGCTAACGATAACTAGTAATTTATAGGGAGAAATGTATGAATGAAATAGATGTAAAAAAAGAGGAAGAAAAGAATATGAAATTTGCAAAAAATACATTATTAATTTTAATATGTATTCCTATTATTTTTTTAATATATGTAATGTATTGTTTATTAGGAACAAATAATGTAAATTTAAAAGATATTGCTACTGATGATAAAAGCAAAATTATAGAGATTCTAAATTTAGAAATTGAAGTTGACAATATTGAATTTGAAAAATTGGAAACACCCAAAACATACAAAGATATATATTATAAACTATATTTTTCTGTAAATTTAGAAGATAAGAAAAATATAAAAAATATTAAAGTAGATAATTTGGAAGCAAACTTTAGTGAAATAAAAGAAAAAAATAACAAAATTAGATATTGTTGCACCATTTATTCAGAAACAGGAAAGAGTATTGAGTTTTTGGAAAAAATAATGTATAAATATTAAAAACAACGAGAACTTACAATTTTTGAATTACTTTATACGAAAGTATAGAGTAATTTTTCTTTTTATGGTATTATAACAACAGATAGTAATTTTTTATATGAGGAGAACAAAAGTGAAAGAAGATAAAGTGATAATAATAACAATGATATTAAATTTAATTGTAGCAATATTAAAATTAGTTTCAGGAATAATTTTCTCGTTTTCAACCTTAATTGCAGATTCAATTCAATCGTTTATGGACTTTATAACTGATATTACAAGTTTAATAGCAAACAAGATAGGAAAAAGAAGAGCTAACAAAACATATCCATTTGGTTATGGACAAGTATATTATTTAGCGAATCTTTTTACAGGTGTTCTGTTATTTTTAATAGGAATATTTATAGTATATCAATTCTTCTTTTTTAAGGGAGAATTAAAACCAAATAAAATATTGTTTATCATATTACTTGTAGTATTGATTTTAAAATCAATAGTAGTTAAAATACTAAAATTTTATGGCAGAAAATACAAAAGTGAATTAATGATTGAAGCTTCAAGAGAATCTTATGCAGATTTTATTTCAACTTGTGTAGTATTAATTGTGTTTATACTAACATTATTTGAAAAATATAATACAATAGACATAAATATTGATAAATTAGGCAGTTTATGTATGGCTATATATGTATTCTATACATCAATAAAAATGATAATACAAAATGTTAGAGGAATACTTACAAACGATGAAGAAAATACTGAAGTAAAAGAAGAAGTAGTAAATGAATTAAGTAAATTTAAAGAGTTGCATTTTAAAGATATTAAAGTTATAAAAATGTCTACATATTATAGTGTATTTATTCAAGTAAAAGTAGATGAAAAACTGACAATAAAAAAGTATTTGTTAATAGAAAGAAAAATTAAGGCACATTTAAAGTCTAAAAATAGATTATTTAGATTTATAGATATTGAGCCAGTATAAAAACAGAGGATAGTAAGTTGTAGGGAAATTTATAATTGTTCAACCATTAGTTGATATAAAAAATACCCCACTCAACCAATGGTATGTGTACTTTTTAATGATAATATTTTACACTTAAATTGAAGGAGGAAATAGATATGGATCAGATTAAAATTGGAAAATTTATAGCTGAATGTAGAAAAAAGAATAATTTAACTCAAATGCAACTTGCAGAAAAGTTAAACATTACAGATAGAGCAATATCTAAATGGGAAAACGGAAAAGCAATGCCTGATTCATCAATTATGCTAGATTTGTGTAATGAACTTAAAATAAGTGTAAATGAATTATTAAGTGGGGAGGTATTAGAAATGAATAATTATAATGAAAAATTAGAGAAAAACTTAATTGATATGGTAAAACAAAAAGAACAATCAGATAAAAAGATGTTAAGATTAGAAATAGTGATAGGATATATTTCATCAATTACATTTTTAATTTTAATTTTTGTAGCTTCTTATATTGAAATGCAAAATTGGATAAGAATTTTACTAATTTCTTTTGGAATATTTACATTTGCTATTGGAATGTATAATTGCATTAAAATTGAACAAACAGCAGGATATTATGAGTGTGCAAAATGTCATCATAAATATATTCCAACATATTCAAATGTTTTATGGGCTATGCACATTAATAGAACAAGATATATGAAATGTCCGAAATGTAATCAAAGAAGTTGGCAGAAAAAAGTAATAAGTAAATCATAACAACAACTTACAATAAATGTGTGAGATTAATAGTAATTGCACTAAACTGCTGTCGCAGTGGTCGTTAAAGTTAGTATAGCACTAAAT
>ENA-OOWV01001415-OOWV01001415.1-human-gut-metagenome-genome-assembly--contig:-NODE-1415-length-15671-cov-3.373591_pt1 | contig 15671 bp, 11 predicted proteins | sample MGYA00241584_ERZ501337 | MGnify/ENA primary metagenome ERZ501337 (study PRJEB25962, sample SAMEA2042744) | human gut metagenome | biome: human gut; feature: human-associated habitat; material: faeces... | reverse complement strand
AAGCCGATGCAAGCTTGCTTGCAAGAGGATTTTTGCACTCTCGCAATCTGGTATCAAAGGGGTCAAAATACCTTTTGACCCCAACATCATGCTATTTCAAAGACAAAACCGTATTTGCCTTATCCCCTTTTGCATACTCCAATTTTACATCATCTCCCACATTGTACTTGATGATCTCAATAAAATCGACTACCGATACATCAAAAATCTCATCTGATCCTTCCAGCATAATGTAGTAATGAGAATCTCCATCTATAACGCCCTGGGCGATTTTCGTGATCTTTCCTTCGATCGTGCCGGTATCCATCTTCACTTCTTCTTTTTCCTTGATTCCATTGGTAAGAAGCAGATTATTGTAGGATTCTTCACATGCACTTACCGTGTCCCCGATCGCAACAACCTGGTACTTCTGGACATTGACCATTGCATACTTTTTCACAAGTCCTGCATCATCCTTAAGTGCCATAAAGTAAGTCGGCTCCCCGGAAATGTTAAGCAGCAGCGGGAAAGTCGCCCGATACTTCAAGTTCTGTACCTGTCCTTCTGCCGATGCCATCGCAGAATCCTCGATTGCACCTGCCACCGGATAATACTTTGTCTCCATAGTTCTCTGGTTCATCAGAACAAATCCCACATTGGACTGGTCACTGTTTACAGAAGTTACTCCCGTGTACACCCATACATCATCATCAATCGCCAGATAATTATATCCGTTTGTTGTCTTCAGACAATCTTTCTGGCTGAGTACACTGTTAAAATACCCATGCTTTAACGTGCCATAATAATCATAAAGCTGTACCAGAAGATCTGCCGAATAGGCTCGGTCGATCCATTCCGGGACTTCATCGATCCTGTAGTCCTGCATTTCGCCGGTGATCGCATTGCAGAGCACCACATGCCCTACCGTTTCTCCTCCGAAAAGACCAATATTATACTTTTTGACCGGTGCTACCCAGTATGGAACACCATTATCATCAATTTCAAAACTAAGTTCTCCGTAAATATAAGTCGGATGCGCAAAACGAAGATGACGGTATATATTTCTTCCAAAATGCTCGCTGGTCGAATACTTCATTCCCTGCTCCAGCTTTACCATCTCCGTTGTCTGACTTGCCATATCGATCCGGATATATGCAGGAAGCCCATCTTTCCGATTGGTAAACCATTTGATCAGATTCGCATATTTCAAAGGTGACACACGGACCGGACGATCCTTGTAGTTGATCTGACTGTAGATATCGTCCACCTCAAACTGGGATACCATATCTGACATGCTTCCCATCTTCCGGTCTCCTAAAAGCTGCGCAGACTCCTTATCCAGAAGCGGGATCTGGTCAAAGGAAAGCTCCTCGATATCTTTTGTGAATTCGCCCTCTTCTACCTTCAGAAGCTGTTGGTATTTCTTCGCATTCACAATCGGTGAAGAAAGAATGGTTCCGGCCAGATAAATCACTAACAAAAGAATAAAAAGACGGACACACCATTTGAAACCTTTGGATTCTTTCATCTCCTTCAGATCAATCGCTCCGTATCGCAAGCCTTTTTTTCCTGCAAACACAAGACCGACCGCAAGCACCAGAACAAGCACAAAATACCACACTCCGGAAGAATGGATATTAAAAGCCGGCAGTGATACATAATACCAGATTCCTGCTGCCACTAAAAGCAGCAGAAAACTGATCGCTATATTTTTCTTTTTCATAAATTCTCCTTTTCATCGTTTTGCCTTACCGAAGCTGTCTTAGAATTTTCTACTCCAAAGTGACGGCGAGAACAGCATCAAGAACGGGAAGATCTCCAGTCGTCCGATCAGCATATCCACGCAGAACACAATCTTCGAGAAGTCTGAGAACTTCGCAAAATTTTCCACCGGTCCTACCAGATTCAGTCCCGGTCCTACATTATTAAGTGTAGTAAGCACTCCGGTAAATGAAGTAGTAAAATCAAAGTTATTGATCGAGATCAGAAGCACGGATACGATCAGGATTAGTATATACGCAATAAAGTATACATATACCCCCCGCATCGTCTCTTCTTTCATTTTTTTCCCATTTACTTTTACGATATTGACTGCTTTCGGATGGATCATAGTTTTCAGCTCCCGGCGGATGCTTTTTACCAGGATCAGAAGTCTTGATACTTTGATACCACCGCCTGTTGAACCGGCAGAAGCACCGATTACCATCACAAGAAGCAGAACACATTTGGAAAGCTCCGGCCACTTGTTGAAATCTGCCGTCACAAATCCAGTTGTCGTGATCACGGATGCCACCTGGAACACCGCATAGCGGAATGCCTTTAAAAGAGAATGATAACCTCCGGCGATATTGCAGGTGATCACAACGGTTGCTCCTGCAATGATTCCCAGGTAAGCACGCAGCTCCTCATTCTTAAATACACTCTTAAATTCTTTCAAAAGCAGAAAGAAATACAGGTTAAAATTGATACCAAACAGGATCATAAATACGGTGATCACACCATCAATGTAGGCACTGTTGAAGTGTGCCACACTTGCATTGTAACCGGAAAATCCTCCGGTACCGGCAGTACTGAATGCATGTGTCACTGCGTCAAACAGGTTCATTCCTCCTGCCAGAAGAAAAACTACCTCAATTGCAGTCAGTGCAAAATACATTCCATACAGGATCCTTGCGGTTCCTCTTGCCTTTGGAACCAGTTTATCTGCCTCTGGTCCCGGAACTTCCGCACGCATCAGATGCATGGAATTCTTCTCATCCAGAGAGGTAAGTACCATAACAAATACCAGCACTCCCATTCCACCAACCCAATGTGTCAGGGAACGCCAGAAAAGAATTCCTTTCGGAAGTCCTTCAATCTCAGTCAGGATCGTAGAACCTGTCGTCGTAAATCCGGATACTGTTTCAAAAAAAGCATCCACATAGCTTGGAATACTTTTGCTGAGTACAAATGGAAGTGCACCTGCAAGTGACCAGAAAATCCAGGCCGTTGCAACAATGATCAGACCTTCTTTGGCATAAATCGTCATGTTCTCCGGGCATTTTCTGCCAAACAGCAGATAAATTGCCGTCAGGATCGCAGCTGTAATCAGAAAATAAACCGATGTGTGCTCGCCATAAATAATTCCAACCATCATCGGAAGCAGCATCAGCAGTCCCTCTACTCTCATCATCTTACTGATGATATAGCGTATCATTTTCACATTCATTTCTTTTCACCCCTATTGCTCAGCCAGAATATCTGTGATATCCTTAACTTTCTTCTGGGTCGTAACGATTACAACACTGTCGCCCACCTGAATGGATTCATCCCCGTCCGGAATAATAATCTGCCGTTTTCTTCCGATACATGCGATCAGATTGTTCGGCTTCAGTTCCAGATCCTTAAACGGGATATCTGTATATTCTGTTTTTTCTTTGATAATAAATTCCAGTGCTTCTACTCTTCCGCCAACCAGCTGATACATAGATTCAACATTGACATTCTTGAGAGAATTCTGGCGTGCACGCACATAACTCATGATCGCATCTGCTGTTGCAGTCTTTGCCGATACGATCAGATCGATCCCAAGTTCCTCGACAAGCTGGGCACGTCCGTCTTCGTTGACCTTTGCCACGATCTTGTCCACACCTTTTGTCTTTGCAAAAAGTGCAAGGATAATATTCTCCTCATCCATACCGGTCAGACTGACCAGGGCATCTGCCTGTTCAATTCCTTCTTCAATCAAAAGGTCATGGTCTGCGGCATTCCCACAGATGATCGTCGCTTTCGGAAGCTGGTCGCAGAGATCTTCGCATTTCTTCCAGTCCTGCTCAATGATCTTAACCTGCATACCAAGTCCTAAAAGCTGTTTTGCCAGATAATATCCGACTTTTCCCCCACCACAAACCAGAATATTCTTCGGCTCTTTCCGCTTTCCGATCAGATGGAAAAATTCTTCAATATATTTGTGGGATGCAACAATATGAAGCCGGTCTCCATCATGGATGACAAAATCACCATTCGGGATGATCACTTCCGATCCACGTCTTACAGCACATACCAGAACTTTGATCTGGAACTTGCGGTAAAGCTCAGCAAGCGATACTCCGCCCAGATGGCTTCTTTCTTTGACAATGAATTCTACCATTTCGACTTTTCCCTTCATAAAAGTCTCTACCTTTGCAGTATCCGGAAGAAGGATCGATCTGGAAATCTCAAATGCAGCCGCAAGTTCCGGGTTGACAGCCATACTCAGTCTTAAGTCCTCTTTCAAAAGATCGATCTGCTGATAATAGATCGGATTCCTTACACGGGCGATCGTGTGCTTTGCCCCCAGTCTCTTTGCGAGCAGGCAGCTCAGCATATTCAGTTCGTCTGTCGATGCACATGCCACAACAAGATCAGCGCCCGGCACTCCTGCTTCTTTCTGCACTTTCGCATCTGCACCATCTCCGGTAATGCAGAGAATATCAAGCTGATTCAGTGCTTCTTTTAATTTCCCCTCATTCTGGTCAATCAAAACCACATCGTAATTTTCTTCGGATAACTGTATGGTCAGTTTATGACCAACCTTCCCGTCCCCAATAATTACAATTTTCATTTTTCTTTTCCTCTACTTTTTCTCTTAATACTAAACCTTTAATACTAAAATTGTATAAAATACCAATGGGACAGCCGAAGCTGCCACCATCATAATATGTATACCACTTTTAGTACGAAAGTACAATAGAAAAAACCGGGATTTTCTCCCGGCTTTTCCTTATTCTTATTCTTCAGCTGCACGCTTTTCAATTTCTTTTTCCTGTACATCTGCCGGAGCCTGTTCATAACGGGCAAATTCATACGAATAGCTTCCTCGTCCACCTGTCATAGAACGAAGTGTTGTGCAATATCCAAACATGCCTGTCATCGGTACATCCGCTTCAATTACCTGATATCCGCCTGACTGTGGATTCATTCCAAGAACACGGCCACGTCTCTTGTTCAGATCTCCCATAACGTCTCCGGTATAATCATCCGGAACGGTTACTTTCACAGATGCGATTGGCTCAAGAAGAACCGGTCCTGCTTCCATAAATCCTTTCTTAAATGCCTGGATCGTCGCAGTCTTAAATGCCATTTCAGAAGAATCTACCGGATGGTAAGATCCATCATACAGAGTTGCTTTCACACCAACTACCGGATATCCGGCGAGAGGTCCTTTTAATACAGATTCCTGCAATCCTTTTTCAACCGCCGGGAAGTAGTTCTTCGGAACAGCACCTCCGACTACTTCTTCCTGGAATACATACGGTGTATCCAGATCTCCGGATGGTTCAAAACGCATCTTAACATGTCCATACTGTCCATGTCCTCCGGACTGTTTCTTATACTTGGTATCTACATCCGAATTCTTGCGGATTGTCTCACGGAACGCAACTTTTGGTGTCTCCAGTCTGATTCCGACTTTGTAACGCTCTGCCAGCTTGCTTGCTGTCACTTCCAGATGCTGGTCACCCATTCCATAAATCAGTGACTGGCGGTTCTCACTGTCATTTACCACTTTCAGTGTCACATCCTCTGCCATCATCTTCGCAAGAGCCTGTGATACCTTGTCCTCATCACCTTTGTTATTCACTACATACTTCATATATGTATACGGTTTGGAGTATTCGGTTCTTCCATAAGATACCGGTGTATTTTTTGTTGAAAGGGTATCCCCTGTCTTTGTACTTGTCAGTTTTGCAATCGCTCCGATATCACCTGCAAACAGTTCCTGAACTTCTACCGGTTTGTTGCCGGATAAGGTGTAGATCTTGCCGATCTTTGCTTCTGCATCTGACTCCGGATTGTAAAGGACATCATCCCCCTTTAATACACCGGAACATACTTTTACGAAAGAATATTTTCCGATAAACGGATCTACCATGGTCTTGAATACATATGCGGTCTTTGCGGCTGCAAAATCATGATGTGCTTCAAAGATCTCATTGGTCTTACGGTTGATGCCTACGCATTCACGGTATTCCGGACTCGGGAAAAATCTTACGATATCAGACAGTAAGTTTGCAACACCCTGTGCCTGAACATTGGATCCCATTGCTACCGGAACGATATCTCCGTCCATAACTTCTGTTCTCATGGCAGAGCGGATCTCTTCAACCGAGAATTCATCTCCCTCAAAATAACGTTCCATAAATGCTTCACTGGTCTCTGCCACTGCTTCAAGAAGCTTCTCTCTGTAAATCTGCAGGTTCGGCAGACAGTAATCCGGAATCTCACACTCTTCTCTCTGTCCAAGTCCGGTGTATCTTCTACCTGCATTCTTGATAACATTGACATAACCTACTAATTTCTCGTTCTCACGGATCGGTTGGAAATGTGGTGCAATCACTTTACCGTATCTTGCGGTCAGATCTTCAACAACCTGACGGAAGCTGGCATCATCCACATCCATCTCAGTAACATAGATCATACGCGGAAGATTATACTTATCACAGAGCTCCCATGCTTTCTCGGTTCCTACCTGCACACCGGCTTTTCCGGAAACAACGATAACAGCTGCATCGGCTGCGCTGACTGCTTCTTCCACTTCTCCGACAAAATCAAAATATCCAGGTGTATCAAGGATATTAATCTTTGCTTTTTCCCATTCAATCGGAATCAGACTTGTGCTAAGTGAGAATTTACGTTTCTGTTCTTCTTTATCAAAATCACTGATCGTATTACCGTTCTCAACAGATCCCATACGATTTGTTGCTCCAGATACATAAGCCATCGCTTCTGCCAGACTGGTCTTTCCGCTTCCCCCATGTCCTAAAAGGACCACGTTTCTAATTTCATCCGTTCTGTAAACCTTCATGCTTGCTGCCTCCTTGCTAAAGTTTCTCATGGATATATTGTACTAAACTTTCTATAAAAACACAACTATTTTATAGAATTTCAACAAAAACTTTCACTTTTACACTTTAAAGTATTGCTTTATTGACAGATAGCCTGTTTTCCTATATTATGAAAGGTAGACTATCACGAAAGGACGAAAAATTATGAAACAGAAAAAAATCGGATTTATCGGACTCGGACTCATTGGGGGCTCTATTGCAAAGGCGATCCGGCGATATTATCCGGATTATGAGATTGTCGCTTTCGACAAGAATAGAGAAACTCTGGCACTTGCCACACAAGAATCCATCATCAATGTGGCCTGTACCTCAATCGATGATAATTTCCGAGGCTGCAACTACATCTTCTTATGTGCCCCGGTTGCTTTCAATACTGCATATTTAAAGCAGATGATGCCTTACCTGCATGATGATATGATCCTGACTGACGTCGGAAGTGTCAAAACTCCGATCCATGACGAGATCATCCGGCTGGGACTGGAGGATTACTTTATCGGAGGACACCCGATGGCCGGTTCCGAAAAGAGTGGTTTTGCCAATTCCAAACCAATCCTGATTGAGAACGCTTACTTTGTTCTCACCCCTTCCGCCAAAGTAGCGAAAAAAAAGGTTGATGCATACGCATCTTTCGTAGAATCCTTGCGTGCACTTCCAATCGTACTGGATTATCATGAACACGACATCGTCACCGGCACGATCAGCCACTTGCCACATATCATTGCCGCAAGTCTGGTCAACTTTGTCAGAGACACCGACACCAAGGATGAGCTGATGAAAACCCTCGCCGCCGGCGGCTTTAAGGACATTACGCGAATCGCCTCTTCCTCACCGACCATGTGGGAACATATCTGTGCACAGAATCAGAGTAATATTTCCCAGATCCTTGGAAATTATATCGAAACATTAAATGAAGCGAAAAAACTGGTTGATGCCGGAGACTCCCAGGGAATCTACGATATGTTCGACCATTCCCGGAACTACCGCAATTCCATGCCAAACGGTTCTGCCGGCCCGATCAAGCGTGCATTCGAGATCTACTGTGACATCCCGGATGAAGCCGGTGTGATCGCCACCATTGCGACCATCCTCGCTTCTAATGCACTCAGCATTAAGAACATCGGAATCGTTCATAACCGTGAATTTGAAGAAGGCGTACTCCGCATCGAATTCTATGACAGCATCTCCTGTGAGAAGGCAGTAGCACTTTTGCAGAAGCATCGTTATATTGTTTATGAGCGTTAATAATTAAATGATGATACCAGGGTCAAAAGGTCAGAAAGCCGATGCAAGCTTGCTTGCAAGAGGATTTTTGACACTCACATCATTAAATGCAAGACAGTCCAAAAAATCTTTTCAGAACTTTGTGTAAATTGGTCACAATGCTTGAAAATAGAATTTTACGAATGAGAGGTTACTATATTATGCAAATCCAACCTGTTAAACAGCTTCGCGGGGAAGTATCTGTTCCCGGCGATAAATCCATCTCCCACCGTTCTATTATGTTCGGTGCACTGGCAAAAGGAACTACTGAGATCACACATTTTCTTCACGGTGCCGACTGCCTCTCTACCATCGGCTGCTTTCGTGCCATGGGAATCAATATCGAAGACACACCTGACCGTATCCTGGTTCACGGCAAAGGCCTTCACGGACTTTCCGAACCTTCTTCTTTTTTAGATGCGGGGAACAGCGGAACCACCACAAGACTGATTTCCGGTATTCTTTCCGGTCAGCCGTTTGCCACCACTCTTTCCGGCGATGCTTCTGAACTCCCGCCCGATGAAGAGGATCATGGAGCCTCTTGGGATGATGGGCGCTGATATTTTAAGCCAGAATGGGAACGGGTGCGCACCACTTTTAATCAACAGCCTGCTTCCTGCCGGTCAGAATCCATCCCTGCACGCAATCCACTATCACTCAAAAGTAGCTTCTGCTCAGGTTAAATCTTCCGTACTCCTGGCAGGACTTTATGCAGACGGATTAACCCTGGTTACAGAACCTGTACTTTCCCGTAATCATACAGAACTGATGCTGAATGGCTTCGGTGCCAACGTACAGACAGAAATACATTCTGATGGCAGTGCAACTGCATCTATTCTCCCATGTGAGGAATTATACGGACAGAAGATCCTGGTTCCCGGAGATATTTCTTCTGCTGCTTACTTCATCGCTGCTGCCCTTCTGGTTCCAGGTTCTGAACTTCTGATAAAGAATGTAGGTACTAACCCGACCCGTGCCGGAATCCTTGAAGTATGCAGGGCAATGGGGGCAGACATTACCTATCTAAATGAAAATTGTGACAGTGGTGAACCAACTGCCGATCTTCTTGTACGTACAAGCACTCTTCACGGAACCACCGTAGAAGGTGCAATCATCCCTACACTGATCGATGAGATTCCGATGATTGCAGTGATGGCTGCTTTCGCCGAGGGAACTACGATCATCAGGGATGCTGCCGAATTGAAGGTCAAAGAGACTGACCGTATCAAAACAACTACAGAAGGACTTCTTGCCATGGGCGTTGATGTAACACCAACCGACGACGGCATGATCATCCGTGGCGGTAATCCGGTTCATGGAGGACAGATCAACAGTTATCTGGATCACCGGATCGCAATGGCCTTTTCCATCGCAGCCCTTGCCGCCGAGGGAAATACTGAAATCCAGGATGGTCAGTGTGTAGATGTATCTTATCCTTCATTTTTTACGGAACTTCATTCCCTTTCCCTGTAATTTCAGGAAAAAATACAAAAAAAGAAAGCCGCACACTACATAAGCAGTGTACAGCTTTCTTTTTTATGCGCCCTGTCACTGTTTCTCTAATCCGTGAATCCAGTCTGTCTTAAGAAACAGAATCAAAAATATCACCGAACTGATAAACCAGGTAAGTGGATATGCCCAGTAGATTACATTGATCACCGGAATAATCCTGATAACAATACTAATATAGGTTACCCGGACTCCGCACCATACAATCATCATAACAAACATCGGAACAATACTTCTTCCCGCCCCTCTCTGAATTGCTGCCATACAATGCGAAAACGCAAGCAGACAATAGAAAAGAGCGATCGTATGTGCCTCTGCAATTCCATATTCAATTGCTTTTTGATCTCCTCCAAACGCAGCGATCAGGTATGGTGAAAAGAAAAAAACTGCTATTCCGATCACTTCTGCTATCCCGATTCCACAAATGGTTCCAAACAATGCCCCTTTTTTTGTCCGGTCATACTCTTTTGCTCCCAGATTCTGTCCAATAAACGTCGTGAGTGCCTGTGAGAAGCAGGTAACCGGAATAAATCCAAATCCTTCAATTTTGGAATATGACCCACACCCGGCCATTGCCAGAGCCCCAAACTGATTAATATTCGACTGTACAAATACATTTGCAACCGCAATAATGGAATTCTGGATTCCTGCCGGTATTCCGTTTACCACGATCAGCCGCAGCATATTCCCATCCATCCGCAGTTCACGAAAAGATAACCGGAACGCCTCTGGTTCCCTGCGCAGTTTTCTGATACACAGAACCGCACTTAATATCTGTGAAACAATCGTTGCAAAAGCTGCTGCACCTACACCAAATCCTAAACCTCCGATCAGCACCAGATCCAGAATCACATTCAGACACGCTGAAATGATCAGATAGATGACCGGACTCTTACTGTCACCAAGTGACTGCAAAATCCCCATTCCAAAGTTATAAATTACAAATCCAAGTGAACCTGCAAAATACACCCTGAAATAAACCAGTGATTTCGGCAGTACCTCTTCCGGCGTACCAATCAGTTTTAAAATCTGCGGTGCAAGGATCAACGCGGCAACCGTAAGAAAAATTCCACATACGCCACCAAATGCCAGTGCCGTATGGATTGCTTTTTTCAGCTTCTCATATTCTCCGGCTCCAAAATACCTCGCAATGACAACACCGGCTCCCACGCCAATTCCCCCAAAAAATCCTACCATCAGGAATATCAGATTCCCTGATGAGCTGACAGCTGCAAGTGCATTATTCCCAAGAAAATTTCCCACGATCAGCGAATCCGCCACATTATACAACTGCTGGAATAAATTCCCCCATAGAAGCGGAATCGCAAACATAATAATCTTTTTCGGAATAGATCCCGTTGTCAGTAGATTAGCGTTTGATGTTTCCCCCATAATTAACCTTGTCCTCCTATAATATTTTAAGTCTATTATACTCCTGATACGGTTAATTCACCAGCAAATATATCGGAAGCAATATTTGATTCTTTTTTAATAAATCATGAATCCATTTTTTCATCAATTATTATAACCTTTTTAAATTATCCTTCAATGTATATTGCATTTTCCATCCTCTTCCATTAAACTATTATGATATATACTATAAATTTTTTGGGGGAATTTTCTATGCAAAATTATCTTGAATTTATCGGAAACGAACTGAAAGCTTTAACTTCTATTCCAAGCCCATCCGGTTATACCAAAGATGTGGCTGCATACCTGATGAAGACTTTATCAGATATGGGATATGAACCACAGCTTTCTAACAAAGGCAACGTATTCGTAACGATCGGCGGAGAGGGGAATCCGCTGGTACTTGCAGCACACGTTGATACCCTCGGTGCCATGGTGCGTTCTGTCAAAGCAAATGGAAGACTGCGTCCGACTACTCTCGGTGGACACCAGTGGAGTACCGCTGATGGGGAAAACTGCACGATCCACACACGCGACGGTCGCGTTTATACCGGTGTAGTACTAAATACTGAACCTTCTGTTCATGTTGCAGATTCTGCTGTTGAGACAAAAGAAGAAAATATGGAAATCCTTCTGGATGAAAATGTGGACACTAAAGAAGGAACTCTTTCACTTGGCGTACAGCCTGGAGATATCATCGCCATGGACCCGCGTACCCAGATCACACCGAGCGGTTATATCAAAAGCCGTTTCTTAGATGACAAGCTTTCTGCTTCCATCCTTCTCGGTCTCGCAAAATGCGTAAAAGATGAATCTATTGCGCTTTCCCGCAAAGTTTCTCTTCTTTTCACTGTATATGAAGAAGTCGGACACGGCGGAAGTTTTGTTGCCGAAGATACAACAGAGATGATTTCTGTTGACATGGGCTGCGTCGGATCCGATCTCGGATGTACCGAACGCATGGTATCTATTTGCGCAAAAGATTCCGGCGGTCCTTACAACTACGACGTAACATCCGCTCTTGCCGAAACTGCAAAAGAAGAAGGATTGGATTATGCGATCGATGTGTATCCGCATTACGGTTCTGATGTAGAGGCAACTCTTCGGGCAGGATATGATATCCGTCATGGTCTGGTTGGCCCTGGGGTGTATGCATCACATAACTATGAAAGATCCCATATGGATGGGGTAAAGAATACGCTTTTGTTGTTGAAGAAATATATTCAAAAATAAAAAGTATAAATAGCTAACGGTCAAAAATAAAACATCTGCGATATGCATACCGCAGATGTTTTATTTTTTCAATATTAGTCATATTTTTCTTAAGTCCGGTAAATGCAAGTGCCTCTTCTACCAGTTCTTTTCTCTTTTTCTTATCTTGTCATGATCTGGATGATCGTTTTATCCGTCTCACGCATTCCCTTCTTTGCAAGCTCTCCAATATTACGGATCGTGTTTTCTACACCTTTTTCTACAAGTCCGTCTCCGCCATAGAACTGCTTTCCATTTTTCTGCATCTGAAGTCCCAGAAGCCCTGCTTCTACAGCTGATGCGATTTTTGCCGCGCAGCTTGCCTTCGCTCCATCACACACAACACCTGAGTTAATGGCAACTGCATTTACAATTACATGTGAAATCTCATATGCACGTCCGCCATACAGATAACAGATTCCTGCACCTGCACCACATCCTGCACTGATCGCGCCACAATATGCAGACAGTCTTCCGATTCCTGTCTTCATATGGATTGTGATCAGATTTGACACAACCAGCGCGCGGAGCATCATCTCTTTTGAGACATTCAGCTCTTTTGCATAAACGATCACCGGAAGAGAAGTTGTCATTCCCTGGTTACCGCTTCCCGAATTGATGACAACCGGAAGTTCACATCCGTTCATTCTTGCATCCGATCCAGCCGCTGCCATCGCTTTCGCACGGTTATGTACACTGTTTCCATATGCTTCCATCAAAGTCTTTCCAATGGCAGCTCCCCATTTTCCTGTCATGCCCTCTTCGGCAATTGCCCAGTTATAATCAATCTGTCTCTGCAGAACTTCCTCTACGTCTGCAACGTCTACGCAGTCTGCGAATTCAATGATCTTCTCCACAGTCAGAAGAGAACGGTCCGTCGCACAGCTGGATCCCTGCTCTTCATATGCTTTTTCTCTGATGATCTCATCATCTTTCTTTACACAGATCACATTGGTGTGAAAACCTGCGATCTCTACGTATCCGCTGTGTCCGCCTGCACATGCCTTGATCTGGATGTCGAAAATATATTCTTTATCGGATTCCCGGATTGTCATCGGCATGGTATCCAACATCTTTTTCATTTCTACTTTCTGTTCCCCTGTGATCTCTTCCAGAATTTCCAGTTCTTTTTCCGGACATCCGGCTACAATCCCTGCACAGACTGCTGCACCGATTCCGCGAAGTCCTCCTGTGCACGGTACAACGACACTTTTTACATTCTTAATAATATTTGCACTGACATTTACTTCTACAGATTCCGGCTTTTCCCCAAGAGCCTGAACTGCAACTGCTGCCGCGTAAGCTACTGCAATCGGCTCTGTACATCCCATCGCCGGAAGCAACTCTTCCTTTAAAATTTCCACATATTCATTGTATATTTTTTGTTCCATCTTTTCTCTCCTCTGTCAGATGACACCCCATTCATCTTTTTATTGTTCCCTGTTTATTTTATAGTATTCCTGCCTTTCCCACAAGCTTTTCTCTCTATTTTTTCAGGGTTTACATAATTACCATGATCACATTCCAAAAATATTCTTTTATTTTTATTTAACGCCTCCGAAAATTTTCCTGTAACATTTTTTAGTCAAATTTCTCTGTTATATCATCACAAAATGCCGGGCAACATTTTGTACTGTCCGGCATTTTTCTATCCTGTAGCAATTTATTTTCCAATCTCTTCTCTAGTCTCTTTAAAACATTTGATAATGAAATCAATATCTTCTTTTGTATGGCTCGCGCATACCTGTGTGCGGATTCTTGCTTTTCCTTTCGGTACAACCGGATAAGAGAATGCAACCACATATACCCCTTTTTCCATCATTTTCTTTGCATATTCTCCGGCAAGTCTTTCATCATAAAGCATAACCGGTACACATGGATGGGTTCCTTCGATGATATCAAATCCATTTTCTACCAGCTGCTTGCGGTAGTATGCGGTTACTTCTTCCAGATGGTCACGAAGCTCGGTACTTTCTTCCAGCATATTGAACATCTCAATACTTGCTCCTGCGATCGCCGGTGCAAGAGAGTTGGAGAACAGGTACGGACGACTTCTCTGACGAAGCAGATCGATGATCTCTTTTCTTCCGGATGTATATCCACCGGAAGCCCCACCGAGTGCTTTTCCGAGTGTTCCTGTAATGATATCCACTCTTCCTTCTACGCCACAGTATTCGGAAGTTCCTCTGCCGTGTGCTCCTACAAATCCAACTGCATGGCTGTCATCCACCATAACCAGTGCGTTGTATTTATCAGCAAGATCACAGACACCTTTTAAGTTACAGATGATTCCATCCATTGAAAATACACCGTCTGTAGCGATCAGTTTGACTCTTGCTCCTGCTGCATCTGCAGCCTGAAGCTGTGCTTCCAGATCTTCCATGTTGTTATTTTTGTAGCGGTATCTTTTTGCCTTACAGAGACGAACTCCGTCAATGATGGAAGCATGGTTCAGTTCATCACTGATCACTGCATCCTCCGCAGTCAGGATTGTTTCAAAAAGTCCACCATTTGCATCAAAGCAGGAAGAATATAAAATCGTATCATCTGTTCCCAGAAATCCGGAAATCTTCTTTTCCAGTTTTTTGTGGATGTCCTGTGTTCCGCAGATAAATCTGACAGAAGCGACCCCATATCCTTTTTCATCATAAGTTCTCTTCGCTGCATCGATCAGTCTCTGATTGTCCCCAAGTCCAAGATAGTTATTGGCACACATATTAAGAAGCTCTCTTCCGTCTTCCATTACAACCTTTGCGCCCTGCGGAGATACGAACGGTGCTTCCCCTTTGAAAAGGCCATCTGCTTTGATCTGTTCTACTTCTTTTGTATAAATACTTAAAATATCATTTTTTCTTGCCATTTTATTCTCTCCTTCTTCTGCTTTTCCTAATCGTTAATATGTGCCCAGTCAAGGATCACCTTTCCTGACTGTCCTGAGATCATTGCCTCAAATCCTTTTTCATAATCGCGGATATCAAAATGGTGTGTGATAATCGGTGAAATATCAAGTCCCGCCTGGATCATCGTAGACATCTTGTACCAGGTATCCCATACTTTTCTTCCATAAATTCCGCGGATATTCAGTCCATTGAAGATCACTGTCTCAAGATCTACGGTTGCATCCTGTCTCTGCAATCCGAGAAGTGCGATCTTTCCACCATGTTTCATGTTATGGATCATATCAGAAAGTCCCGGCTGGCTTCCGGACATCTCAAGTCCGATATCAAAGCCTTCTGTCATTCCGATCTCATGCATCACATCCGTCAGTTTTTCCTGTGTCAGATTAACGCATCTGGTCGCACCCATTTTTGCTGCCAGATCCAGACGGTACTGGTTCATATCCGTGATTACCACATGTCTTGCTCCTGCAAATTTTGCGATCGCCGCTGCCATGATCCC
>ENA-OOWV01001403-OOWV01001403.1-human-gut-metagenome-genome-assembly--contig:-NODE-1403-length-15801-cov-9.023053_pt1 | contig 15801 bp, 15 predicted proteins | sample MGYA00241584_ERZ501337 | MGnify/ENA primary metagenome ERZ501337 (study PRJEB25962, sample SAMEA2042744) | human gut metagenome | biome: human gut; feature: human-associated habitat; material: faeces... | reverse complement strand
AGGAAGGCCAGCGTGAATATGAGGAATGGCTGAAAGAGCAGGAAGCTCTACAAGCATTGCCTGTTGCCGCATAAAAACAGCAGGACGCTCCCGGTAAAGGGAACGCCCTGCCTTACATAGATGTATCTCGCCGAGGTGTGTCCAGTTGGGCGCACCTCTTATTTTTTTGCCCTTAATCTTCTAGCCCATGGCTCCCGGCTGCATTCTTCAAATATTCCTCCGGGTCACCGTTCAGAATCAAATCCGCATAGCCCAGTGGGTCGTTGTAGATGAGGTAGTCCAGTTCAGTCTGCTGGGCCATGGTCACATCCAGCGCATCCTCGACCCCGGTACAGTCGATGGAGATTTTTCTCCCATCCCGGAGCCGCAGCTCCACACATCCAGTGTCCATGTTGAAATGGCAGGCTCTTGCATCGTACTTCATAATCGCATCCTCCAAATCTTGTTATTGGCTTACGGTCTATGACAAGGTATCGGAGTTTTACGCCGTCCACGGGAGCCTTCATTCTCAAACCCGAAGAAAACGAAAAATCCGAACCCTTCTCCAATCGGAAACAGGTTCGGATTTTTCTTGTTTGGTGGGCGCGGGTGGATTCGAACCACCGAAGCTGAAAGCAGCAGATTTACAGTCTGTCCCCATTGGCCACTCGGGAACACGCCCATATTCACTTTTTGTGTCCTTCGCCGGACGACTTGTTTATTCTATCATGCAGAAAGGCTTTTGTCAACTGTTTTTTTACCTTTTTCTTCAAATGCGTTTTCCGTGCAGAGAAACGGCAGGAAAAGCCCTGCAGCTATGCAGGCACGGCAAAGTCGGAGAAAAAAGCCAGCCGGAAGAAATTGATAGGCAAATTGCAAGAAAAACTCGGGACAATATGTGAAAAGTGCAAGACTTTTTGTCTCTGCATTGAAAAACGCAGGAAGGCGTGATATATTAAAAACGCAACAAAGTGCAACAAAATGGATGGCGCTTTTGTCACTCTGTGGCAAATCAGGCGGGATCAGTAGAAAAAGAAAGGCATAGCGACAAACCATGACGATTCAGGAATGTTATAGACAGATGGGCGCAAATTATGAGGACGTGCTCAAGCGGCTTTACAACGAAGGCATGATCTGCAAATTTACGCTGATGTTTTTGAACGACGACAGCTATCCGAAACTGGAGCAGGCATTGAAGGAAGGAAATGTGAAGGAAGCATTCCGTGCGGCACACACGCTCAAGGGCGTGTGCCAGAACCTGGGCTTTACCAACCTGTATCAGCCCACCTACGATTTGACCGAGGTGCTGCGCACAGGCACACTGGAAGGTACCAAGGAGCTGTTTGACAGCGTGACCTGCCAGTACAAAATCACCATCAATGCGATCCGTGCGCTCCAGTAAGCTCCGCATTTGGCTCGATCTCCAAACGGCATCCTTCCTTATAAAAGGCAGGATGCCGTTTTTTATTGCATTCTGCGCAGTTTTATGATATAATGCCGGACGAACTGAACAGAAAAACAGCAGGTGCCTTTTGCCGATGCACTGCACGGCGGAAAGGGTAAAAGGGAAGCGGGTGCAGATCCCGCACGATCTCGTCACTGTGATAAGGGAGTCCGCATCAGGGTGCTTTGCACCAGCCACTGGAGCTTTTGCTCTGGGAAGGAGATGACGGGCGGCGATCTTTCAGTCAGGAAACCTGCCTGCTGTTGGTACGGGGGTGCAAACCCCAGATCACGAGGAATTGGTTGTACCAAAAAGCCCTGAAACAACAGAGGTCTTTTTGTCATGCCATCCGCAGGACAGAAGGGCCTCTTCTTTCATCTTTCTTTCCTGTACCCTTTGTTTAGTTCAAACCGCAATTTATCCAGCAGGAAAGGACAAGACACATGAGAAAAATCGAAACCAAAAAGCTGGCCGCAGCTGTTACGGCTCTGGCTCTGTGCGCCGGCGTGCTCACTGGCTGCGGCGGTGCTGCTTCCGGCACTGCATCCAGCACCGCTGCGTCTTCCGCTTCCAGCGAAGCGAGCAGCGAGGAGGCTGACGAAATGGCAGCAAAGAATGTGGCAGACCTGATCGATGCCATCTATGTGCAGGAGCGCAATGAGGATACCGATGCCCAGTGCGAAGCCGCCAAGGCTGCATGGGATGCCCTGACCGACACCCAGAAGGAACTGGTGGAAGGTGAGAACGCCGACCCCGACTACTTTGGCCGTGACACCGGCGATGCTTCCAAGGACGATGCCCGCAATCAGGACGACATTGGCGACAACGAGCTGCTGGTGGTCTCCTTCGGCACCTCCTTCAACGACAGCCGCGTGAAGGACATCAAGGGCATCGAGGATGCTCTGCAGGCCGCATACCCGGATTGGTCTGTGCGCCGCGCATTCACCGCACAGATCATCATCAACCATGTGCAGGCCCGTGACGGCGAAAAGATCGATAATATGCAGCAGGCCATGGACCGCGCTGTGGCAAACGGCGTGAAGAACCTTGTCGTCCAGCCCACCCACCTGATGCACGGCGCTGAGTATGACGAAATGATGGAAATGATCGACACCTACCGCGACAAGTTTGAATCTGTCGCTGTGGCTGAGCCCCTGCTGGGCGAGGTCGGCTCCGATGCCACCATCATCAATCAGGACAAGGAAGACGTTGCCAAGGCTGTCACCGCTGCTGCCGTGAAGGAAGCCGGCTACGACAGTCTGGATGCCGCTGCTGCGGACAAGGTCGCCTTTGTCTTTATGGGCCACGGCACCTCGCACACCGCAAAGGTGAGCTACAGCCAGATGCAGACCGCCATGCAGACCCTGGGCTACAGCAACGTGTTCATCGGCACGGTGGAGGGTGAACCCGAGGAGACCGCCTGCGAGAACGTCATCGAGGCTGTCAAGGCCGCCGGTTACACCAAGGTCATCCTGCGCCCCCTGATGGTCGTTGCCGGTGACCACGCCAACAACGATATGGCCGGTGCGGATGACGATTCCTGGCTGAGCCAGTTCCAGGCCTCCGGTGACTTCGCGTCCGTGGAGTGCCAGATCGCCGGTCTGGGTGAGATCGAGGACATCCAGCAGCGCTACATTGAGAACACCAAAGCCGCCATTGATTCCCTGAACGGCTAATATTCCGCATTCCAATGCCCGAAGGGAGAGATCTTTTCGGGCATTTTTTATGGAGAGCTTCCCCGCATGAGGAGAAACACTCCCATTTCAAATTCTGAATTTTTGAGGTATTTTGTTTATGCACTGCAAACAGCTTGTTTCCCTGTCCGTTGCTTCTCTGATGCTGGCCGCCGTCCTCACCGGCTGCGGCGGGGCTTCTTCCACTGCTTCCTCTGCTGTCAGCTCGGAAGCCGCTTCTGCCGTGAGCGCTGCCGCCGCATCCGAGCCTGCCGAAGCTGCCCTGCCGGACGGCGTGTACACGGCTGAGTTCGACACCGACAGCGGCATGTTCCACGCCAACGAAGCCTGCAATGGCATGGGCACCCTGACCGTGGAGAACGGACGGATGACCTTCCACGTCAGTCTGGCCTCCAAGAAGATCGTCAACCTGTACGTTGGCATGGCCGCCGATGCCGAGGCCAACAAGGCAGACTGGCTGCTGCCTACCACTGACACCGTCACTTACTCCGACGGCACCTCGGAGGAAGTCTACGGCTATGATATTCCCGTGGCCGCTGTGGACCAGGACTTCCAGCTGGCACTCCTCGGGACCAAGGGCAAGTGGTATGACCACACTGTGAGCATCCGCAATGCACAGCCCAAGGCTGAGGAAGCTGCCGAGACCCCTGCGGACGGTGAATACAGCGTCAATGTGACCCTGGAGGGCGGCTCTGGCCGTGCCACTGTGGAAAGCCCTGCCGCCCTGACCGTGGCGGACGGCAAAATGACCGCTGTCATCCGGTGGAGCAGCCCCAATTATGATTACATGATCGTGGATGGTGAGAAGTATCTGCCCACCAACACCGAGGGAAACTCCACCTTTGAGATCCCTGTTTCTGCACTGGGCACCCCGCTGGCTGTCACTGCCGATACCGTAGCCATGAGCACCCCCCATGAGATCGAGTATACGCTGACCTTTGCGCTGAACTGAACCTCTCCGGCATCGCTGTGCGATGCCACCTCTCCTAATAGGAGAGGCAAGAGAGCGACTGCGCAAACTTGGCTCCCCTACGAGGGGAGCTGTCGCCGAAGGCGACTGAGAGGTTATTCCCTATGAAGATCACCCGACAACAATTCCTGCGCGTTCTGCCTGCTGCAGTACTGGCTCTGTCGGGTTGCGCCGCCTCCGAGACAGCGCCCGCCAGCACAGAAGAACTGGTCTTTGACCATGCCTGTCCGCTGGATTACGCCACACAGTTTACTGCCGACTGCTATGAGGGCGGCTATACCATGCTGACCCTGACCGAATCGGGGCAGCAGTTCCTTGTGACCCCGGAGGATGCCGCTGCGGTGGAAGGCCTGCCCGAGAGCGTGACGGTGCTGCGTCAGCCCGTCCGGAACATCTACCTTGTCTCCACCTCGGTGATGGACCTGTTCCTCGCGCTGGATGGGCTGGACAGTGTGACTCTTTCCGGTACCCAGGCGGAGGGCTGGTATCTGGATGAGGCCAGAGCCGCCATGGAGGCCGGGCGCATTGCCTATGCGGGCAAGTACAGCGCCCCGGACTATGAAAAGATCCTTGCGGCCAACTGCGGTCTTGCCATTGAGAACACCATGATCTACCACACCCCGGAGGTCAAGGAGCAGCTGGAACGGTTCGGCATCCCGGTGCTGGTAGAGCGCTCCAGCTATGAGAGCGGCCCGCTGGCCCGGCTGGAATGGCTCAAGTTCTGGGGCATCCTGCTGGGGAAAGAGGAGCTGGCGGAACAGGAGTTTGCCCGGCAGGTGGAGCGCCTTGCACCGCTGACCGGGCAGGCTTCCACCGGCAAGCGCTGTGCCTTTTTCTCCATCACAGCCAACAACCTTGCCAATGTGCGCAAGGGCGGCGACTATGTGGCCCAGATGATCGAGATGGCGGGCGGTGACTATGTGTTTGCGGACCTGACCGACAACGGCAACAACCTTTCCACCATGAACCTGCCGCTGGAGGATTTTTATGCCGGTGCAAAGGATGCGGATGTGCTCCTTTACAACAGCACCATCGAGGGCATGGTGCATACCACAGAGGAACTGGTGGCAAAATGCCCCCTGCTGGCCGAGTTCAAGGCTGTGCAGAGCGGCAGTGTCTGGTGCACCACCCAGAGCTTTTTCCAGCAGAGTACGGCGCTGGTGGATTTTGTGCTCGATCTGCACCGTGTCTTTACGGAGAACGACCCCGCCGACCTGCAATTTCTGAGGAAAGTAGAGTAACCTATGACCAGCAAAAAGCGCCTGATCCTTTCTTACGGCATCCTTGCCCTGCTGCTGGCGGTGCTGTTTGCCGCCAGCCTGTTCTGGGGCAGTGTGTCCCTGACACCGGGGGCAGTGCTGGCGGCCCTGACCGGCCGCGGGCAGGACGCTTTGAGCGTGGGCATCATCACCCAGCTGCGCCTGCCCCGGGCCGTGATGGTGGTGCTGCTGGGGGCGGCGCTCTCGGCGGCAGGCTACCTGCTGCAGACCTTTTTCGCCAACCCCATTGCAGGCCCCTTTGTCATGGGCATTTCCAGCGGGGCCAAGCTGGCCGTGGCGCTGGTCATGGTGGCTTTTCTGAACCACGGCCTGCTCACCAGCTCCCTTACCCTGATCACTGCCGCCTTTGCGGGGGCCATGGCCTCCATGGCCTTTGTGCTGGCGGTCTCCCGGCGGGTGCAGCGGATGAGCATCCTTGTCATCTGCGGTGTGATGATCGGCTATATCTGCTCGGCCGTCACGGAGTTTGTGGTGGCCTTTGCCCAGGACAGCAACATCGTCAACCTCCATAACTGGTCTCAGGGCAGCTTTTCCGGTATGACCTGGGGCAATGTGCGGGCGGCGGCGCTGGTGGTGCTGCCCGCTCTGGCGGCAGCGTTCTGCCTTTCCAAGCCCATGGCCGCCTACCAGATGGGGGAGGCCTACGCCCGGAGCGTGGGCATCAATGTCAGAGCCTTTTCCCGGCTGCTGGTGCTGCTTTCCAGCCTGCTGGCCGCCTGTGTCACGGCCTTTGCGGGGCCCATCTCCTTTGTGGGCATCGCGGTGCCCCATCTGGTCAAGCAGCTGTTCGGCAGTGCAAGGCCGCTGGTGGTGCTGCCCGGGTGCTGCCTGGGCGGGGCGACCTTCTGCCTGCTGTGTGACCTCATCGCCCGCAGTATGTTTGCCCCCACCGAGCTTTCGATCAGCGCCGTAACGGCAGTATTTGGCGCACCGGTGGTCATCTGGCTGCTGGTGCGCCGGGGTCAGGAGGGTGTGCGATGAAATATCTCTGTGAAACGAAAGAACTGGCCATCGGCTATGGCAGTGCGCCCCTTGCTTCCGGCATCACGCTGGGGGCGGTGCCGGGGCAGATCCTGGCCCTCATCGGGCCCAACGGCGCAGGCAAATCCACCCTGCTCAAAACGCTGGCGGGCCAGCTGGCCCCCCTGGGCGGGGCTGTCCTGCTGGATGGCCGCAGCCTGACCGATTACACCGGCACAGCCCGGGCCCGGAAGCTGGCCCTGATGCTGCCCCATACCCGCCGCACCGAGCTGACTTCCTGCTTTGAGTTTGCCGCCGCCGGTCGCATCCCCTATACCGGGCGGCTGGGCATCCTGTCCGATGCCGACCGGCAGGCCGTGCGGGACGCGCTGGAGCTGGTGGGGGCTGCCCCTCTGGCAGACCGGGATTTCAACTGCATCAGCGACGGCCAGCGCCAGCGCGTTCTGCTGGCCCGCGCCATCTGCCAGCAGCCCGGAGTTCTGCTGCTGGACGAACCGACTTCTTTTCTGGATGTCAAGGGCAAGATCGAGCTGCTGACCATCCTGCAGAAGCTGGCCCATGAGCAGGGGCTGGCCGTGATCGTCAGCCTGCACGAGCTGGACATGGCGCAGAAGATCGCGGATGCGGTGGTCTGCGTGTTCCCGCACAGTGTTTCGGGGGCGCTGACCCCGAAGGAGGCTTTTGCCCCGGAGAACATCCGGGCGCTGTACAGCCTGACCAAGGAGCAGTACGAGGCCGTGTTCGGCCCGGAAAAGCCTGCCGGGCCAAAGTTTGAACATTACGTCCGCAGTGGGCAGAAGCTGCTCCGCTGCGGGTACACCACCGGCACCTGCGCGGCGCTGGGTGCGGCGGGGGCCGCGCGGCTCCTGCTCACCGGCCATGCTCCGGAGAGCGTTGCCCTGCGCACGCCGAAGGGCATCGTGGTGGAGGTGGCCCCGCTGTACTGCCGCCCTGCCGGAGCCGGTGCCGAATGCGCCATTGAGAAGGACGGCGGGGATGATGTGGATGTGACCACCGGCCTGCCCGTGATCGCCGCCGTAGAATTGCTGCCCGATACCACCGGGATCCGCATCTCCGGCGGCAAGGGCGTGGGCCGGGTGACCAAGGCCGGGCTGGACCAGCCGGTGGGGGAAGCTGCCATCAACCATGTGCCCCGGCAGATGATCGCCGAGGCTCTGCAAAGGGAAGCCGAGAGCGCCTGCTACACCGGCGGCTTTGCCGTGACCATCTCCATCGAGGGCGGGGAAGAGGTGGCAAAGCGCACCTTCAACCCCCACATCGGGGTCGAGGGCGGGCTTTCGGTGCTGGGAACCAGCGGCATTGTGGAGCCCATGAGCCAGCAGGCGATCCTAGACACCATCCAGCTGGAAATGAATCAGGCTGCTCTCCGGGCGGGCAGCCCCAGGCGGCTCATCCTGGCACCCGGCAATTACGGACTGGACTATCTGCACGAAAGATACCCGGAGTTTCACGCTGTCCCGGTGGTAAAGACCTCAAACTTTATCGGTGATACGCTGGATATGGCCGCAGCGGCCCGCTTTGAAGAGGTGCTTCTGGTGGGCCATGTGGGCAAGCTGGTCAAGGTGGCGGGCGGTATTATGAACACCCATTCCCACACTGCCGACTGCCGCACCGAGCTGTTCTGCACCCATGCGGCGCTCTGCGGCGCTTCCCGGGAAGTCTGCGCCGCCCTGATGAACGCTGCCACCACCGATGCCTGTCTGGAACTCCTGGACAGCGTCGGCCTGCGGGCTCCGGTGCTGGAAAGCCTGCTGCGGGCAGTCCAGCTCCACCTTGACCGGCGGGCCTGCGGGGCGTTCCGGGTGGGGGCGGTGCTGTTTTCCAACCAGCATGGCCCGCTGGGAGCCACCGACACTGCCGCACAACTGCTGAACGAATGGAAGGAGCATTGAGATGGTACATTTTGTAGGCGCAGGCCCCGGCGCACCTGACCTCATCACCCGGCGGGGCGCGGCCCTGCTGCAGGAAGCCGACTGCATCATTTATGCGGGCAGTCTGGTCAACCCGGCTCTGCTGGGGCTGGCGAAGCCGGAGTGCGCCGTTTACAACAGCGCCGAGATGACGCTGGAACAGGTGCTGGACGTGATGCGCCGGGTGGAAGCCGCAGGAGGGACCACCGTGCGGCTCCACACCGGCGACCCCTGCCTGTATGGGGCCATCCGGGAGCAGATGGACGCACTGGATGCGGACGGCATCCCCTACGATGATACCCCCGGCGTGTCCAGCTTTTGCGGGGCGGCGGCGGCGCTGAACGCCGAGTACACCCTGCCCACCATCAGCCAGACCGTGATCATCACCCGGATGGAGGGGCGCACCCCGGTGCCGGAAAAGGAGCAGCTGGCCAGCCTTGCCGCCCATGGGGCGACCATGGTGATCTTCCTCTCCATCGGCCTCATCGACAAGGTGCAGCAGGCCCTGCTGGCAGGCGGAGCCTACACGCCGGAGACTCCTGCCGCCGTGGTCTACAAGGCCAGCTGGCCGGAGCAGAAGGTGGTGCGCTGCACCGTGGGCACGCTGGCCGGGAGCACCCGCGCCAACGGCATCACCAAGACGGCGCTCATCGTGGTGGGGGAGTTTCTGGGCACCCGGTATGAGCGGAGCAAGCTCTACGACCCAACATTTACGACGGAGTTCCGCAAGGGGGCAGACCAGTGACCCGCGCCTATCTCGCCTTTACGGAAAAAGGGCTGGCGTTGGCCCAAAAGCTGGCCAGTGTCCTGCCCGGCACCGTAGACCGCTGCGGCCATGGTGGGCCTAGCCTTGCCGATTGGGCTGCGGAGCAGTTCGCCCATGCGGATGCCCTGATCTTTGTGGGGGCTGTGGGCATTGCGGTGCGGGCCATTGCGCCCCACTGCCGGAGCAAGGCGGTGGACCCTGCCGTGGTGGTGCTGGACGAGTGCGGCCATTTTACGGTGCCGATCCTTTCGGGCCATCTGGGCGGGGCCAACGATCTGGCCCGGGCGCTGGCGGCGGTCTGCGGTGCGGTGCCGGTCATTACCACGGCCACCGATGCCAACGGTGTGTTTGCCGTGGATGCGTGGGCCAGGCACCAGAACTGCGCCGTGCTGGAGCCGGAGCGCATCAAGCGCGTCAGCAGCAGACTGCTGGCAGGCGGGCCGGTGCGGTACCGGTCGGAATTCCCCATCGCCGGGCAGGCCCCTGCCGGGGTAATCCCGGCGGGGGAGGGAGAGCGCGCCGACTTTGCCCTGACCCTTTTCCCGGCGGACGGTGCGCTGCACCTGATCCCGAAGATCGGTGTGCTGGGCATCGGGTGCAGGCGGGGGACCAGCGCCGCACAGCTGGAAGCGGCCTTTGCGCAGTTCTGCGCGGCCCACGGCCTTGCAGCAGTGTGCATCACGGCGGCGGCCAGCATCGACCTGAAAGCTGACGAGCCGGGCCTGCTGGAATTTTGCAGAGCCCACGGCTGGCCGGTGCAGTTCTATTCTGCCGCACAGCTGCAGAACGCCCCCGGGCAGTTCACACCTTCGGCCTTTGTCCGGAGCGTGACCGGTGTGGACAATGTCTGCGAGCGGGCGGCGGTGCTGGCGGCAGGCGGCACGATCATTCTTCCCAAACAGGCGGGCAACGGCGTGACCTTTGCGCTGGCGCTTCGTCCCTTTGCCCCGGATTGGAGGTGGCAGGATGCCTAATGTTGTTTTTGTTGTCGGGCTTGGGCCCGGGGATCCCCGGTTTCTGACCGCACAGGCGCAGAGCGCCTTAACGCAAGCCGAGGTGCTGTGCGGCTATACGGTCTATCTGGATCTGGTGCGCCCTTACTTCCCGGACAAGATCTATTATTCCACCGGCATGACCAAGGAGATCGATCGCTGCCGTTGGGCGCTGGAAACAGCCCGGAGCGGCAAGACGGTGGCGCTGGTCTGCTCAGGAGATGCCGGGGTCTACGGTATGGCAAGCCCTCTGCTGGAGCTGGCAGAGGGCTTCCCGGACGTGACGGTGGAGGTGGTGCCCGGCCTGACCGCCGCCCTGAGCGGCGGTGCGGTGCTGGGTGCCCCGCTGGCCCACGATTTCTGTGTGCTCTCCCTCTCTGACCGGCTTACGCCGTGGGAGGTCATTGAGCGGCGGCTGGCGGCAGCAGCCATGGGGGATTTCTGCATCGCGCTGTACAACCCCTCCTCCAAGGGGCGGCCGGACTATCTGGCGCGGGCGGTGCGCATCCTGCTGGCAAACGGCAAAGCACCCGGAACGGTCTGCGGCATTGTGCGGAACATTGGCCGGGAGGGGCAGGAAAGCCGCGTTCTGACGCTGGCTGCGCTGGAAACCACCCCGGTGGATATGTTTACTACCGTGTTTGTCGGCAACGCCCAGACCCGCCAGCTGAGCGGGCGGATGGTCACGCCGCGGGGGTACCGCGCATGAGGGCCGTGGTATTCAGCGGCACCACCGAGGGCCGTGTGTTTTCAAAGCAGCTGGCCGCACTGGGGGCCGAGGTGCTGGTCAGCGTGGCCACCCCGCTGGGGGCCGAGGAACAGGGCGAAAGGTCCGGCATCACCGTCCACTGCGGGCGGCTGACCCCGGAGGAGATGACCGCCCTGCTGCAGGGGGCTGACCTCTGCGTGGATGCGACCCATCCGTATGCCGTGGAGGCCACCCGGAACATCCGGGCAGCCTGCAAAACAGCAGGCACGGAGTACCGCCGCCTGCTCCGGCCCGAAAGCCCGCTGCCTGCCGGGAGCATGGTGTTTGCCTCTGCGGCCCATGCGGCGGGATTTCTGGCCCGGACGCAGGGAAATGTCCTGCTTGCCACCGGGGCCAAGGAGCTTTCTGCCTTTGCTGTGCTGGAACCGGCACGGCTTTTTCCCCGTGTCCTGCCCACCCGGGAGGGCATTGCCGCCTGCGAGGGGGCAGATATCCCCCATAAGAACATCATCGCCATGCAGGGGCCGTTCTCCTATGCGCTGAACCGGGCACTGATGGAGCAGTTTGCCATCCGCTTCCTCGTTACCAAAGACGGCGGCGCGGCGGGCGGCTTTGAAGAAAAAGCCCGGGCAGCGCAGGACACCGGGGCACAGCTCATCGTCATCCGCCGCCCGGCCGAGCAGGGCGAAACGGCGGAACAGATCCTGACACATTGTAAGGAGATGCTGCAATGATCACACTCATCGGGATGGGGTCGGGCACGCCGGAAAGCCTGACCGCGCAGGGCCTTGCCGCCCTGCAGAACGCCGGACTGATCCTGGGGGCAAAGCGCCTGCTGGAACAGCTGCCGCAGGGCTGCACGGAACACCGGAAGGCCCTGTATCAGCCTGAGGATGTCCTTGCCGCGCTGGCGGCTGACCCGGAGGTGGATGCTGCCCTTGTGTACAGCGGCGACACCGGGTTTTACTCCGGTGCGGCCCAGCTGCTGCCGATGCTGCGGGCCTTTGGCATCTCCTGCCGGGTGCTGCCGGGGCTTTCCAGCGTGCAGCTGCTGGCCGCTGCGGTGGGCCGCTCCTGGCAGGAGTGGAAGCTGGTCTCGGCCCACGGCTGTGCCTGCGACCCGGTGGCCGAGTGCCTGACGGCCGGGGGAAAGCCTGTGTTTTTCCTGACCGGCGGGGCCGAAACGCCTGCCTCCCTCTGCGGCCGATTGGCTGCTGCCGGGCTGGGCGATGCCCATGTGCTGGTGGGCGAAGAGCTGGGCCGGGCAGAGGAAAAGATCCTGTTCGGCACGGCGCAGGAGTTTGCGCAAAAGCAGTTTGCAAGCCTGAGCGTTCTGCTTGTGGAGCATCTTCCTCAGCCGCCCCGGCGGGTGCCCGGCTTCCCGGATGAAGCCTTCCACAGGGGAGAGGTGCCCATGACCAAGCAGGAGGTGCGGGCGGCGGCGCTGGCCAAGCTGGTCGTGCAGCCCGGCGATACCCTGTGGGATGTGGGGGCGGGCACCGGCAGCGTGAGCGTGGAGCTGGCGCTGGCTGCACCCTTGGGGCATGTGTATGCCGTGGAGTGTGACCCGGAGGCCTGCGGGCTCATCCGGCAGAACCGGGAAACGTTCCACGCCTGCAACCTGACACTGGTGGAGGGCCGCGCCCCTGCCGCGCTGGCTGACCTGCCCGCCCCGGATGCCGTGTTCATCGGCGGAACCAAGGGGGGCATGGAGGCTGTGGTGGACACGGTGCTTGCCCGGAATCCGAACGCCCGCATCTGCATCTCTGCCATTGCGCTGGAAACGCTGAGCGCCGCCGTGGCCGCACTGACTGCCCACGGCCTTGCTGCGGAGGTGACGCAGATCGCGGTCAGCCGCACCCGGCCTGCGGGCAGGCTCCACCTGCTGATGGCCAATAACCCCATCTTCCTTATCACAGGAGAACGTAAATGATCCAATTTCTTGTGGCCGCGCCCTGTTCCGGCAGCGGCAAAACCACACTGACCTGCGCTCTGCTGGCGGCGCTCAAGCGGCGGGGGCAGGACCCCTGCTCCTTCAAGAGCGGGCCGGACTATATCGACCCCATGTTTCACCGGGCCGTGCTGGGGGTGGAGAGCCATAACCTCGACCTGTTTTTCTCCGCACCGGAGACGGTGCGCGCGCTCTATGCGCAGGCCGCCGCCGGGCACGGGGCAGCTGTGTGCGAGGGTGCCATGGGCTTTTACGATGGACTGGGCGGCGTGAGTGATACCGCCAGTGCCTGGCATCTGGCCGATACGCTGGGCCTGCCGGTGCTGCTGGTGGTCCAGCCCAGAGGGGCCAGCCTGACGCTGGCGGCCCAGATCAACGGACTGAAGCAGTTCCGCACCCCCAGCCATCTGGCGGGCATCCTGCTCAATGACTGCGCCCCCCATTTGTATGCTCTGCTGGCTCCCATGCTGGAACGGGAGACCGGCCTGCCGGTGCTGGGCTATCTGCCCCACCTGCCGGATGCTGCCCTTGAGAGCCGCCACTTAGGCCTGAAAACTGCCGGGGAGATCGCGGACTTACAGCAGAAGATCAGCCGGATGGCCGATGCGCTGGTGGTGGATTGGGAGAAGCTTTTTGCCCTGACCGAAGGCGCAGCGCCTTTGGCGTACACCGACAGGCTCCCCCCTGCGGGAGAGTTGCCGCCCCAGGGAGCAGAGGAACAGCGCCCCCGCGTTCCCATTGCCGTTGCAAGGGATGCGGCGTTTTGCTTCACCTACGCCGAAACGCTGGAAGCATTGGAGCGGGCGGGAGCGGAGCTCTGCTGGTTCAGCCCCCTGCAGGACTCCGCCCTGCCGGAGCAGATCGGCGGGCTCTACCTGCCCGGCGGCTACCCGGAGCTGTATGCCGGGCAGTTGAGCGCGAACCGCTCCATGCTGGCCTCTGTGCGCCGGGCTGTGGAGCGCGGTCTGCCCACGGTGGCCGAGTGCGGGGGCTTTCTCTATCTGGGCCAGAGCCTGGAGGATGCCAACGGGGAATGCTGGCCCATGGCAGGCGTTCTGCCGGGGCAGGGCTTCCGGGTGGGGCGGCTGGTGCGGTTTGGATACGCGGCATTGACTGCCCACGCCGACAGTATGCTGTTCCGCGCTGGGGAGCGTCTGCCCGTGCACGAGTTCCACCACTGGGATTCCACAGACAACGGCACCGGATTTACCGCCGCAAAGCCCAACGGGAAACAATGGGACTGCGGCTTTGCAAACGAGCATTTCTATGCGGGCTTCCCGCATTTGTATTGGGCGGGCACGGCCCTGCCCCGGCGGTTCGTGGATGCCGCCGCACACTATCATCAAGAGGAACAGGACCAATGACAGAGCTTGAACTGAAACAGCTTCTTTCCAAGATCACCCGGCCGGACGAGACCGCCCGCACCGCCGCCCATGCTCACTGGGCCAGCCTGGCCAAGCCGCTGGGCGGGCTGGGCAGGCTGGAGACCATGCTGGAGGATGCCGCCGCCCTGACCGGTACGGCAGAGCTGGCGTTTTCCCGCCGGGCTGTGCTGGTGCTCTGCGCCGACAACGGTGTGGTGGCGCAGGGCGTGAGCCAGACGGACCAGAGCGTGACCCGGGCCGTGGCCGAGAACCTTGCCGCCCGGCGCACCAGTGTCTGCCAGATGGCAAAAACGGCCCGCTGTGAAGTGGTGCCTGTGGACCTTGGCATGGCCGGGGAGCCGGTGCCCGGAGTGCAGAACTGCCGCATTGCCGCCGGGACGGCGGATTTCACCACCGGCCCTGCCATGACCCGCCAGCAGGCGGTGGATGCCATTGCGGCGGGCATGGGGCTTGTCCGGGCGCAGAAGGCGGCGGGGGTGCAGCTGCTGGCCACGGGGGAGATGGGCATTGGCAACACCACCACCTCCAGCGCCGTGGCCGCTGTTCTGCTGGGTCAGCCCGTGGAGCGGATGACAGGCCGGGGTGCGGGCCTTTCCGACGCAGGGCTTGCCCGCAAGCTGGATGCCATCCGGCGGGGCATTGCGCGGAATCAGCCCGATGCCGCTGACCCTCTGGACGTGCTTTCCAAGCTGGGCGGGTTCGACATCGCCGGGCTGTGCGGTGTTTTTCTGGGCGGCGCGCTGGAAGGCCTGCCCGTGCTGATGGATGGCTTCATCAGCGGGGTGGCGGCGCTGTGCGCGGTGCGGCTCTGCCCCGCCGCGGAAAAGGCCGTGTTTGCCAGCCACTGCTCCACCGAACCGGCAGCAAGGCTGGTGCTGGAAGCGCTGGGCAAAGCGCCCCTGCTCACCGCCGGGCTCCATCTCGGCGAGGGCACCGGAGCGGTGGCAAGCATCCCGCTGTGGGATATGGCACTGGCCGTTTACCGCGATTGCTATTCCTTCACGGAGGGCGGCATCACGCCGTACACCCCCCAATGCTGACGCTGGTATTGGGCGGTGCCGCCAGCGGCAAGAGCGGGTATGCCGAGAGCCTGGTGCTGAAAACCGCACTCCCGCGCTATTACATCGCCACCATGCAGGTGTGGGATGCCGAGTGTGCCGCCCGGGTGGAAAAGCACCGGAAGATGCGGGCGGCAAAGCAGTTTGAGACCGTGGAGTGCCCCCTGCATCTGGAGAACATCCATCTGCCTGCCCGGGGAACTGCGCTGTTGGAGGATCTGGGCAACCTGACCGCCAACGAGCTCTACGACCCCGCCGGGGCGGGAGAAAATGCGGCTTCGGCCATTTTGGAAGGACTGGACCAATTGGCCGAACAATGCGCGCACCTCATCGTGGTCTCCAACGAGGTGTTCAGCGGCGGTGCCGACTACGCAGGCGACACCGGGCGCTACCTGAAAACGCTGGCGCAGGTGAACAATGCCCTTGCCGCCCGGGCTGACCATGTGGTGCGGGTGGTGTGCGGCATCCCGGTCTATTATAAAGGAGTGGAAAAATGATTGGATTGCAGACCATTGCAGTGGCCTTTGCCATGTTTTCGGCCCTGCCGGTGCCGCAGTTCGCGTGGAACCAGAAAAACATGCGGTATGCCATGTGCGCCTTCCCGCTCATCGGGGTGGTCATTGGCGGGCTGTGGTGCCTGTGCGGCGCTCTGCCCCTGCCG
>ENA-OOWV01001373-OOWV01001373.1-human-gut-metagenome-genome-assembly--contig:-NODE-1373-length-16011-cov-3.771559_pt1 | contig 16011 bp, 9 predicted proteins | sample MGYA00241584_ERZ501337 | MGnify/ENA primary metagenome ERZ501337 (study PRJEB25962, sample SAMEA2042744) | human gut metagenome | biome: human gut; feature: human-associated habitat; material: faeces... | reverse complement strand
GCACGGCGTCCCGGATGCGTTCGATCTGGCTGTCAAGTCCGCCGATGTCGGCGAAGGTGACATCGGGAACCTCCTCCAGCACCAGATCGGCATCGTTCTCGTCGGGCAGCAGTTCCAGGGCGAGCCGGCCCGACGGGTCGACGATGACGCGCTGCCCGTTGGCGAACGTCTCGTGCGCCAACGCTCCCGAGCGCCGGATCACGCTGGGGTTGCCGCCGCCATCCGCGACGATCAGACGCCCGTCATCAAGCACCTGGCGGATCGTGCGGACAGAGCCGAGCATGTCCGTGCCGCGCTGCTCGACCAATACCATGTTCTCGTTGAGCAGCACGCAGGCGCCGGCCGTCAGCCGGGACGCGTTGACGTTGGCTGCCACAGGCACGACCAGCCGCCTGCCGCCCGTCAGGATCTCGGCCGACGCATGCTGGACGCCGAGCTCGTCGGTCATCGACGAGTCGACCTTGACCATCGTCGCGAAGGTCTTCGGGGGCTGGGCCATCTGCGACAGCTGCGCTTTCGCCTTGGTGAGTTCCTTGCCCGCGCGCGACAGCGCCTGCGCGAGCGCATGGTTCTTGGCCATCAGCTGGTCATTGGCGGCCGCCAGCTCACGTGCGACGTTCTCCCGTATCTTCCTCACGTCCTGTCGTGCCGTGGCGCTTTCGGCACCCGTGCCCGCCGATGAGACCGGCCCTGAATCAGGTAGGCCTGACGGATGGTCCTGCGAATTCCATATGCCATCCGGAGTGCCGTCGTGCATGATATCGTTCACTGTTCGCCCCTTTTTCGAGCACGCTTCCCTATCAGATTACGCGCCCGGCGAATCGCCGGGGCCGCGACGGCCACAATGACCTTGGCAATGGCGCCGACAGCGGAGCCGGAGTCGCCCGCTCCGTGCACCGCAGCGGGCGCGAAGGCCGATATGCGCAGGGATTCATGCATACCGGATATTGTCCCAACGATTTCCGACAATCGACGGTATGCTTGACGAAACTTTGCAACCTTCTGACGAATCGTATGACGTGTCCGACGTGGAGGCGTTCGCGGCCGCGCACCAATCGCCCTCGGACACCATGGGTGACGGTGACGGCACCGCGGCCGCGCCGACGCTGTCGAAGCCTGGTCTGCTTGTCATGGATGTGGATTCCACGCTGATCGACGAGGAAGTCATCGACGAGCTCGGCGAGGCGGCCGGCAGCGGCGACGAGATAGCGAAGGTCACCGAACGTGCCATGCGCGGGGAAATCGAATTCTGTGATGCGCTGCGTGAGCGTGTCGCATTGCTCAAGGGACTGCCCGTGAGCGTGTTCAACACCGTGCACGACAAGCTGCACTTCACCAATGGCGCGTTGGCGCTGATCGACGAGCTTCACCGTCATGGTTGGAAGGTCGGCGTCGTGTCCGGGGGATTCCATGAGGTCGTTGACCGTCTCGCCGCCGAAGGGCATATCGACCATTGGCTGGCGAACCGTCTGGAAGTGGTGGATGGCGCGCTGACCGGCAAGGTGCTGGGCAATATCGTGTGCAAGACGGTGAAACTGCATGCATTGCAGGCGTGGGCCGCCCGAGACGGGGTTCCCATGAGCCAGACCGTGGCGGTCGGCGACGGCGCGAACGACATCCCGATGATTCAGGCGGCCGGGCTCGGCATCGCCTTCTGCGCCAAGCCGAAGACTCAGCTCGCCGCCCACGAGTCCATCAACGAGCGCGACCTGACCAAGGTGCTGGACTTCCTGCGCTGACGTCGCACGGCGATAGCGCCAAGACCACCCTCAGTCGCTTCGCGACAGCTCCCTCCAGCGAGAGCGTGATAATTGCCCCGCTGGCGGGCCGAGCCGTAAAGCAAAGGGCAGGGCCATTTGCAGGCGAGGGCGAGCGACAGCGAGACTGGGGGTGGTTTCACTTACCTCCAGTCCGCAACGCGCACCTCGTTACCGGCAGCGCGCGGCTTCGGAGAGTCGGGCTCCTCGCGCCCAGTCGGCGGCGCGCATCGCCTTCTTGCCCTGAGCCTTGACCTCCAGCAATTCCAGAGGTGTGGAGCCTGTGCCGATCCAGACATTCTTCTTGCCAGCTGCGAGCGCCCCAGACACCAACGACCCGGGTACGTTCGGATTGGTCATATCGGCCGGGTGCGCCCGCAGCACGTGCAGCGTGGACAGCCCGTCGTCGAGCCCGAGACCGCCTGCATCCAGTTCGGTCCATGCCCCGGGATTCGGCGTGCACGCGCGAATCTGACGGTCGACCGCTTCCACCGGCGCACTGAAATCGATATGCGCGTCGTTGACGCGGATCTTCTCCGCCACCGGGTAATCGCCTTCCGCCTGTTCCACGGGATCGGCGGTACCGTCCTCGACGGTGCGCAGCGCGTCGCGCAGCACCAGCGCTCCGGATTCTCCCAGACGGGTCAGCAGGTCGCCGGCGGTCTCATGCTCGCCGATCGGCGTTTCGGATTGCACCAGCAGCGGGCCGGCATCCATCGCTCGCGTGATGCGGAACACGCTGGTGCCGGTCATATCGTCGCCCGACCAGATGGCTCGTTGCACGGGGGCCGCGCCACGCCAATGCGGCAGCAGCGAGAAATGCAGGTTGTACCAGCCGCAGGGCAGCGCGTCCAGCACGGACTGCTTCAGGATTCGTCCGTATGCGATGACCGCGGCGGCCTGTGCGCCGGTGACCTTCAGCTCGTCAAGGAACGTCGGCTCGGCCGGGTCGGATTCCAGTACCGGCAATCCCAGTTCCAGCGCGGCAGTCTTGACCGGGCTGGGCGTGAGCTTGCGTCCGCGTCCGGTGGGCGCGTCCGGGCGGGTGAGCACTGCGACCACTTCGAAGTGCTCGCTGTCCGCGGCGAGGGCGCGCAGGGACGGCACCGCGACATCAGGCGTGCCGGCAAAGAGGATTTTCAACATGTGTTCCGTTTCCTTCCACGGTATTGGGACTTCAGGCCATCTGCCCTGTCATCATCGTCGAACGCCGGACGACGTGCGGACGGGCGGAGGTCACTGAACCGCCGGGATATCGATGCCCTGCTCGATCAGCAGCTCGCGCAGCTTGCGGGCGTCCGAGAAGCGAATGCCGCGGATGCCGGCCTCGTTCGCGCCCGCGATGTTCATCGCCTTGTCATCGATGAATACGCTGCTTTCGGCGCTGATGCCGAACTCCTCCAAGGCCTTCTCGTAGATGTCCTTGTGCGGCTTGCGCATGTGCACGTACCCCGACACCAGACGGCCGTCGAGCCGCTGCAGGATCTCGCAGTGCTTCAGCGCGATCGGGAACAGTTCCTTCTCCCAGTTCGACAGGCCCCATACTCCAATGCCGGCGGCCTTCAGATCGTTGACGAGCACGCGGGCACCCGGCACGACGCCGGTCAGGGAATCCTCGAAATTGTCGAGATAGTAGCGCAGGATATCCGCCCACTTGTCGCCGTAATGCTCGCGCATCCACGCCACGCCCTCGTCGGGGCTTGCGCCGCCGTCCATGCGGTCGTTCGCGTCGTAGAAGCCGGAGATGTCATTGTCGAGGAACTGGTCGATGGTCTCCTGCGAATACCTGGGCAGCAGCACGACGGACGGATCCCAGTAGATCAGCACGTTGCCGAAATCGAAAATCACGTTGCTGATCGGCTTGCCGTCGGCGGCCGCGGCGGGTCCCTGCGCCACCAGCACGTCATGTTCCATATCCGGTTCGCCCGGCCAACCCTTCATGATGCCTCCATCCATATGAACGATTCCAATGAACGATTCCGCGGCGCGCGGCCGCGCACATCCATGGTTCCATGCCATCGAGACGACGCGGCGAATCATCCGCCGCACCGATGCATTCCGGCATGCAACTATAAGCGCCGCGTCTGAAAGCTTTCGTCCGAATCGTTTCGGCAGCCCCGAATCTACGCGGCAAATGTCATATACGCCGACATCCATCAGCGCCATAATCGCCGTGAGCAAGACAACGGTCGCCGTACCAGCACCCGTCGCATTCTCGGAAAGAGGAATCCTTCCGCGCCTGGTCGGCCATTTTGGTCTCCGCCAGTGAATCAGGCCCGGCCTGCATGGTGGCACCGGATGCAGTGACGGCCTGGTCAAAACGATTCCGCCTTTCGGTCGCATGTGTTTTATGTAATCGAAGCCGTTCCACGACCACACGTTCCGGTATGTCCCGAGTGGTTTTGCACACAGGTGAAATGCATTTCTCGACCGAATACATTGCCACGAGATGCGAAAAACAAGCGTTCTCGACATTTCGTGCCACACGACCGACACGAAAAATCCGCTCCGAATAACAGAATCGCCATTTTCCAATGATTCCCAGTTTCGGTCTCATGGCTCGAAACGGCATGTAACCGGTTAAATCCGATCTTGTGGCACAAGAAGTGGACCGAATGCCGAAAACAGCGATTTTTGACGTTTCGTGGCAAGGAATCCCCATCTCATCTCACCAACCGAAACAAAAGGTTCCGAATGATTCAATCGGCAGTCAGACATGTCACGCCGCCGCTTTCCTCGAAACGACACCTCGACGCGGCGGATAATCTCTCGGATCAGATCAAATCCTTGGGATCGATTTGGAACCGCAGTTCGCCGGGAGTGCGCGACGCCATGTGACGCGCCACCGCGGACCGCAGGCGGACGGCCAATTGGGCACGCATGCCGACCGGCACACGGACCAAGGCCTTGACCCGGTCCTGCATGCTCTCCAGCTCGCGTTCGCTCACCGTCACCGGAGCCGCTATCGGCACCGGCCCCAGCATGCCGGGTATCGGCTCCCCCGCAACATCCAGCGAGGCCCAATCGCCGCGCAGCACGCCGATATCGTCCAAGGCGGCCATCACCGCATCCCGACGCCCCCATACGCATGCGACCGCGCACACCGGAGGCATGCCGGCCTGCCCACGCTCCAGCAATTCGTTCCGGGCGAGCGACACCGAATCCCACATCATCAGCGCATGGGCCACTGCAGGATCGCATTCACCAATCAGCAGACCCTGTCCACCACGAGTGCGGGGCGCACACAACGCCATGACCCGCATCCACGCCGTCAGCGCGTCCACGCGGGCGTCCACACCCGGCGCATACAGACTGTTCCACGCGTCCAGGATCGCCACGGCACGATATTCGCCGGCATCCTGCTCCGATTGACGGGATGCAGGCAGCACGCGAGGCTCCGCTCCCGGCGTGGCGATGACGATGCGCGGCGCATCATCCACGTACTCGACGACGCCTCGCGGCTGGCTCGGCGACGATATGACGACGGACACCCCGCGGAACAGGCCGCCCAGCTCGCGGGCGGTGCCGGTTGCGCCAACCCGTATCACGCGCATGCGCTCGCAGCCGCAATGCGGGCAATGCCAGTCGACCGCCGCCGCAGCGCACCACCGGCAGCGCGGCACCCCATCACCCATGCGCCCCAGCGGGCCGGTGCATTTCGCGCAACGAGCCTGCGCATGGCATTTCACGCAGCCCAACGCCTCCTGCATGCCGTCCGAGGGGATGGACAGCAGCACTGGCCCTGTCTGCAAGGCCTTCGACAACACCGTCACCGCGGTATGCGGCACGCGGGCGCCTATGCTCGGGTCGGCGAGACGCGCCAGCTCCTCACGGTTCAGCCACCGCACCCACGGCATCTGATCCCTGCGAGCGGCTGGCAACGGCGTGACGGATGCGCTCGGGCCGCTCACGGCAGTCACGGCCGTGTGGTCCTCGCATTCCCATTGGCTCAACGGGCTACGGGCGTACGACAGCGCCACAAACACTCCCCCGTGCGACTCAGCGCGCAGACGCATGACGCCGCGTGCCTGCGCGTACGGCATCATCCCGTCAGCCTGCTGGTACGCGGCATCATCCACCATCATGAACAGGGCCGGCCCCTCGACCGGAGCATACATGGCGGCACGCAGTCCGATGACGCACCCGACCTGACCGGTCGCCGCCGCCAGATAGGCACGGTACCGTTCCGCCGGCGGCAGTCCTGCGGCCAGCACGACGAAGTCACCGGAGTATCCGCCATGCTCGGCGCCGCCCGGCGCGAAACGGGACAGTCCCAGTCCCTCCAGGGCAACGGCGAGATCCTCGCACTGTCTTATCCCGGGCAGGACCACCACGGCGGCACGGTTCTGCCTCATCGCGGCAGCGATCATCCACGCGGCGTCACGAGCCCACGCACGCGCTCCCGGACGCGCATCCATCACCAGGGCGGCGAACGAGCTGCCCTCCAGGGATGAGCGCAGCATGGCGGCGCCGTCATATGAAGCCTGTATCGTGTCGAAGCACCGTTGCATCAGTTCGTCCGAGACGTGCGAGAATCTGGGCCTTCCCACCCATAGCGAACGCGCGGCCAGTTGCTGTTCGCCGTCGATGCGCGCCACGCGCGGGGGGACCGCCAGGCGAAGTATGTTGGCCCGCGTGCCGCCATAGGCGTCGGCGATGCGCGTGATATCGTCGCGCATGGATTCGGATACCAGCACGTGCGGGCTGATCACCCGTTCAAGAAATCTCAGCGCGGAGCGGGGCGTGGCGCTGGCTGCCGTGCGCTTCCAGATCACGCCGTTGAGGAGCCTGCCCCCGAACCGGACCCGCACCATGACGCCGGGCCGTGCGGCCTGCGACCACCGCTCCTCCACGAGATAGTCGAATGTCTGGCCCAGATGGGTCGCCTGCACGTCCAGCACCACCTGCGCGATCGGGTCTTCCGCGGCCACAATCTTCTCGGCGGGCGCGCGCTTGCGGCGTTTGCGCGGCGCCATGCCGTCAAACGCCAACTGCTGCGCGTCATTCGTACTCATGGTTCATTTGTATCACGCCACCGGTGAAGTCCGCCGCAGGCGGCAACCTTCTCGGGGTGTCCGGCGGCTTTTCTGTGTATGCATGTTGTGTGTATAGACAAGACCACCCCCGGTTTCGCTTCGCGGCAGCCTCCGCTGGCGGGGACGTTACGAAGTGAAACCGAGGGTGATCGTTGTGATCTGCCAGTCAGCGGATGGCGGCCTTGAGCTCGTCATCGATGACAACCTTGCCGTCGATCTCGTGGTTGTAGAGGGTCTCGACGACCTCGGCCATGGAGACGATGCTCGCGACGGGGAAACCGTACTTGGCCTCGATCTCCTTCTGTGCGGTGGTCACGCCGCCCTTGCCGACCTCCATGCGGTTGAGAGACACGATCAGGCCCTTGATCTCGACATCGGCAGCAGCCTTGACCTTAGGATAGGTCTCGTCGATGGACTTGCCGCTGGTGGTGACGTCCTCGACCATGACCACGCGGTCGCCGTCCTTGGGCTCATAACCCAGCAGGTTGCCCTTGTCGGCGCCGTGATCCTTGGCCTCCTTGCGGTCGCAGCAGTACTTGACCTCTTTGCCGTACAGCTCGTGGTAGGCAATTGCGGTCACGACGGCCAGCGGAATACCCTTGTAGGCCGGTCCAAACAGCACGTCAAAGTCGTCGCCAAAGTTATCGTGGATGGCCTGGGCGTAATACTCGCCCAGCTTCTTGAGCTGATAGCCCGTCACGTAAGCGCCGGCGTTCATAAAAAACGGGGACTGACGGCCGCTCTTGAGCGTAAAGCTGCCGAACTTAAGGACGTCGGACTCAACCATAAACTTGATGAACTCTTGCTTGTAAGCCTCCATGCGGGCTCCTCTCGTAATCGCGTACGTGCCTTCCAGTTTAGCGCAGGCGAAGCGTCGATGCGGGTGCGCTTTGGAGCCACGGCATTCTGTAAAGGCTTTGTCAGGGGGAATGGTTTTCCGAACAATGGGGGTTGACACGATAAACCCCCTCGTCAAGAATACGGGCGGATTGAAAAGGGTACGAGATGCCCAAAGCGCGCAGCGCCCGGCCTTAAGGAGGTGTGCCATGGAAGGCAGTCATAGTCGAAAAACCTGCATGTCGCCCTCGGCACGCCGCGAGGATTCCGTATTCGCATAAGCGCCACGAACTGATCGTCAAAGCCACCACAAAGGTGCCTGTCCCCTTTGTGGTGGTTCGTGAGCTTGACGTGAGCGGCATCTAGGTTTTTTGCAACTCAATACGACACGTACGCTAACTCCCTTCAACAAGGAGGACCCTATGCTGATGCTCAAAACCGCCACGGTACTCGAAGCTATCTCCAAGCGCCGCCGCACGGCGCGCCCTGCCGCTCACACTGGCCTGTCCAAGAACACCATATTCGCCGCCACCCATAGCGCCGAGGACGCCCTCGTTCTGCTCGATGCCACGGTAAATGGCCTCACCGCCGAGCAGGCAACCGAGCGTCTGGACGCCTCCGGCCCCAACACCATCGAGGCGCCAACCAAAACGCTCGCCCGCCGCATCGCCGATGCCTTTATCGATCCCTTCGCCGGCATCCTCGCCGCGCTCGCGCTGGTTTCGCTCTACATCGACGTGCTCGCCGTGCCCGAGCCGCAGCGCGACCCCTCCACGGTCATCGTCATCGGTATCATGCTGCTGGTATCGGGCGGTATGAAGTTTATCCAGGAAGCCCGCAGCGGCAATGCGGCCGAGGCCCTTAAGGACCTGGTCTCCAACACCTGCACCGCCCTGCGCGACGGCGAGCGCATCGAGATTCCCTTCGACGAGCTCGTCCCCGGCGATGTGATCCGCCTCTCTGCCGGCGATATGGTGCCGGCAGATGCCCGCGTCATCACCGCGCGCGACCTGTTTGTCATCGAATCCGCACTCACCGGCGAGAGCGAGGCCGTCGAGAAGACCGCTGCCATCACCGTCGTCGATGGTGCCGACGGCTCTGCGCTGCCGCTCTCTGCCTGCAAGAGCACCGTCTTTACCGGCACCTCCGTGCAAAACGGCACCGCCGTGGCGCTTGTCGTTGCCACCGGCTCGGACACCTACCTGGGCGGCATCGCCAAGATACTCAACGGGCGCGGCGAGAAGAGCGCGTTTGACCGCGGCGTCTCGAGCGTCTCCATGCTGCTCGTACGCCTCATGCTCGTTATGGCGCCGGCCGTCTTTGCCATCAACGCCGCCACCAAGGGCAACGTCATCGACGCGCTGCTGTTCGCCACGAGCGTGGCCGTGGGCATCACGCCGCAGATGCTTCCCGTCATCGTGACCACGAGCCTGTCGCAGGGCGCCAAGGACCTCGCCCGTCGTCAGGTTATCGTCAAGGAACTGCCGGCGATTCAAAACCTGGGTGCCATGGACGTCCTGTGCTGTGACAAGACCGGCACCCTCACCGAAGACCGCATCGTGCTCGAGCGCTACCTCAACACCGATGGCGACGAGGACACGCGTGTGCTGCGCCATGCGTTTTTGAACAGCTTCTTCCAGACCGGTCTCAAAAACCTTATCGACCTGGCCGTAATCGACCGTGCCGATGTGACGCCCTCGACCGTCGTGCCCGATTCCATGTTGGGCCAGACTCTGCGCGACCGTTATACCAAGGTCGACGAAGTGCCCTTCGATTTCTCGCGCCGTCGCCTGAGCGTAGTTGTCGCCGACGCCCAAGGCAAAACCCAGATGGTTACCAAGGGAGCTGCCGAGGAAATGCTCGAGATCTGCTCCTTTGTCGAGGTCAACGGTATCGCCCAGCCGCTCACCAAAGATAAGCTCACTCAGATTCGCAAGCAGGTCGCCGGACTCAACGCCGAGGGTCTGCGCGTGATTGCCGTGGCGCAGAAGACCAATCCGCGCTGTGTGGGCGAATTTGGCATCGCCGACGAGTGTGACATGGTGCTGATGGGCTTTTTGGCCTTCCTCGATCCGCCCAAAGCAAGCGCCGCGGGCGCCGTCGCCACGCTCGAGGCCAAGGGCGTAGCGGTCAAGGTCCTGACCGGTGACAACGACCGCGTCGCCGCCACCGTCTGCGAGCAGATCGGCATCGATGCGAGCAACGTCTTACTCGGCTCCGAGATCGATGCGCTCGATGACGCCGAGCTTGCCGAGCGCGCCGAGAAAACCCACCTCTTCGCCAAGCTCTCGCCGCTGCAGAAGGCGCGCCTGGTACGCGTCATGCGCGAGCTGCTCGGCCACACCGTGGGCTTTATGGGCGACGGCATCAACGACGCCGCCGCCATGCGTGCGAGCGACTGCGGCATCTCGGTCGATTCGGCCGTCGACATTGCCAAGGAATCCGCCGATATCATCTTGCTTCAGAAGGACCTGGGTGTGCTCGAGCGCGGCATCATCGAAGGCCGCCGCACCTACGGCAACCTACTCAAGTACCTCAAAACCACGGTGAGCTCCAACTTTGGCAACGTGTTGTCCGTGACCGTCGCGAGCCTGTTCTTGCCGTTTTTGCCCATGAGCGCCCTGCAGCTGGTGCTGCTGTCGCTCGTCTACGAGATCGTGTGCATCGCGCTGCCGTGGGACACCGTCGATGACGCCTGGACTGCCCGCCCGCGCGCCTGGGACGCCGCGTCCATCAAGGGCTTTATGCTCGAGCTGGGCCCCGTAAGCTCGCTGTTTGACATCGTGACCTTCGCCGCGCTCTTCTTTGTCGTGTGCCCCGCCGCCGTGGACTCAAGCTGGCCCGAGCTTGCCGCCGCGGGCGACGTCGCGGGTATGGCGACCTTTGCTGCGCTCTTCCAGAGCGGCTGGTTTGTCGAGTCCATGTGGTCGCAGACACTCGTGGTCCACATGCTGCGCTCCCCGCATCTGCCGAGCCCGCGCGACCACGCCGCGCCCGCACTGTGCGTTCTTACCGTGCTGGGCCTGGCGCTCGTCACATGGCTGCCGGCAAGCCCCATCGCCGATGCGCTCGGCCTCATGGCACTGCCCGCGAGCTTTTTCGCGCTGCTCGTCGGCATCGTCACCGCCTACATCGCGCTCACTCAGCTGGCAAAGCGCCGCTACATCGCACGCCACGGCGAGCTGCTGTAGCAAGCAGACGGAAAACACCCTGCCAGCTGCCGTTGCCACTACCACAGCTGCCAACGCCGCTGCCGTTGCCTCTGCCGCCGCCGCAGCCTATCCCCTCAGCAGTTGCGGTGAAATAGTTCCTGTTTAAAGTCCCACGGCTTTGATTTAGGGACTATTCCACCGCAACTTATTGGAGGATTAGCTAGTCTTGAGGCGTCCAGGACCAGAAGAAGTTGATCAGGGCCACACGCGAGGCGGTACCGGTCTTTTTGTTGATCGAGGAAATGTGGCGGTAGAGCGTGGAACGCGAAAGGAAAAGCGTTGCGGCAATGTCCTGAACGCTCTGGTCCGAAACGACCAAGGCCTCAAGAATATCGCGCTCGCGCTCTGTAAGCCCAAAGGTGGTGACAAAGGCGTCGAGGCGCTCATCGGGCGTGAGCTCCGCTGCCTCCACGAGCGCAGGGTCGGGACATGCGGGCGCAAGATCCCCACCAAGATCGTCGGCAGCGAGCGCCAGCCCGTCCTGCATCACGGCATCATCGGTTCGTTGCCCCAACTGCCCCAGCAGCGTAATCGCAATACCCACAAACATCACGAGCGCCGCGCCGACCGCCACCAGCACGTTTTGACTCGAGATAATCGCCACCGCCGGCGCCGTCACGAGCATCGAGCACACGTTGTTGACGACGCGACCCATGCACGGCCAAAAATATGACCAGTGCGCATAGAGCGAGATAGCGGCGAATTTTGTGGTAAAGAACACCACGAAAAAACCCGAGCCCAGATAAAAGATGATCGTGGCAGCAAGCTCGTTGCCGCCATTGCCATCGATGATGAGCACAAAGAACGAAAGCGTGGACATTATGGCAGCGCATGTCATGCCGATATTCATATACGAACGACCGCGCAGGTCAAACAGGGCGCCGGCGACCAACGAACTCGCAACAAGCAGCAGGCACGGCCAGTCACCCAAATCAACGGCTCCAAAAGCATGCAGGGTTGTGAGACCCGCGTTGAGGGCGGCGAATACGCCGGAAAGATACGCCGTCGCCACGGTCAGGCGAACTATGGCGCGGCGGAATGCCGCCTTTGCCTCGGGGTCGTCATGCCACTTGGCGCCATATTCCAGAGCATCTACCGAAAGCCCAGCAACACTGGGTTCAAAGTTGGGATCGGACTCGTCGCGCAGCTTGGCGCGTCGGGCACCATGGAGCAACGCCACCTGCGCGATCGCGCAGATGACCAGAACAGCCTGCTGAGGAATGCCGACAGGCATCACCATGTGGTTGAGAACCTGCACCAAAACGCCCATGGCGTAAGAAAGTGCGGCGGCGCGCGCCAAGCAAGGCGTCCGCGCAAAGCGCCGCGCAAAGTTTGCGTGAGCAGTCGATCCGCAGTAGCCCAGCGCGCAGCACGCCACCAAACCGCCGGCAATTACCACCTGAACCTGAACCGCCATAATCAACAGCAGCAATGCCGCCACCAGCAAAACGCCTGTGATGTCGCTCGTCGCGTCGATGGCATGGGGACGGCGATAGTACAGAACGGGACGCACAAAAAAGCCAATCACGCTCGCGCCGATGACAAGGCTCTCATAAATAACGACCTCGTTTGGAGACACGAACTCGGCCATGCGCGCATCAAAGAGATACTCGCAGGCCAAAAACGTGAAGAAGAACAGCGCCAAGCATATAATCTCCCGAATGCCCCGACGCAAATATGCGGTTGTGTCTCCCATGCCCCTCATGGTTAACCCCCGGCCGCTCAATTGTCTGGAAATCTATTTTAATAAAGAACCTATCTCAATACCGAAGCCAGGCTCGAAATGCTGCAAATTCGACCCCAGTCGTCCACATGACGCCACGATTCTGAGCCGCATGGGCCAGAAGGGGCACGCGCGACCTCTAGCTCGACAAGGAGTGTCCCCAACTGTCACTCATTTAAGTACGTCCCCAATGAGTGGCCGAAGAGTGTCTCCGGCGACCAGTCAAAAATGGGCCATGTGTCCCAGTTGTGGAGACTCGTTGAGCCGTCTGGGTATCGTGAAAGATCGTGTGCTCGCCCATCATCAAAAGTGACACACGCTACCAGTTGATGGGAGGCAGCTATGGGCTTCTTTGACAAGATGTTCGAGAAGAAAGAATGCGCGATTTGCGGTACCGAGCTAGGACTTTTGGGAAAGACCAAGATCAGCGAAGGCTACCTGTGCAAAGAGTGCGCCGGCAAGCTCTCTCCCTTCTTCCACGGCTATCGTTCCAGCACCGCGGACGACATCCGCGAGCAACTCGCCTACCGCGAGGCCAATGCCGAGCGCCTGACGTCCTTCAACCCCACGCGTACGCTGTCTGCCGGGCGCACCAACATCATGCTCGACGAGGACGCAGGACTGCTGATCATTACCTCGCAGACGCGCTGGCGTGACGCCAACCCGGACATCATCGAGTTCTCGCAGGTACTCGGCTGTGACATGGATATCGACGAGCATCGGACCGAGATCTATCGCGAGACCAAGGACGGCGAGCGCAAGAGCTACAATCCGCCGCGCTACGACCTGGATTACGACTTTAACCTGACCATCCACGTCAACACGCCGTACTTTACCGAGATCAACCTGCGCGTAAACGACTCCACCATCGAGCAGCGCGGGTCCATCGAGTACCGCGAGGCCAAGCGCCAGGCAACCGAAGTTCGCGATGCGCTGGTGCAGCTGCGTCAGGAAACGCGCGACAGCGTCGTGGCCGCCAAGGCCCCCAAGACCGCGGTCACCTGTCCCTTCTGTGGCGCGACCACCATCCCCGATGCCAGCGGGCGCTGCGAATACTGTGGCGGCGCCATCGGCGCATAGCCCCCGGCACGGAAAGGACCGATCATGGCCTTCGAGAGCGTCAACTATCAGTGTCCCGCGTGCGGCGGCCCCCTTCACTTTGCCAGCGCCGAGCAAAAGCTCGTCTGCGACTACTGCGATTCGCGATTTGAAGTCGAAGAAGTCGAGGCCCTCTATCGCGAGCGCCAGGACAAGGCAGACGCTAAAGCCGGCGCCGCAGCAGCGGCACCCAAGCCCGCCGCCGACAGCGCGGTGCAGGAGCTCGCCCAAAACGCCGGCTATATCTGCTCGTCGTGCGGCGCCGAGCTAATCTCGGACGGTACCGTCGCCGTTACCACCTGCCCGTACTGCGGCAACCCCGCCGTGGCACCCGGTCAACTCTCGGGCGACTTCTCACCCGACCTGGTGATTCCGTTTAAGCTCGGGCGCGACGACGTTATGGCCGCGCTCAAGGAGCACTACAAGGGCAAAATCCTGCTGCCCAAGAGCTTTGTCACCGGCAACCACATCGACGAAGTCCAAGGCGTTTACGTGCCATTTTGGCTTTACGGCGCCCGCGTGGACGGCGAAGTGTACTTCGATGCGACCAACGAGACCGTGACCGAGGAATCCGACCGCACCGTCACGACCACCGACCACTACGACGCCTACCGTAAAGGCAATATCTCGTTTGAGCGCGTGCCCGTCGACGGATCGTCCAAGATGCCCGACGGCCACATGGACGCCATCGAGCCGTTTGACTACGATGCGCTGCGTCCGTTCTCAGTCGCCTATATGCCCGGCTACATCGCCAACCGCTATGACGAGGATTGCGAAACCTGCAAGGCGCGCGCCGAACGCCGCATGGAGGAAAGCACGGTCTCGGCCCTGCGCGAAACCGTCGTCGACGAGTACGACGACGCCACAGTCGAAAGCAAGCAGCTCGACTACACCTGGAAAAACAGCGATTATGCCCTGCTCCCCGTGTGGATGCTCTCTACCTCGTGGAACGGCAAGAGCTACCTGTTTGCCATGAACGGCCAAACCGGCCGCATGGTCGGCGAGCTCCCCTGCTCCAAGCCCAAGCTCGTCATCGCCTCGGTGCTGTTCTTTGTGATCGGATTTGTCCTCTCCCAGATCCTCTTCATGAGTGAGAACGCCTTCGATCCGGATTACCTCGCCTTTGGCATCGAGGGCATCCTCATCAACATCGTCGCGCCGCTGATCATCGTGATTATCGCAGACGTGCTGCTGGTCGGCCAGCTCAAGACAGCCAACGAGGCAACCCACGCCGACTACTACTGTGGAGACCTCGACCTGATCGAGAAGCACGACACCTTTAGCCATACCGAAACCACGGTTGTCATGAAGGACAACAAGGACGACTAGCCATTCTGACCAATATCACCCGGCCTTTGACGAGAAAGGAAGATCACCATGGGACTCTTGAAAGCTGGATTGGGTGCTGCCGGCGGCGTCATGGCCGACCAGTGGAAGGAATTTATCTATTGCGAATCGATGCCTGCCGACGTCTTGGCCTGCAAGGGCAGCAAGCGCACCGGTGGCCGCAGCTCCAACACGCGCGGCGAGGACAACGTCATCTCCAACGGCTCCGTCATCGCCGTCAACGACGGCCAGGGCATGCTCGTGGTGCAAAACGGCAAGATCATCGAGGTCGCGCTGGAGCCCGGCGAGTTCGTCTTTGACACCGGCAGCGAGCCGAGCGTCTTTAGCGGCAACCTGGGCGACTCCATCAAGGAGACCTTCGCCAATATCGGCAGCCGTTTTACCTTTGGCGGCGACGCGGGCAAGGACCAGCGCGTCTACTTTATCAACACCAAGGAGATCATCGGCAACAAGTACGGCACCGCCTCGCCCGTGCCCTTCCGCGTGGTCGACAACAACATTGGTCTGGACGTCGACATCTCCGTGCGCTGCAACGGCGAGTATTCGTACCGCATCACCAACCCGCTGCTGTTCTACACCAACGTGTGCGGCAACGTGACCGATAGCTATACGCGCGACAAGATCGACAGCCAGCTTAAGTCCGAACTGCTCACCGCCCTGCAGCCCGCCTTTGCCAAGATTTCGGAGATGGGCATCCGCTACAGTGCCATCCCCGGCCACACCACCGAGCTCGCGCGCGCACTCAACGAGGTCCTCTCGGCCGATTGGCGCGACCTGCGCGGTGTCGAGATCGTGAGCTTTGGCGTTAACTCCATCGCCGCCTCGCAAGAAGACGAGCAGATGATCAAGGACCTGCAGAAGGCTGCGGTCATGCGCGATCCCACCATGGCAGCCGCCAACATCGCCAGCGCCCAGAGCGACGCAATGCGCGCGGCAGCGGCCAACCCCAACGGCGCGATGGCCGGCTTTATGGGCATGGGCATGGCAGGCGGCATGGGCGG
>ENA-OOWV01001359-OOWV01001359.1-human-gut-metagenome-genome-assembly--contig:-NODE-1359-length-16094-cov-4.046886_pt1 | contig 16094 bp, 10 predicted proteins | sample MGYA00241584_ERZ501337 | MGnify/ENA primary metagenome ERZ501337 (study PRJEB25962, sample SAMEA2042744) | human gut metagenome | biome: human gut; feature: human-associated habitat; material: faeces... | reverse complement strand
TCAGGTCGTCGATGAGTTCGCCGTCGGATACGTCCTCGACGCGTTCGACGCTCCAGTTGCGTTCTCCGCGAATCGAGCCGTCACGCACGATGAAGGCGTGCACGGACGCCTCAAGCTCGTCGGATGCCATGCCGAACACGTCGGCGTCCACGTCCTGATCGAATACGACCGCGTTCTGCTGCATGACGGTCTGCAGCATCTGGATTTCGTCGCGCAGCCGCGCGGCCTTCTCGAATTCGAGTTCGGCGCTGGCGTCCTTCATGTCCCGCGTCAGCTGGGCGATGTAGCTCTTGCCGAGCCGACCGGTCATCACGCCGACCAGCTGCTCGCACATGCGCCGGTGCTCCTTGGGCGCGATTCTCCCGATGCATGGCGCCGAGCATTTGCCAATCGACGCGAGCAGGCATGGTCGCCCGGTGAGTTCGGCCTTGTGGAACACGTTGGTCGTGCAGGTACGCACCGGGAATGTGCGCAGCAGTTTGTCCAACGATTGTCTCAGCTCCCACACCTTCGCGTAGGGGCCGAAGTAGCGGGCGTCCCTTCTCTTGCGGCTGCGGGTGACCCATACGCGAGGCACGGCCTCCCCCGACGATATCGCCAGATACGGGTAGGTCTTGTCGTCGCGGAACTGCACGTTGAAACGGGGATCGAACTCCTTGATCCACGTGTATTCGAGAGTGAGCGCCTCCAGTTCGGTGCCGACGACCGTCCATTCGAGGCTACGTGCGGTGAGCACCATCGTCTGCGTGCGCGGATGCAGCAGATACAGCGGCTGGAAGTAGTTGGTCAACCGGTTGCGCAGGCTTTTCGCCTTGCCGACGTAGATCACGCGTCCTTCGCCGTCCCGCCATTTGTAGACTCCGGGCTGGGCGGGGATATCTCCGGTCTTCGGCCGGAACAGGTCGCGCGTGTCCCCCAGCAGCGGAGCCCCGTTCCTGTTCACTTTGGCGACCGCATCCGAAGCGTCCGCCTCCCCGCGCAGCGAATCGGCCGCTTTTCTCCACACTTCGGGTGAATGCCGCTCGATATCGTTCGTCACAGCATGTCCTTGAGGAACTTGCCCGTCCAGGACGCTTCGCATTGCGCCACCTGTTCGGGTGTGCCCTGCGTGACAATCGTGCCGCCGCCGTCGCCTCCTTCCGGGCCCAAATCGATGATCCAGTCGGCGGACTTGACCACGTCGAGATTGTGCTCGATGACGATCACGGTATTGCCTTTGTCTACCAGTCCCTGCAGCACGAGCAGCAGTTTGCGCACGTCCTCGAAGTGCAGGCCCGTGGTCGGTTCGTCGAGGATATACACTGTCTTGCCGGTGGACCTGCGCTGCAGCTCGGTGGCGAGCTTGACGCGCTGCGACTCTCCGCCGGACAGCGTGGGCGCGGGCTGCCCGAGGCGAATATACCCCAGTCCGACCTGCACAAGCGTGTCGAGGTAGCGGGAGATCGACGGGTACGCCTTGAAGAACGTGGCGGCCTCCTCGATCGGCATATCAAGCACGTCGGCGACGGTCTTGCCGTTGTATTTGACCTCCAGGGTTTCGCGGTTGTACCGCTTGCCGTGGCATTCCTCGCATTCGACGTACACGTCGGGCAGGAAGTTCATCTCGATCTTGAGCGTGCCGTCGCCGTGGCACGCCTCGCAGCGGCCGCCCTTGACGTTGAACGAGAACCGCCCCGGGCCGTAACCGCGCACCTGCGCCTCCGGCGTCTTAGCGAACAGCGTGCGGATCTTGTCCCACACGCCGGTGTATGTGGCCGGGTTCGAGCGCGGAGTGCGCCCGATCGGGTTCTGGTCGACGTGGATGACCTTGTCGCACTGGTCAAGGCCCTCGACGCGCGTGTGCTTGCCCGGCACGATGCGCGCGCCGTTGAGCTTGTCGGCGAGCACCGGGTAGAGGATCGTGTTCACCAGGGTCGATTTGCCGGAGCCGGAGACGCCGGTGACCACAGTCATCACGCCAAGGGGGAAATCGACGGTGATGTTCTTCAGATTGTTCTCCCTTGCCCCCACCACGCGAAGGCGCTTCGTGGCATGCGGCTTGCGCCGCACGGCCGGCACTTCGATGCTCCGTCGGCCGGCGATGTAATCGCCGGTGACGGACCGGGGCGCCTCGATGAGACGCTTCGCCGGACCGGAGTAAATCACCTCGCCGCCGTGCTCGCCGGCACCGGGTCCGATGTCGACCACCCAATCCGCCCTCTCGATGGTTTCCTGGTCGTGTTCGACGACAATCAGCGTGTTGCCGAGGTCGCGCAGATGGTGCAGCGTCTCGATGAGACGCGCGTTGTCACGCTGGTGCAGTCCGATCGATGGCTCGTCGAGCACGTACATGACGCCGACCAGTCCGGAGCCGATCTGCGTGGCAAGCCTGATGCGCTGGGCCTCGCCGCCGGACAGCGTCTTGGCCGCGCGCGACAACGTCAGGTAGTTCAGGCCGACATCGTTGAGGAATCCCAGCCGGGCCCGGATCTCCTTGACCACTTCGCCGGCGATCGTCGCCGCCGCTCCCTCCAGTTTCAGCCCATTGATCCACGCTAGCCCGCGTTCGACGGGCATGTCGCATACATCGGCGATGGATTCGCCGTCTACGGTGACCGCCAACACTTCGGGGCGCAGCCTCCTGCCATTGCACGCCTGGCAGGGAACCTCGCGCATGTACGACTCGTAGTACTGCTTCATCTGGTCCGAGTCGGTCTCGTGATACCGGCGCATCAGCGTGCGCACGACACCCTCGAATCCGGTCGAATACTCGCGCAGCCGCCCCCACCGGTTGCGATATGAGACGTTGACCTTGAAATCATGCCCGTACAGGATCGAATGCCGCACGTCCTCAGGCAAATCACGCCATGGGGTGTCCATGGAGAACCCGAGTTCGTCGGCCAGGCCCTGCAGCACATGCCCGTAGTATTCGGTCGTGGTCTTGCCGCCTCCCCACGGCTCGATCACGCCGTCGGACAGCGACTTGGAATCATCGGCGATGACCAGATCGGGGTCGATCTCCAGCTTGTAGCCGATGCCATCGCACACAGGACAGGCCCCGTATGGCGCATTGAACGAGAACGTGCGGGGCTCGATCTCGTCCAACTGCAGCTGATGCCCGTTCGGACAGGCCCTTTGCTCCGAGAACGGCTGACGCCGATTCGGGTCCTTCTCGTCCAAGTCCACGAAATCGGCGACGATGACACCTTTGGACAGCCGCAGCGCGGTCTCGATCGAATCAGTAAGCCGCTGTCGGATGCCGTCGCGGATCATCAGACGATCCACCACGACCTCGATGGCGTGCTTTTTCTGCTTGGTGAGCTTGATGTCGTCGGACAGCCGGCGCTCCTCACCGTCGATCAGCGCGCGGGCATAGCCGTCGCCGCGCAGCAGCTCCAGAAGATCGGCGAACTCCCCCTTGCGGCCGCGTACAACGGGCGCGAGAATCTGGAATCTCGTGCGTTCCGGGTTCTTCAGCAGCGTGTCCACCATCTGCTGAGGGGTCTGCGCACTGACCAGCTCGCCGCATTCGGGGCAATGCGGTACGCCTGTGCGGGCGAACAGCAGTCGCAGATAGTCATAAATCTCGGTGATCGTGCCCACGGTCGAACGCGGATTGCGGTTTGTGGTCTTCTGGTCGATCGACACCGCAGGGCTCAATCCCTCGATGAAATCCACATCCGGCTTGTCCATTTGCCCGAGGAACTGACGCGCATACGCGGACAACGACTCCACATACCGGCGCTGCCCCTCCGCGAACAGCGTATCGAACGCGAGTGATGACTTGCCGGAGCCGGACAGTCCGGTGAACACGACCATCCTGTTGCGCGGCACGGCGAGATCCACGTTCTTCAGATTGTGTTCCCGCGCACCCTGGATGGTGATCTTCAGATCGTTCGGGATATGTGAGATGTCCGCCACCAATGAGGAGTCGGTCTTGCGCATCGGCGCCTTGCGGATCTCGCGCGACAGGAATGTGTCGCTGCTCATCACACGTTCGATCACGACGTCCCCGCCGCCCGATTTCGACGTCTTGCGTCCAGTCACAGCCCCGCCTTTCCTCGCACATCCCATCATCAACGGTAGATCATGCTCAACAATACCCGACTTCAAGACAAATGTCGAACATCAGTTCGATGGCGTGTCCCATATTCAAACACATGGACTATACACCGTCCGATCCGTGACGCCCCCGAATACGCAAAAGCCGGACGGCCATCAGACCATCCGGCTTTGCACGGCGAAACCGCATCACGGCCGTTCCGCGACCGTCACACGATCATGCACACGCCCTCACACCCGCTGCTGCAGCCAGCCGACGAGCAGAACAATCACCTGAGCAAGCAGGCCGAGCAGCGCGAAGAAGCCAATCCACGCAATCGCGGTGGCGGCGCCGTCCGAGTAACCGTAGCCGTAATATCCGGAATTGCCGGAGAACAGGTAGATGAGCCACGCGAGCACCTTCAGGCCGGCGGCCGCGACCATGGCGACGAACGCGGCCATCTTGAACCACTGCGGTCCGTGCTGCACGACGTTGAGACCGATGACCCACACCGCCAGGATTGCGGTGAGCATGAGCCACGGAGTCGAGCCGAAGAGGAGCTTGTAGCCGAATCCGCTCATGTTGTTGCCGGCATCGACAAGTCTGAGGAACGACAGGAACGTCTCGATGCCGATGAACACGACCATGAGAATGGCGGAGATCTTGGTGACCGCGCGCACGTTCATCGTGTCGAGGAAGCTCGGCCCCTGCGGCTGGGGAGCGTAGCCGGGCTGCTGCGGGTAGCCGGGCTGCTGGGGATACCCCTGCGGATACTGGTATCCGGCGGGCTGCTGCGGAGCCTGAGGAGCACCATAAGGCGCCTGATATGCGGGCTGCTGCGGGGCTTGCGGCTGCTGCGGGCCGGGCTGCTGCGGATATGTCATGGCTAACTTCTTTCTGTGTCAGTCCAATATGATGGTTTCAATATACCGCTATTTCATGTCCGGCTGACGAAATACTCCACATATTTGACGGGTATTCGTTGTGCGATGCCACAATATTCGCTGCAAGACGACGCACGAATCCGGCACGCGCCGTCATCTATTCGCTGCGCAGCGCCCAGTGCCCGTCGCAAGCCGATTTCGTCTCGTCGTTCCATGACCGTGACGATCATCATGTTGGCGATGCTCATGCCGCCCACGATCAGCGCTATCACGCCGATCATCAGGCCCAGCGTCGCCAGCGAGTCATCCGCGGTGTTTCTCGCCTGTGACAGGTCAGCCGACGCGGTGACGTACACGCCGGAGCCGCCGGTGTTCGCCGCGTGGGCGAGGATACGGCGAATCCTTTCGTCGTTGCCTGATTTCGTGCGCACGCAGATCGCACTAATCCGGCGTATCATCTCCTCCTGGTCCGAGTATTGCGAGAACGCCCATTCGTCGCCGACGATGACAGAGCCTTTGCCGGGCTTGTCGCTCCTTCCGGTACGGGCGGGATCCTTGACCAAGGTGAATCCCTTGGCGCGACATTCCCTCACATAGCACAACGCCGCATGTCAGCCCCCCCATCAACCGTTTACCACTCATAAGCGTTTTCTTTTCAGTAAGAGATCCGTTGAACAAGCCGGATGGGCGACCATGCCCATCTTCATACTCCGATGGCGGAATACGATACCATTCATTGCATGCCGACCATGGTTCCTATACAACTTTCATCGTATCCTCTTAATAACGTTTGAGTGTTCCATGACCAGCCGCCGGATGCTCACTCAGCTCTGAAAACCGCGACAATAATGGAAACGGATTGGTTCTCACGCAACCTACGTATCCGAGGAGGTTCCCATGCGCATACTGATCGTCGAAGATGACCGTGACCTCGCCGCCGCGCTGGACGACGCGCTGCGGTTCGAGGGGTATGCGACCCGCGTCGCATACAACGGGCTGGAAGCGGTGCGCATGCTCGCCGAGCAATCCATCGACATCGTGCTGCTCGACCGCGACCTGCCGATCATGTCCGGCGACGCGGTGATGGAGACGATCGCCTCGAACGACATCCCCGTGTCCGTGCTGATGCTCACCGCGGCAGCGCAGGTCAGGGACCGCATCAACGGTCTCGAACTCGGCGCCGACGACTACCTGATCAAGCCGTTCGCCTATCCCGAGCTACTCGCGCGCATACGGGCGCTGCAACGCCGTGCCGGTAAGGGCGACTTCTCCGGCACCGAATTCTCACACAACGGCATCGTCCTCGACACGGTCCGTCACACCGTGACCCGTGACGGCAAGCCCGTCAACCTGTCGCCGAAGGAATACGGCGTGCTGCTGGAGATCATGAAGGCGGACGGCAGCTACGTCAACGCCGAGGAACTGTTCGACACCGTGTGGGCGGGCGCATCAGCCACCGACCTCACGGACGCCATCAAAACCACCGTATACTCACTGCGACGCAAACTCGGCGAGGGCAACGGCATCACCTCCACCAGAGGAAAGGGGTACCGTCTGTCATGACCGCATCACACGCAGCAGGCGCCGCAACAGACTCAGACGCAACCTCGGAGGCGGCCCCGGTCACCGACACGGCCGCGGCAACGGCCGCCGCCAAAGACACCGCCGGCGGCAATGGCCATACACGCCGTCGCCGCCGATTCCCCTGGCCGTCGACGTTCCGAGGCCGGCTCATCGCCACCATATCCATCGCCGCCCTGGCGATGCTGGCCACCGTCATCATCACGCAGAACATCATCGTCTCACAGGCGGCACGGCAGCAGAAGAACAACATCGTCATGTGCACCGACAAGGACACCGGCGAACTGATCACGGTGTACTTCGACAAGAACCAGACCAGCTCCGACCTCGATCTGGAGGATGAGCCGGACGCCGTCGGCAGCTCCGCCACCGCCGTCTGCTCCCCGATGCCCTCGGTACAGGAGGATACCGTCGAGACCTCCGACCCGGAGTCCACCGTCACCAAGATTGAGGTGACGCATATCGGCAAGACGGCGAGCGCCCTGACCGACTCCTTCATCACGATGATGCAGTTCATCTCCATCGGCACGTTCATCATTTTCGCCGTGCTTTCGCTCATCGCGTCCTGGCTCGTCGGCTCTCGCCTGTCCAAACGCGTGGCCAAGATCAGCAAGCAGGTGGAGGCGTTGAAGCCCGGCGATCTCGACGCTCGCATCGCCCCCGACGGCAGCGATGACGAGATCGGCAAGCTCATCGAATCCATCAACGGCATGCTCGACCGACTGCAGAACGCCACGGAAGCGGAGCGTCGGTTCGTGTCGAACGCCTCCCACGAGCTGCGAACACCCATCGCCGCCGTCGCGACCAATCTGGACGCCCCACTGTCCCAAGGCCGTTTCCCGGCCGACGTGGAGCCCGCCATCAGGCGGGCGCTCGCCGCGAACCGTCGCGGCAGCGACCTCGTGCAGGCACTGCTCACGCTCTCGCGCATCCAGAGCGGCGTCATCGATGCCGAGGACGTCACCGCCCTGCAGCTCGCCGATTTCATCGACGACGAGCTGGCCGAGGTGGAGGAGCAGGCCGATAAGCGTAACATCCTCGTCACCACGCGCGATGTCGCAAGCGACGTGCAGGTCCAGGCCAGCAAATCGCTGATGGACTTGGCCATCGGCAACCTGCTGCGTAACGCCATCATGCACAACATCAGCTCGGGCACACTCGACATCGCCGCGAGGCAGGAGCACTGCGCCATCATCGTGACCATCACCAACAGCACCGACGAAACGCTGCCGGACGATCTGATGAATCTGAAGCAGCCGTTCCACCGCGGCGAACACTCACGCATCAGCGCCGAGCCCGGCGTCGGCCTAGGCCTGTCGATCGCCGACGCCGCATGCGAGGCCATGGGCGCGACGCTGGAATTGGACAGGCCGGACGAGCAATCGTTCCGCGCCACCATCACCATCGCGTCGGCATAGATTGATACTGCGACAACGGCCCGTCCAGCTACTTCACGTACTCTTCAAGCGTCTGGCCGGACTCATGCATCGCCTTCGCTGCCTCGGCTCCCACATACCGGTAATGCCATGATTCATACGCGTTGCCGGTCACGTCGGTCTTCCCTCGCGGATAGCGCAGGATGAATCCGTACCGCCACGCGTTGTCTGCAAGCCACTGGTGCTCGTTGACGCTGTCCTTGGTGCTGGTGGCCCCGCTCGCATTGATGTCCACCGCCAGGCCCAGCTCGTGCTCGCTGGTCCCCGGCTCGGCCACCCATTGAGACGCCTGTCTTCTCGCCTCCTCCTTCGACGCGCCCTCGTTCTGATACAGGAATATCTTCTCGTCCAGCAGCTGCCGCTGCACGGCCTCCGTACGGTACGCCGACGTGACCTCCGGGTGAAGCCCCGCGGCACGCATGTCATCGAACATGCGCTGCAGATCGGGATAGATGCGCGAATCCACGCTCTCGCCGTTGCTGAGCCTGGTCAGTTTCGGTGCCGGATAGTCGTCGGGAATCCTGTTCCACCGGTTGACGACAATCAGACTCCAGCTCGACGGAGAGTATTTCGCCTGTGCGGCGCCGGGCGCAAACGGTCCCCGGCCCGCGAAACGCCCCAGGCAGAACAGCAGCGCCAGTATGGCGGCAAGCAGGACGCCCAGCACGACCGACACGCGCAGCAGCGTCCTGCGGTTCCTTCTGTTCCGGCACTCGGCGAACGTCCGAACGCGCCCGTCTCCCGTCATCATCCGTTCCATGCCTGTCGCTCCTTCACTGGTCTGCCGTCATCGCAACATCACCATAAACATTAGGATTCGTAAGGTTTCCCGGCCATCGACCACGGGGACGAAACGGCTTATGATCCGCGGGGATGACAACCCCGAGACACCCCTGAGTCAGTACCCTGACCGCCAGTCGGCACGTGTTCGCTATGATGGACGGTTGGACTTCAACGAATACGGACAACAACAGAAAGACGAGCGGGACACATGGCTATTGAGGCGCAGGGACTTGAGATTCAGATCGGCGCGCGCACCTTGCTCCATCCCACCGATTTCCACGTCGCCAAAGGCGACAAGATCGGTCTGGTCGGTCGCAACGGTACCGGCAAAACCACACTCACCCGCGTCATCACCGGCGACATGCTCCCCACCAGCGGCAAGGTGCGCGTATCCGGCAAGCTCGGCTACCTCCCCCAGGACACGCATGCCGCCGACCAGGAGCAGACCGCGCTCGACCGCATGATGAGCGCCCGCGACATCGCCTCCATCATCAGCCGCATCCGCAAAGCCGAAAAAGACATGACCAACCCGGACCCGGACATCATGACCAAAGCCATGAACCGGTACGACAAAGCCATGCAGGACTTCGACAAGGCCGGCGGCTATGCCGCACAATCCGAGGCCATCGCCATGGCCGACAGCCTCGGCCTCCCCCAGGACGTCATGCAGCGTCCCCTCGGCACCCTCTCCGGTGGCCAACGCCGCCGCATCGAACTCGCCCGCATCCTTTTCTCCGATGCCGACACCCTCATTCTCGACGAGCCCACCAACCACTTGGACGCCGACTCCATCGAATGGCTGCGCGGATTCCTCAAGAAATACGAAGGCGGATTCCTCGTCATCTCCCACTCCACCGAGCTGCTCGACGAAGTCGTCAACAAGGTCTGGCATCTCGACGCGCAGACCGGCCAGATCGACATGTACTCCCTCGGCTGGAAAGCCTACCTCCACCAGCGCGTCGTCGACGAGGAGCGTCGTCGCCGCGAACGCGAGGTCGCCGAGAAAAAAGCCGACCGGCTCATGAAGCAGGGCATCCGCCTGCACGCCAAAGCCACCAAGGCCGTCGCCGCCCAGAACATGATGCGCCGCGCCGAACGGCTCCTGTCCGAGACCTCCGACGCCCAGAAGCAGGACAAGGTCGCCGACATCCGCTTCCCCGAACCGGCACCCTGCGGCCGCACCCCCATCATGGCCAAGGACATCTCCAAGGCATACGGCTCCAACATCGTCTTCGCCGGCGTCAACCTCGCCGTCGACAAAGGCTCCCGCGTCGTCATCCTCGGCTACAACGGCGCCGGAAAAACCACCACCCTGCGCCTGCTCGCCCACATCGAAGACCCCGACACCGGCGTCGTCGAATACGGCCACGGCTGCAAGATCGGCTACTTCGCCCAAGAGCACGACACCCTCGATCTCAACGCCACCGTGCTTGAGAACCTCACCCACGTCGCCCCTGAGCTCAACGACACTCAGGCTCGTTCCATCCTCGGCTCCTTCCTCTTCTCCGGCGACGACGCCTTCAAACCCGCCCGGGTCCTCTCCGGCGGCGAAAAGACCCGTCTCGCCCTCGCCACGCTCGTCACCTCCCGCGCCAACGTCCTCCTCCTCGACGAGCCCACCAACAACCTCGACCCCGCCTCCCGCGACGAAATCCTCAAGGCCATCGCCAAATACGAAGGCGCCATCGTCCTCGTCACCCACGACGAGGGCGCAGTCCAGGCCCTGAACCCCGAACGCGTCCTGCTGATGCCCGACGGGGACGAGGATCTGTGGAACGATTCATATCTCGACCTCGTTGCCGAGGAGTGATGGAGTGTCGGCTGCGTTGTTCCTCAGTCGCGGTACCCTCGTACCGCTTCCTTCGGTACGCCTTGCCGACACACGCATCACTTCACGGCAATCCACTGAACGAACACCACACATATCGGGCCTGTCCGTACCCTTTTGCGTGCTTAAGTGCGCGCCGGAACGACGACCGTGCGCACTTAAGCACGCAAACCACCGGTTTTGCGTTCCTATGTTCGCGCACTCGTCGTTCCGACGCGCACTTAAGCACGCAAACGCGACTTGACCCATGACCTTGCCAACGTTCCGGCGAATATCAACGGCAAAAACGAATGATGCCCGGTGGTTCCTGAATCTCAGGAGCCACCGGGCATCATTCGTAAGACGGCCAGACGATCAAACCACGCCAATCGGCCGATCGCACGGGCCGATGTCACTCGGCGTCGCGGTAACCGCTCGGGTTCTTGGTCTGCCAATTCATCGACGACGCAGCCATGTCGTCGATGCCGAGCTCGGCCTTCCAGCCGAGTTCACGCTCGGCCTTGGAGGAGTCGGCGTAGCAGGCGGCGATGTCGCCGGGGCGACGCGGCTTGATCGCGAACGGAATCGCGTGGCCGGCAGCCTTCTCGTACGCCTTGATGACCTCAAGTACCGAGTATCCGTGACCGGTACCCAGGTTGTAGGTGAACACGCCGGGGCCCTCGACCTTGTCGATGACGGCGACGTGGCCCTTGGCCAGATCGACAACGTGGATGTAGTCGCGCACGCCGGTTCCGTCGGGCGTGTCATAGTCGTCACCGAACACCTGAACCTCCTTGAGCTCGCCGAGTGCAACCTTGGCGATGTAGGGGGTCAGGTTTGCCGGAATGCCCTTCGGATCCTCGCCGATCAGGCCGGACTCGTGGGCGCCGACCGGGTTGAAGTAACGCAGGATGACGACGGTCCAGGAGTCGTCGGCAACGTGCACGTCGCGCAGGATCTGCTCCTCGAAGAACTTGGTCGTGCCGTACGGGTTCGTGGTGCCGCCGATCTGGCTCTCCTCAGTCAGCGGCAGCTCCTTGGGCGTGCCATAGACGGTGGCGGACGACGAGAAGATGACCTTCTTGACGTCGTGGGCGCGCATGGCCTTGAGCAGCACGATAGTGCTGTTGAGGTTGTTGTCGTAGTATTCGATCGGCTTGGCGACCGACTCGCCGACGGACTTGAGCGAGGCGAAATGAATCACCCAGTCGATGTCGTTCTCGGTGAAGATGCGGTCCATCAGCGCCTCATCGCGGACATCGCCCTCGTAGCGCTTGACGGTCTTGCCGGTGATCTCCTCGACGCGATCGAGCGCCTTGGGCGACGAGTTGCTGTAGTTGTCCACGCAGACAACGTCGTACCCCTTGTTCAGCAGCTCGACATCGGTGTGCGTACCGATGTAGCCCGCGCCGCCCGTTACCAGAATGGTAGTCATGTGTTCCTCCTTGAAAAACAGCTGTGGATGACTCCAACAGTCATTCTAATGCTGAGTATGGAATCCGAGGCCTTCCATGAAGTCCCGGGTGAGTTCCTTGTGCTTGAACACGGCCGTGTTGCCCAGGATGCGCTCGCATACGCTGCCGAGTTCGTCCTGCACCGCGGCGTGGATGGCGTCGCGGTCGCGCTCGCCGTTCAGTGTCGCGGTGAGTTCGTCCCATTCGAGCGTGAACTCGCCGACCTCTTCCGGCAGCGGCTTGCCCTCGGCGAGGGCGTCCTCGATCAGGCCAAGCTGGTTGATGAGACGGCCGGGCAGGATGAACAGCCCCTGCGCCTCGATCAGGCCGATGGGCTCCTGCTTGACCGGCCAGAACTCGGGATGCGCATGGAAGATGCCTTCCGGCAGTTCCTCGCTGACCGAGTTGTTGCGGAAGATCAGGCTCATTTCGTAGCCGCGCTCAGTGATGATCGCGCTGGGCGACACCGCGGAGCGCTTGCCGTCCTCGCCTTCGCAGATGATGTCCAGCTCGGGGTCGGAGTAGTTGATCCAGCCTTCGCGGATCTTGTCGCACACCTCGATGATCGTGTCGCGCGATTTGGCGACCACGCGCACGGCGGTGCCGGGCCAGTCGAGGATCTCGATGGTCGCGTCCGGGTATTCCGGCAGCGTCATCGTCGCCCAGGCGGCCGCCTTGTGCATCGGCAGCAGTTCGCCGCCGCCCTGGTAATGGTCGTGGGCGAGCACGGAGCCGCCGATGCGCGGCAGCGCGGCGTTGCACCCGAGGAAGTATCCGGGGAACCGGTCGACGAAGTCAAGCAGGTGCCCGAACGTGGAGCGGCTTACGTGCATGGGCGTGTGCTCGTCGTTCACGCAGATGCCGTGCTGGTAGAAGTACCCGTACGGGGAGAACTGCCAGAACCACGGTTCGTCGCCGAGTGTGGCGGGGATGGTGCGCAGCGTGCGCTTGTTGCGCCCCGCGAAACCCTCGTTCTCATGGCAGATCGTGCATGCGGGGTATCCGCCGGCCACCGAGTTGCCCGCGGCGGCCTTCTTCATGTTCTTGAATTCGGGCTTGGCGAGGTTGATGGTGATGACCAGGCCGTGGGAATCGAAGCGCGGGTTCTTGTCGAGCACGCCCTTCTTGACATAGTTGTTGGCGACGCAGTAGTCGTAGAACCAGCGCATGGCCTCCATGCCGCCATGTTCGCGTTCCACTGCCTCGAACCGGTCCTGCACGGCGGACGGCGTGCAGGAGAGCATGCCCATCACGATGTCCGCGTACACGGGTCCTTCGTCGGCGTCGAACAGCCCCGCCGCGACGGCCGCGGCGCGGAACCGCGTCAGCAGGTCGTCGGGCAGCGTGTCGTCGCTGGTCGCGCCGGTGGGACGGTACGAGTCGAGCGAGAACAGCTCGAAGATGCGGTTGCGCGTCCAGTCGGCGTCGCGCGGGTCGAGTTCAAGCCGCTTGCGCGCGAAGTCGACGAGCGCGTCGATGCTCGCGTAGACGGCATCGAGTCCGCCGCAGGCGCAGTCGTCCTTCTTCTCTTCCGTGGTCATCAGCGGGCGGTCCTTTCCATGACGTCGTCGACGATGGCGCGAATCTCGTCGGCCTTCTGCTCCATCTCCTGCACGAGCTTGATCTGGGTGCGAGCGCGCACGAGGTTGTGCTCGGGGTACTTGGTGGCGAAGTACGTGTCACCGGCGAGGTAGTCGGCGAGGAAGCGCATGCCGCATTCCATCGTCATCATGTTGCCGGCGAACGCGAGCAGCTCGGCCTCCTTGTCGGTGATGCTGTCGCGCACCTTGCCGACGAAGCCCTCCGCGTAGGCGCGGAACAGTTCGGTGCTGAAGTGGACCTTGTCGAGATCCTTCTCGTCCTCAAGCGCGGTGGACGCGCCGAAGCGGATGGAATCGCCGAAGTCGAACAGCATGGAACCCGGCATGATGGTGTCGAGGTCGATGATGGCACGGGCCTTGCCGGTCTTCGCGTCCATCAGGATGTTGTTGAGTTTGGTGTCGTTGTGGGTGACGCGCAGCGGAACGGAGCCGTCGGCCAGCCCGTCCATGATGCGGGAGTACTGGTCTTCGTGGGCGAGGAAGAAGTCAACCTCCGGCTTGCAGGTTTCGGCGCGGCCCATCTTGTCGGCTTCCAGCGCAGCCTTGAAGTCGCGGAAGCGGCTCGGCGTGTCGTGGAAGTGGGCGATGGTCTCGGTCAGCTGGGAGGCGTCGAAGCCGGCCAGGAAGTTCTGGAACTCGCCGAACGCGGCGCCGGACTCGCGGAACACGTCGGCGTTGGGGACGAGGTTGTAGGAGATGGTGCCTTCGATGAACTTGTATATCCTCCAGGCGCCGTCCACCTCCTCGTTTTCGATGTAGCTCGCGCCGTCCTTGGTGGGGACGATGTCGAGCGTCTCCTGGTTCTTGGAGCGCAGGTAGGCGGTGACGAGTTCGATGTTGCGCATCAGGTGCACGGTGTCCGGGAAGATGTCCGTGTTCATCTTCTGCAGGATGTACCGGTGCTGATCCGTGTTGATCAGGAAGGTGACGTTGATGTGGCCGTCACCGTATGCGGTGATGCCCTTGACGTCGCCGTCGATGGCGAACTGATCGACGATGGCCGCCAGTTTCGGATCAATGTCAGTCATGTGGAACCCTCTTTTCCTTGTTGTGCCGCAGGTTGCCGCCGGTCTTCACCGCCACAACGACCCCCTATCTGAAGCTGCTGTGCCACTGCGACGCAGCAGCTGTTGGCGCATACGCACCGTTATTTGTTAATTATAGTTACATAAATGACAAACCGCCATTCTTCGGCGTTTATAGTTCCCGAATCCCCTCTTCTATTGCTATAATATAAAGACTGTGGATTTGAACATGACCACACCGCAGCTCGCATGATCCGAATCATGGGCGCTCTGACAAGAAACGACTGAACCAATGACCTCGTACGCCAACACCATCTCGTTCCCCCTGCACACGCCCGGCAGGACGACGAAGGCAAGTCCCGCCGACGTGCGCCGCAACAACCGTTCCCTGGTGTTCGGGCTGCTGTTCCCGAACGGGCAGCTATCCCGCGCCGACCTCGGGCGGCAGACCGGACTCTCGCGCGTGGCGATATCGGGAGTCGCCAACAGCATGCTCGACGAAGGGCTGATCTGCGAGAGCGGTTTCGACGTCAACGCCTCCGGCAAGGGCAAGCGCGGCACGCTGCTGAGCATCGACACGTCGCGTCTGCACATCATCAGCGTCGACCTGTCCCAGGAGCATCTGGTGCAGGGAGCCGTGACCGACCTGCTGGGCACGCCACAGCAGCGCATGGAAATGGCGCTCGGACCGGATAACGACATCAACGCGGACATGATCGTGCAGCTGGTCGACCAGCTGCGCACCGACATCGACGCCGACACGATCATCGGCATCGGCATAGCGGCGACTGGTGTCGTCGAGGACGGTGTCATTCGCGAATCGACGGTGTTGGGATGGCGGGACCTTGACCTGAGAGGCATGCTGGAACGTCGTTTCGGATTCCCCGTCACCATCAGCAACGACGTCGTCTGCTCCATGCTCGCGGAGCGATTCTTCGGGCATGGCGACAAGAGCATGCTGTTCATCAAGATCGACCGTGGCATCGGTGCCGCGACGCTGATCGACGATGTGACGGTGATCGGGCAGAACCATGCCGGAGGCGAGATCGGGCATATCTCCCTCGACCCGGAGTCGGGGGTGTTGTGTCCGTGCGGCAAGCGCGGGTGCCTGGAGACGATGGTCACATCGCCGGTGATTCGCGAGCGGATTCGCCGCGCGTCGACGCCCGAGGAGCAGCTGGACATCATCCGATCCTGCGGCGAGCAGCTCGCCGCGGCGCTCGCCATGCCAATCGGCCTGCTCGACATCAACGACATATGCGTGTACGGCCCGCCGGACATCGTGAACGCGGCATTCCTGGAGGCGACGCAGCGCCGTGTGGACATGGTGTCGTCGTCGAAGTTCCACAAGCATACCTCCGTGCGACGGTGCCAGGTGGGTTCGGATATCGCGCTGCGCGGATCCGCCATCGACGTGGTTCATCATTACATCGAGAACGGTCACTGAGAGAACCACCGAAAGGTCCTTGCGATATGAATCGAGGGCCGCTCCCCCGTTCAGG
>ENA-OOWV01001355-OOWV01001355.1-human-gut-metagenome-genome-assembly--contig:-NODE-1355-length-16113-cov-9.002989_pt1 | contig 16113 bp, 32 predicted proteins | sample MGYA00241584_ERZ501337 | MGnify/ENA primary metagenome ERZ501337 (study PRJEB25962, sample SAMEA2042744) | human gut metagenome | biome: human gut; feature: human-associated habitat; material: faeces... | reverse complement strand
TGCCTCCGCCGACGCCGCGGCCGGGGCGCTGCGCGTTCCATTGGTCGATGGTGTCCTCGCGCCAGCCTCTGGCCTTGCCGACGACCACGTCCGGCTCGGGCAGCCTGTAGCGTGCCAGTGCGCCTTTGGTGATTCCGAGGCGTTCGGCCACCTCGGTCATGCTCAGATAGCGTTCAGTCATCCTTGCCGCCCCGTCTGTCCATGGCGAGCGTGGCAAGGCTCCAGATGCCGGCCGCGAGTCCGAACAGTCCGGCCTGCCATGGTTTTCCAGCGAAGCCGAGCATGGCCGACAGCAGGCCGCATGTGATGCCGCAGACGGCGAATATGGTGCTTGTTTTCATGATGGCCATGAAATAGGATGGAACCGGGGTTCCGGGCACTAGGTCTGCTCGGAACCCTTTCGTCATCTCTTATGGCGTGGTCGGCGCCGTATCGAGATGATGAGCGCCGCCAGTGCGATGATGTTGCTCACCACCGAGCTGATGGCGGTCACGATGTCCGTCCATTTCATGCTCACCTCCTTTCCGTTGACATAACTATTATAACAAAGTATGTAAAGTATTGCAAGCCGAAACACAAAAAACAGAGAAAAAAATCAACGGATTGATAGACTTGATGCCACGCAAACGAAGGGGCGAGCATGGCCTACACAATCCGCCAATACCAGACGAAATCCGGCAAACGCTACGAGGTGCGCTACCGCAAGCCGGACGGAACGCCGACCGGCAAACGCGGATTCAAACGCAAAATGGACGCCGACGCGTGGGGCGCGGCAAACGTCACCACCGCGAAAAATGTTGGAGCGTATGTCGATCCACAGGCCGGAAGAAGACTCGTGGAGGACTTCTGGACGCCATGGCTGGCCGCAAAAAAGACCAAGGCCAAGCCAAGCTACGTCAAGTCATTGGAGGACGCTTGGCGCGTGCATGTCATGCCGCAATGGGGTGTGCGCGAAGTCCAGTCCATCACAAGGGGCGAGGTGCAGCGGTGGGTCACCGATCTGGCCGGCAGGCGCAGCGCGTCGGTGACCATCCGCGCCGAAAACCTCCTGCGCAACCTCTTGGAGAGGGCGAAGGAGGACAAGTGCATCCACGACAACCCATGCGACAACATCGAACTGCCGCGCAAACAGCGCAGACGACACGTGTATCTGGCAGCCGACGAACTCTCGCGCGTGGCGTTGCATTGTGGCTGGCGTGAGCCTATCGTGCTCACTCTCGGACTGTGCGGCATGCGTTGGGGCGAACTCGTCGCCCTGCGTGTGGAGGACGTTGACCTGCAACGATGCAGGCTCCATATCTGGCGTAGCATCACCAGACTGTCCAGCGAGATGGTGGAGACGGATCCGAAAACCCATGAGGGGCGCGTCGTCATGTTCCCGCAGATTCTCAGACCATTGCTTGCCAGGCAATGCAACGGACGTGGCCCGTCGGATTTTCTTTTCACGGCTCCAGGCAAGCCGTTGGACGAGCCCATGACGAACGGTTGGAATCCGACCAGGAGCGATGGCTGGTTCGCTGTCGCGCTGCGCAGGGCCGGCATCGAGCGAGGGCATATGACGATCCATGACCTGCGGCATACCGCCGCGAGCCTCATGGTGCAGTCCGGTGCGAACGTCAAGACCGTGCAGCGGCAGCTCGGCCACAAGTCGGCCGCGATGACGTTGGACGTGTACGCCGACCTGTTCGACGAGGATCTGGACGACCTGTCGGAGCGCATGGGCGGTCTGCTGTTTTCGCAGGATGTGGGCAAAATGTGGGCGCAGACCGTCGAGAATGTTTCGGAAACGTTGGAATCGGTGGGGGTTGACCGTTGAACGATTGCGGGTTCGATTCCCGCTGGCGGCACTTTTGGAAACCCGGCTTGAATGCCGGGTTTCCTTGTTTTTCCAACGGTTCCCGCATGGTTTGCAATTCACTCCAATTCACTGCAATTCACTGCAATTACCGGCAGGACGTGGGCAAAATGTGGGCACGGAATTACCAGATCATCGGCAGGTTGAGGCATTGGCGCGCCCACCGTTCCACCGCACGGTTCTCCTCGTCGTCGCCAAGCAGGAGCAGGAAACCGGCGTTCTTGCCGAGCGAAGCGGGTTCCAGCTTCTTGATCACACCACGCTCCTGTAGGAACAGCCAAGCGTTGCTGATGTTCGTCTTGACTGTGTTCTCGCGCTTCTTCATCTCCTTATCGGCATTCTCGCCCATTGACTGCTCCGGCGTGAGCAGAATCATTCCGAATGCGTCGGCGATGGCACGCCAGCCGAGCGTGTAGTAGCGGCATGGCGCGTTGACCTTGCGCAGCTTCTCAGGTGGCTGGTTGCGTTCGCGGTCCCAGTCGTAGGTCATGGAGCACATGAAGGAGATTGCGAGTTGCGCAGTGGTATAGCAGGTCAGGTTGTCTCCGCGCTTCTTGGCGAGTCGTCCGGTACGGTTTAGGTCGTAAAGGGCTTGCGTGTTCTGGTATCCCATGTCTTCCATGTCTTTCCCTCCATGCTTTGCCTTAGAATGGTGCATGGAGAATCTAGCCGGTTTTCCGTCGCCCCGATTTGCTCTGGTCAGCGTCGGGGCTTTTTCGTTTATAACTGCATTGTAATTGCACTCGAAAGTAAAAGTCAAATTGCACAGCGAGTAAAATTGCAAAAGAGAAAGTAAAGACGTTTGGTGCAATTGCGATTGCACATATATAAGACTCTACAAGTTTTAACATTCTTTTTATAAGGCAGCAATATAAAAAGCCCCCACAAATGTGGGGGCTTCAATCTATTCGCTTATTTGAGATCTGCATCCCCGCCTGCCGGGCAATGCGCCATCTCCTCTCCATCGACGGTAAGAGCCAATGTCCAAGTGAGGTTCCCTTCCTCCTGGTGAATCATTGTGTCTGGAATATTGGTCTCGAATGTGGACTGGTCGTCTGACGTGGTCCAACCAGGGTACGTGTTGCTCTCGTTGGTTTTTAGGTTCGTTATCTCACGCTTTGTCCCTTCTGTAGCTAGATAATCAGCAAGGTTTATCTGGTACCAAGTGCCGTCGTCTCCGGGATTCTTGATGAGGAACGTGTAAGCGTAAAACTGCGAGGCCGCCAAATCCTTGACTTTATCGTAACCGTCAATCGAGATTCCAAGGTATTGTCCTGTGGTTTCCAATCTGGCGGACGGCATCAATTCAGAATCGCCATCGCATGATCCGGACAGTCCGCTTGCGATTGGCGTTCCGTCTTCTCCGCTGTCAGAGTCACCGCTTGCATATTCCTGCGAGTCCGTCTGATTGTCTGAATTCGTTGCCTGTTCTTCGTTGGCTGTGTCGTTCTCGCCGCACGCCACCATTGTCATCGTCAGCATTGCGGCCAGCGTTGCAGCTATCGTCTTCTTCATATATAAACTTTCCCCTCTCCAAGTTGTAGAATATTACGCACATTCTACGCCGGCGTGATGGTTCGCCGGTAATCCTCCAACACCTGCGTGGTCACGTTGAGTTCGTCGGCGATCTGCCATTCGTACTCGTACATGCGTTCGAGCAGTGCGAGCTCGGCGGGATTGACCAATAGGAGCGCTGTCTGCGTGCGGCAGCGTCGTTCCTGCTTCGAACGATCGTTCGCACAACCATCGTCGCCATGCTTCCAGTGCAGCAGCTCATGCGTGAGCACGCATCTTTTCGCCGTGTAGGTAAGGCGCCTGTCAATGAGTATCACGCTGTTGGATGCGTCGTAGCAGCCCCATAGTCCGTTCGGCAGGATGGCGCTGGACACGGTGACGGGCAGGCCGATGATGGCGCGGCGCATGGCCCCGTATGTCATGCGCCGGTCGATCGGCAGGTCAGGCAGGCTCGTCGTAATCCGGCCCAGCCTCTCCATTGATGGCCTCCTGCTTGCCAGCGGCGTTATAGGCGGCAAGACCATAACCGCCGGAACGTGCTTTCGCCTCCGCTTCCTCAATCGCATGACGTTTGGAGTCCATCACGATGTCTCCGATGGATACGCCGGTCACTTCACTGATGCGTTCCAGGTCACTCAGGTTGAGCGGGAGGCTGTAGTTTGCTCTCGTGTACCAGTAGACCTCGCCGAAGCCGCAGGCCTTGGCGAATTCCTTGATGGTCATGCCGCTTTGCTTTTGGAGCCTGACGCACTCGTCCATGACCTGCTTGGCGAAATGCGTGACCTCCTGTGCTTTTCTTCCCATGCTTCAAATTATAGCTAATTGCGTAGTCATATGTGCATAAATCGTGAAGACTACGTAATTACGAATACAAGAAACTTCGTAATTACGTATATTAAAAACCGTCGAAAGGAAAAACGAGATGTTGAGCACCAAGAAGACCAAGACCCCCGACCACTACCCGTGCGGCCACATGCGCGGCCCCGGCTGGCACGACTGGCGCACATGCCTCACCAAGCAGGGAATCGAGGAGGATGAATGGCCGGTCTGACGGAAACAGCCACCAGAAACCTCAAAGCGGAACTCGCCAGACACGACAAGACACCGAAAGACCTAGCAAAAGCGTGGGGCCTCGAAATCAGAGCAGTAAACAACAGGCTCAAAGGCCACACGCCACTCTCGACGGACGAAATCGAAAAAGCGGCATCCATGCTCGACATGGAACCCGAAAACCTCGTCATGCTCCTCATCCAGCCAATCGACAGCATCAAACAATTCAAAGCCTGAAAACCACACCAAAAGGAGTGTCCGATGGACAGCAAGACCTACAACCGAGAACTGCGCAAGGCCTGCGTGGAAGCCGTCTTCGACGAATTCGCCGAGCATGGTGACATGATTCGCCCGCAATACGCGGGACAGTGGGATGAAATCGACGCGAGCCGATTCCTCGGCCACATCACCGGACCGATGGACATCGACGTGCCCGACCTCGTGGACGTCATCATCGACACGATCGTCAAGGAAGCGCATAAATGACCAGCCAACTACTCGACCCGCCAAAACCGCCGACACTCCACGAAACCGGAAGCCTGCTGCTCGCATCAAGCGGCTTCTACATCCGCCTTCACGAGGACGGCAGCGCCAGCCTAGTGGACGGCATCCAAGACGTCACCCTCGCGGACTTCACGTCAGCGGAAATCGAGGACATCGCCTACAACCTCTCCAACAAGATCGGAGCAACAAGATGACCAACCACGGCAGCAACCACGAAGTCAGGAAGCCGAACTACACGCTCCGCCGTCTGAAGTTCGCAGCCGCCATCATCGGATTCGTGAGCAGCGTGACCCTGCTGTTCACGTGGCGGACGGCGGACTCGCAATCCACGACCGTCCTCGTGAGCGTCGTCTACCTGTTGACCGGCCTGTGGCTGACCGTGCGGTTCGCGCCACGCGAATAAAGACTTCCCACCAGCCGACAGTCCAACGAAACAAACCAAATTAGGGATGTTTTCGCGGGCATCCACGTTCACTCATGTCGGCTGGCGGGAACACATAACTGAATACCGATTATTATCCACGCGCCGACCACCTCTCGGTCACATACACTGTCGGCGCATTCGGCTGGGCGACGGTTCGCCCGTCCACGGATTCCAAATCTTCTTCTCTCTAACTATCAAGAAGCAGGCATTCCGGTGCTTGCAGACCCTTTCAAATCCGCCTGACGGCTTCCATCGCCGTCGGCCACGCCACCGACCGCGAACACGTTCAGGTCTGTGTTCCAACAGTCAAAGGGGCGCTCGGAATCCAAGGACGGCATCGGTTCTACTCCAATGACAGCCACTCAGCCCCATCCACTCGTCAGGACGGGGCACACAACGCCAAACAAGCAAAGGAAAAGCCTATGAGCAATGAAATCCAGCGATTCGATTTCAAGGGCGCGGCACTGCGCACTCTGACCGACGAGAATGGCGAACCATGGTTCGTCGCCAAGGACGTGTGCGACGTGCTTGGCTACACGAACGCCAGCAAAGCGATCAGTGACCATGTTGATTCGGAAGACAAACTCAATAACGAATCGTTATCGAGTTTAGGACAGCGCGGAGGCTGGTTGGTCAACGAATCTGGTCTTTACTCGCTGGTGCTCTCGTCCAAACTGCCGACTGCGAAGGAGTTTAAGCGTTGGGTGACGCATGAGGTGCTTCCGCAGATTCGCAAGACCGGCGGCTACATTCCCACCACGGACGCGGACGATGACATGACCATCCTCGCGAAGGCCGTGATGATCGGCCAACGCACCATGGAGGAACAGAAGCGTCGCATCGCCGCGCAGGAATCACACATCAATGAATTGGAGCCGAAAGCCCGATTCGCGGACGCCGTGGCCGCGTCCGACGGCACCTGCCTGATCGGAGAACTCGCGAAGATGCTACGCCAGAACGGATTGGACATCGGCCAGAACCGACTGTTCGAGATTCTCCGACAGGACGGTTATCTCGGCAAGACCGGCTCGAACCGCAACGTGCCGACGCAGAAGGCGATGGACTTGGGCTTGTTCCGCATCAAGGAGACGGCGGTGACGCATTCGGACGGCCACGTGACCATCAGCCGCACACCAAAGGTCACAGGCAAGGGACAGCGCTATTTCATCGCCAGCTACTGCCCGAAGAAGCCGAATGACTGACCTGCTTCGGCCGGAGGAGTTCGCGGCCATGATCGGCTTGAGTCCCCGCACTCTCGCCAATTGGCGGAGCAATGGCAGGGGGCCGAAGTATCTGAAGCTCGGCCCTGAACCACCAGCTGGCAAGCAGGACAGGCGCCCGGTGCTTTACGAGCGTGACGTGGCCGAGCGTTGGGCCGCAGCACACCAGTACACGAGGACGGTGGCCAGATGAAAAACGAAACGTTCATTCCAGTGACACGGGTTAAAAGCCGTCCGAACGTCACAAGCGACGTGAAAGCACGCGTCGACACCGGCAAGCCGACCCTCACACAGCAAGGAATCGACGTGGACAAGTTCATCCACGACAACCACGCGCTCATCGAAAAACTCAGAAAGGGACCACAGTGAAACACGAATACACGGACGACGAACTCGCCGAACTGAAGAAAATCTACGACGAATCGGGCGAAGCCGGCCTCAGCATCACCGAAATGCGAGCGTTGCGCAAGGCCGGACTCCTCACGCAGGGCCTACCGGAGAAACCGTCGAAACGAGACCTCATCCTCGCGCACTGCAAGAAACGCATTGACCAAGGCCAACCGTTCGACGGCAAGGAAACCGCCGAAGCGCTCAACCTAAGCCAGAAAACGGTCGGCAACATTCTCGGCCAACTCCGCAAGGAAGGACTATTGCCGGCCTTCGACAAGCATTCACCACGCAGCAAAGCACGGGAAACCACCACAACCGGAAAGAAGAAAGAAACCATGACCACCACACAGAAACTCACAGCGACCAACATCACCGAAGAGAAACTCACGCCGACCAACATCACCGCCGGACCCATCAGCGTCAGGCCACAAATCCCAGCCGATCCACGCGCCATCATCTCCAACGCATTGACCGGCATTTTCGACGCAGTAAGCGCATTGCAACGAACCGCGTTCCAAGCCAACGACAAGGTCGTCTACGGATTCGCCACGAAACTCCTCAACTGCGAACTCATGGACCTGAAAGCCAACTACTCGAAGGACGCGGCGAAATGAAACTCAAGTTCGATAGCAAGGATGGCGTTTTCGCCATCAAAGCCGAAAGCGAAGAGGAAAAAGCCCAGCTCAAAACGTCGGCGGTCCCCCTCTGCAATCTCATCATCGATTTTTTCGATGGTGAAATCCTGGAAGAGAAAGTGACGAAGGAATGAAGAGTATCCCACTCAAGGACACGGAACGCTACACGATTGAACGGTTCCGGCAGTGCAAGAAGACGGAACGTCATCTCGCGTGGCTGAAGAGCCGTAAGGCGGGTGTCGGCGGGTCTGACATGAGCACGATACTCGGCCTTAACGCTTTCAAAACGCCTTACGATTTGTGGCTTGAGAAGACCGGTCGCGTGGAACCGGAGGACATCTCCGACAAGTGGGCAATCGTCAAGGGCAATGCCTTGGAAAACGAGCTCAGGAAGCGTTTCCGCGCCAATCATCCGGAAATGCTGGTCACGGACGGCACCGACAAGCAGTTCATCGCCCGCGAGAGGCCATACCTGCGCGCATCCCTTGACGGCATCCTGCAAGGTGAGGACGGCAGTTTCGGAATCCTCGAAATCAAAACGGCCGGCAACCGTCGAGCGGGGGACTGGCATGACGAGGACGGCAACCTCCGAATCCCGCCATACTATCTCGCACAAGTCGAGTTCTACGCGCTCGTCACTGGATGGACGTGGGGCTACGTGTACGCGGCCATCGGAGACGACGAGCCGGTGGAGATACCTTTCCGGGCCGACGTGGAGGATATGGCCGCGATCGACAAGGCCGCAGCCGACTTCTGGCGTTTCGTCACTTCGGGCACTCCACCGCAGTTGACCGGCGGTGACGTGCAGAAGGCGTTCCCGGAACCCACTCCGGACATCGTGGACGAAAGCGCCGACGATGACCTCTACGACCTGCTCGCAAGATACGAGAGCACGTCCAACCGCGCGAAGGACCTGAAAAACGAGCAGAAGGAATTGCAGGAGCAGATCATCCTGCGCATCGGCTCGCATACGGGCGTGCGCTGCGGCAACCTCCAAGCCACCTACAAGCCGACGACCCGCAAGGAATACGTCGTCAAAGCCGCCACATACCGCAAATTCGCATTCAAAGCCATCGAAGAAAAGGAGCAATAATCATGGGAGCAATCGCACAGCAGGCGCAAGGCCGGCAGATGGTCGAAATGACGCCGAAAAAGAACCTCCAGATGCTGATGAGGAAGAGCTGGCCGCGCATCGCCAGCGTCGTCGGCAACAACATCAGCCCCGACCGCCTCTACCAGATGTGCGTGTCCGCGATCAACAAGACACCGAAACTCGCGGAATGCTCGCCGCGAAGCGTGCTCTCATGCTTCATGACCTGTTCCGCGCTCGGATTGGAACCGTCCAACGTGGACGGATTGGGCCGCGCCTACGTGCTTCCCTTCTACAACAAGAAATCCGGCGGAATGGAAGCCACGTTCATCATGGGCTACCGTGGCATGATCGACTTGGCGCGACGTAGCGGCCAGCTCGTGGACATCAGCGCCCGCGCGGTACACCAGGGAGACGAATTCTCATACTCGTACGGTCTGAACGAGGAGCTGCACCACGTGCCATGCGCCAACCCCGGCGAACTGACCCACGTGTACATGGTCGCGCATTTCAAGGACGGAGGCCACTACTTCCTCGTTCTGAACCGTCAGGAGATCGAGCAGGCGAGGGCACGCAGCAAGAGCGGCAATTCCGGCCCGTGGAAGACCGATTACGAGGCCATGGCGAAGAAGACCGCCATCCGTCGTGCCGCCCCGTACCTGCCGTTGACCGTGCAGGCGCAGACCGCCGTCGCCGCCGATGACATCACGCCTGACTACGGCGACGTGTTCCAACCTGTGCTCGATGACGATAGCGCCGACGAAGCCGATGACGTGACCGCCGAGGTCATGGAAGCGGATACGCCGGAGGATACCGAAGCAGACGTGAAGGAGGCCGAGTGATGGCCGGAGAAACCGTTATCACGATAGTCGGCAATCTGACCGCCGACCCGGAGATTCGCACCACTGGCAGCGGCGCATCCGTGGCCAGCTTCACGATCGCCAGCACGCCGCGCTCCTGGAACCGCAGCACGAACCAGTTCGAAGACGGTCAGGCTTTGTTCATGCGCTGTAGCGCGTGGCGCGACATGGCCGAACATTGCGCCCGCTCCCTCGCGAAGGGTATGCGTGTGATCGCGCAGGGTCGTTTGCAGCAGCGCTCCTATCAGGCGAATGATGGTTCCAACCGCACGGTCATCGAATTGCAGGTCGATGAAATCGGCCCGTCCCTGCGTTATGCGACGGCGCAGGTGCAGAAGATGCAGTCAGGCGGATACCAAGGCGGCAATGGTGGCGGCTATCAGCAGCCGCAGCAGGCACGGCAGCAGTCGCAGGCTCCTGCCGATGACCCGTGGGGCGCGCCAGCTGGAGAGCCTGAATTCTGATGCGCGAATGGTTGGAACCACCGGACGTGGAACCGGTGTGCCCGAAGCATGGGTGCGCGCTGTATCCGGCGCGCCCCATCCCATGCCCCGAATGCGAAATCGAAGCCGAGGAAGAGGAGGAATGATGCAGGAATTCGTCGTGGACATTCCACGGGACGAATGGTGGACGCAAAACCGTCGCGGCCACTGGCGAGTGAAATTCGCGCACACAAGCGCAGTCAAACAGCGTGCCATGGCATTCGCCAGATTCTGGCTCCAAAACGGCCACCACAGGCCACAACACTTCCCAGTGCACGTCACCGCGATCATCCACCCATTGACCCACGGGCGCTTCGACCCGGAGAACGCGGCGCCCATGGTCAAAGCCATCCTTGACGCGCTCACCGATACCGGCTTCTGGCCCGACGATGACTCAAAACACATCATCGGCCCCGACTACCGAGGTGGAGAACCAAGCATCCGAAAAGGCTGGTACCGAATCACAATCCGAATCGAAGAGGAAGAACACTAACCATGGCTACGAACGTGAGTGAAAAAGACAAGACGCTCAACGAGATCATCGACTGGGCGAAAAGTCGCTGTCATGAAGCCGGACTTTCCAGATTCGATGTCCGCAGAAAGAGCGACCGAGACTTCTATGACGGCCAAGTTAACGCATTCCATGAAATGCTAGAGCTTTGCCGTTCCATGCTCGGCTACACCGGCTCCATGCCGTCCGAAGTGCCAAATCAAAGCGAGGACGCGAAATGAGCAGGACTGAAACCACTGCCATGCTGTCCAAGCTGGTCGAGAAGAGATTGAGGAATCAGACCGCTTTTTGGGCGAGCGAGGTCAGCTTCGACCGGAACACGCCTGACGAGCGGCGAGTGGATTACGTGGGCTTCAAACCGTGGAATATCAACGGCGAGCCGGTGCCAGCAAGCGTGGAGAAAGGCTGCTTCGGGTTCTACGAAGTGAAGTCATGCATGGCTGACTTCACGAGCGGCAACGGCCTGACCTTCTACGGTGACCAGAACTATCTGGTCTGCACGAAGGAACTGTGCGACGAGATCGTATGGCAGAAGATGGTGCCGGAGCGCGTGAACGCGATTCTGACACCGGATTCGACCGGCTCGAAACTGATTCTCGGACATGTGCAGTCCAACCACGACCTGTCATACCGGAGGCGTCCGGCAAGTGAAATCCTTTGGGTCATGGTCAAGGCGAACGGAAAGAGGACTAATTGAGCATCATGCTTGACGAGGCCGACGCCTACGAGCGTGGCGTGGATGATGATTTGACTTTTCAGACGGTTCGGGAGCTTGCCGGTACAGCGTACATGGCCGGACGTTCCGCTCCACCAACTGCCGTTGAGATTGAGGCCGTAGCGAAACGGCTCTGCTGGAACAGCTGCAAATGGGATGGCGTCGATAGCTACGCGGCGAAAGACGAGGATGACGCATGGAATTATGCCGGTGAGATTCTCGGTTTCCATGAGGAATATATCAGACAGGCCAATGAGATGCTCGAAATCGCACGGAAGGCGGTAACCGAATGAGCAAGACGATCAAGTATGTGGAATGCGCCCACTGCGGAGAGGTTGTCGGCACATATTACGTGACCTGCCCGTACTGCGGCTACCGGCTGGCCGCGCGCAAGCCGACGGGCATGGATCCGCTGTATGGCATGACCGACAGCGAATTCTACAAGCGATTCGGGAGCCTGTGATGGAAGATGTTGGAATTCTTCCTTGGCCCCCGCCAAGCTTGGAGGAACTCGAAGAAGCTTTGGATTCGATGGCATACAACGGAATCACAAGAGGAGAGGATTAACGGGCGATGTGGTTCAAGGTGGATGATTCGTTCTTCTCGAATCCGAAGACCGCGATGCTGTCGGACGGGGCCACCGCATTGTGGCTCCGTTCCGGCTCATGGTCGGCGCAGCAATTGACGGACGGGTTCATTCCCGCCCGCATGGTGCCGATGTTCCGTGGCTCCGATGATTCCGTGCGCGAACTGTGCGAGGTTGGATTGTGGGAGCGTGACGATGTACGGGATGGCTACCGGTTCCACGATTGGAGCGACTACCAGCCGGACGTGGAGGAGGTGGACGCTCTGCGCCGGAAGCGGAGCGAAGCGGGCAAGAGGGGTGCGAACCGGCGTTGGAGCCGGAAAACCGTTGACGAAAATGGCAAAAATGGCAAAACCGATGGCAAATGCCATGGCAAACCTATGGCAAACGCATGGCAAACCGATGGCAAGTCGATGGCAAACTCATGCCCCGTTCCCGTACCCGTACCCGATAAGAAAGAGAAAGAAGAATATTCTTCTTCTTTCTCCAAAGAAACCAGCGCAGACGAATACCTGGAAACCGGCAGGCCGGAAGCCGACCGACAGATCAGCGGCCAATATCCCAACCTCGACCTCACCGACGCATGGGGAGCGTTCATGCAGCACCACCACGGCGAAACACGCACCGTCAACGACTGGACACGACTCTGGAAAGGCTGGTGCCAACGCCGCGCCAACATGAGCGGCATACCACCATCGAAACGACACATACACACGTGGAAATGCACCCATGTGCTCGAAGCACTCGGACGCGACGAAGAAACCGCACAGGCAGACGAAAAGGCCTGCGAATTAGCCGACAAACTCAACAAGGAGAAATCATGAAACACGATAAACCGGAAACCATGTGCAGCTTGGAATGGTTGGAACACGAACGCCGCAAGGCATGGCGAGAAGGCTACGCGGCCGGATGGAAAGACCAGGAATGCGATTTTCCGCAATATACAAGCGAAAACCCATACAAGGAGACCATCGAATGAAACACAACCCGTTTGAAATCGCGTTCGGCATCGTATTGACCGTCTGCCTGTGCGTCGCCCCGATCATCATATTCACGATCAGTTAAGGAGTTCCAAAAATGAGTGACAACGTCAACCGCCAGACAAGGAAGGAAACACTCGAAATGAGAAAACGCAAACCACTCGCGCCAGCCGGCATCGGCCTGACCGCCATAACCATGCTCCTGCTCACGCCGGTATTCCTCCTCGCGCTCGCAGGATGCGGGAGCGCGTCCAAGACGTCGACCCCGGCCCCCGCCATCGCCGCCACCGGCACCACATGCTCCAAAAGGTCCGGCGACGACATCAAGGAATGCATCGTCACACTGTCCGACACGAGGCAAGTGGTCTGCGTCGTCTACGCGGGCTACCAGAAGGGCGGCATGTCATGCGACTGGAGCCATGTGAGCGGCGCGGACAAGGAGCCGGCAAGATGAGCTACAACGTCGTCACCCAGGAAGGCGTCAGAACGTTCGAGAACATCGACGATGCTGGCGACTACGCGCAGGCCATGTCCTTGAGAACTGGCGAACCGGTCAAGGTGTTCAATGCCGAGACCGGACTGGCCGCATTCACAACCAGAACAAGGAAGGAAACGAAATGAAAGTGAAGAAAACCCTCATGGACATGATCGTCAAATGGCATCAGGCCGGCTATGCACTCGACGAAATCGCGCCGCTCGTGCCGCAAGTGCCGAAAGCCGAAGTCGCCGCCATAATCCACCAGTACGACAAGGAGGCCCGACTTTGACCGACTGCCAGCACTGCGGCAAACCCGCCAGCGGCACGCTCTGCACCAAATGCACCGCCGACTACTGGGGCATGATTTACCAGCTCGGACACATCCAGCTACCGACCCTGCGAAGCATCATGCTCCGTCAGGCGCACATCGGCCCCACAGACCACACGCCGAACAAAGGCAACGCGCCACTGCCCATCGACGTCCACGCGCAGGACCTCATCGCAGAATCTGAAGCGTGGTTGGCCGAACAGGCAGGCAAAATACGCGCCGCATACGCCGCATACGACTGGCGGAAAGCATGGTATGCCATCATCAGCAACCGGCACACCATATTGAACATGCCAACCGCCGCCGACGACTACACCGCCCTGGAACACATCATCCGACGCAACGAACAAGCCCTGACACCGGAAGACGAGCTCATAATCCTCGGCACCTGCCCAAAATGCGACAGCATGCTCACCGGCACACCAGAAGCAGAATCGGTCACATGCCAAGGCTGCCGCCGTGAATGGGCCGCGCCAGCAATCAAAGCAGCCCGAGACGAAAGACTATGGCAAATGCAAATCACCGGCACACCCAGCGACGCGGCCAAGGAGCTGAAACGATACGGCCTGACCGTATCACGCAACCTCATCAGCCAATGGCTCAAACGTGGCAAACTGTCGCACGCCACGCCGACGGAACACAAGCGGCAGTACACGTTCAACCTCGGCGAGTTGGCCGCACTACTTGACTGTCACCGTTGAAATGCTATACTGTCGTACAGTAGTAGAATGGTTCAGCCGGAAACGGTTGGACCATTATTCATATCCAGCTGCATTCGCTATAATCATCTCTGTCCGGCATGGAGCCACTAGCAACCCTTGGAGCCGTCGCCCCGAAGGACGTCGACCATGGCGGCGACACCCGTTGTGTCGGTAGCCCATGAATCGGGGGTGGCCAGCTGGGGGACCTTCGCGGGAGACGTACCCCAGACATGCCGGACATCACAGCCATAGAAGGCGGCAAGGCCACATGAGTCTCCGCAGATGCGCCTGGCACAACTGTCCACAACTCGTCAAACAAGGGACACGCTTCTGCGCCATCCACACACACGCATACGAGCGGCAGCGTGGCAGCTCAACAGCAAGAGGATACGACGCAGCACACCGCCACCTCCGCAGGGCATGGGAGGCACGACTGGCCACAGGCGAAACACACACCTGCGCCAAATGCGGACAGCCAGTCACAGCCGCAGACCAATGGGACCTCGGCCACACAGACAACAGACAAAGCTGGACAGGGCCAGAACATCGCAGCTGCAACAGACAAGACGGCCAACACAAAGCAACCGCAAGCACCGAACACTGGACACGACACTAAGCCAAGCCGCAGCAGCAACCACAGTCGCAGCCAACAGGCAAACCGCAGACACAAACACGACACGACACAACACAAACGAACCAAACGCAAGCGGACGAACCAAACAAGCACACGCAACAAAAACAACAAAACACACGCCAAAACAGGAAAAAATACAATCAACCAACCCGCCAACACCCCTAGGGGGGTACCCCGAACGGCAAGGCCAAGACCGCCGGTGAGGGGACTCGCAAGTTCGCGGAGGGTTCAAGATTTTCGGCGGACGGTCGAACCGTAGATTTTCCGACGTGATTGGAGGTATGCGATGGCCGGTCACGGAGGAGCCCGCACACGTTCCGGGCCCATGCCCGACCCCACGTCGGAACGCTCCGACCTGCGTGGACTCGGTGCTGACATCGTCCCGTTGTCGTCGAAGGGCTACCACTACAAGCCGAAGGCTTTTCCACTCTCCGAATGGGTCGTGTATGACGTGTGGAAAGACGAGGACGGACTGCACAAGGAGCGCAACGAGGCGGCCACGGACGCGTGGAACCGCAGAGAACGCGCGCTGTGGCGGGACCTATGGAAACTGCCTCAGGCGATTGCCTGGCACATGCCGAAATACCGCTACCTTTTCAATACCGTCGCCTTGTACTGCAGGCAATTCGTGCTCTGCGAGACGGCGGACGCCAAAGCCGCTGACCGTGCCACATTGGCCAGATATGCCGACACCATAGGCCTCACACCACAAGGTTTGAGGCTCAACGGCTGGACGATCGTGGATGACGAGGAGAAACAGCCGAAACAGGCCGCATCGTCGAGCGGCAAGGTGATTCCGTTCAAAAGCGCCAAGACGCGTTATCTGGAGGAGCACGGTGATTAACGAGTCGCGGATGCGGACGATGCGTCAATACAATCTTCCGCTGCTGGAAAATGTGCGGACGGTTGGCCGATACGACATGCCAATGCTTGCAAAACAGGACGTCACCCCACCCGACACGTTGATGGGCTTCAATTACGTGACCGGCAAAAAGACAGTCAAGCATTGCGGAATCCATTTCTTCATCGATGACTATCAGTTTCAGAGGGTCTGGAACCAGCCGGACAGATACATCGCACCGCTCAAACGCTTCCAGTGTGTGCTGACACCTGATTTCAGCACATACATGGACATGCCGGAAGCGATGAAGATCT
>ENA-OOWV01001350-OOWV01001350.1-human-gut-metagenome-genome-assembly--contig:-NODE-1350-length-16166-cov-10.915524_pt1 | contig 16166 bp, 16 predicted proteins | sample MGYA00241584_ERZ501337 | MGnify/ENA primary metagenome ERZ501337 (study PRJEB25962, sample SAMEA2042744) | human gut metagenome | biome: human gut; feature: human-associated habitat; material: faeces... | reverse complement strand
TGTGGATGATCTGGTTGTACTGGGCGCAGGCTGCGTCCGCATCGGGGTTGGTGCCGTCCGGCAGGTTGATCTTGGCAGGGTCGATGTTCACCTTGTCGAACAGGTTGCGGTGCATGAAGCTCCAGTAGCTTTCCGGGTGCTCCTTGGGCAGGCCGCGGTACTCGTCCAGATTGACGGTGGTCACCTCAGAAAAATCGATGTCGCCCTTGTTGTACCAGTCCACCAGCTGTGCATACGCGCCCACGGGGGTGCCGCCGGTGGCAAGACCCAGCACGCAGTTGGGCTTCATAATGACCTGTGCCGAAATGATATTGGCTGCCTTGCGGGACATATCCGCATAATCTTTTGCACGAATGATCTTCATTACAAACGACCTCACTTATCATCTTTTTTGCCGCTCTGCACGGGCTGCGCAGAGCACTTCTGCGTTTAGTTTATCACATTTCGCAGACAAGCGCCAGTCATCCCGGCCATCTTTTCGGTGTGTTTGCACAAAAAGATGCAAAGCCCCGCCGTTTGGGCCGGCATTTCCGGTCACGAACGCGCAAAAACGCCGCCGGGCGTTTCCACACCGACGGCGCTGCATGTTGAAAGATCAGTTCCCGCTACACAGGCCGCAGGCGGCACAGGCGGCGGGGGTGGCGGCACAGCCGCCAAGGGCGGTCTCGCGCAGCTCGGCGGGCAGGCGCTTGCCCACGGCGTACATGGCCTCCAGCATCTGGTCGAAGGGGATCAGCTGGCGGATGCCGCTCAGGGACAGTTCCGCTGCAATGAGGGCGTTGGCCACACCGGCAGCGTTGCGGTTCTGGCAGGGGTACTCCACCAGCCCGCCTACGGGGTCGCACACAAGGCCCAGCATGTTCATCAGCACGGTGGAAGCTGCATCCAGACACTGCTGCGGGTTGCCGCCCATCAGCTCCACGGCGGCAGAAGCAGCCATGGCAGACGCAATGCCCACCTCGGCCTGACAGCCGCCCACGGCACCGGCCACGGTGGCGTTGCGCATGGCAAGATAGCCCACGGCACCGGCGTTGAACAGGGCATCCACGATGCGCTGGTCGGAGATGCGGTAGCACTCCTGCAGGGCCAGCATCATGCCTGGCACCACGCCTGCAGAGCCTGCGGTGGGTGCAGCCACGATCAGGCCCATGGAAGCGTTCACTTCCAGCACGGCCATGGCGTAGGTCATGGCCTTCTGCAGCACGTCGCCGCAGATGTTTTTCTTCTTATTATAATGTGTTTCCAGCTTTTTGGCCTCGCCGCCAATGAGCCCGCCCATGGATTTGATGGGCTTTTTCAGCGGCTGGGTGGCAGAAGCGCGCATGATCTCCCATGCCTTTGCCATGCGGTGGTCCACAGCATCCCGGGGCGTTTCGCCCAGCAGGCATTCCCGCTGGCGCATCACTTCCGAAATGGGCAGTTGGTTTTCCTCACACAGGTCCAGCAGCTCCTTGGCGGACTTGAAATCCATGTTCATCGCTCGTCCCTCCTTACGGCTGCACGACCATTACATCGTTGATGTTCGGGTTTGCCAGCAGCAGCTGATCCACACCCTCGGGCAGGCGCTCATCCGACTCCACGATGGTGTAAGCCGTGTGTCCCTTTTCCTCGCGGAACAGACGCATGAACGCAATGTTCACGCTGCGGTCGCTGAGGATCTTGGTAATGTGGGCCACCACGCCGGGCTTGTCCTTCTGCACCACGATGAGGGCATTGTACTCGCCGGTAAAGTCCACCTCCACGCCGTTGATCCGCACGATGCGCACCTTGCCGCCGCCAAGCGATTCACCGCGCACGGTCATCACCTGACCGGCCGCATTCTCCATGCGGATATCCACCGTGTTGGGGTGGATGTCGGTCTCCACCTCATTGGGGGTGAAGCTGTAGCCAAGGCCGCGGTCGGTGGCAATGGCAAAGGAATCCCGGATGCGGGTATCATCGGCCGAAAAGCCCATGATGCCGCCCAACAGGGCGCGGTCGGTACCGTGGCCGTGGTAGGTCTTGGCAAAGGAGCCGTAGAGGGTAAAGTCCGCCCGCTTCAGCGGCGGGGCGATCATCTTCTGTGCCAGAAAGGCGATGATCTCCGCACCTGCGGTGTGGGAGCTGGAAGGGCCGATCATGTTCGGGCCCAGAACATCAAAAACACTGATAAATGCCATGGGGTGTCACTCCTGTCAGGTCAAGAACCGCGCCGCGCATCAGACGCTTGCGCTGCTCTTGTTGATGAACTTCTGGTAGATGGTCTCCACGATCACGCCGATGGCGTTGTCGCCGGAGACGTTGCAGGCAGTGCCGAAGGAATCCTGAGTGATGTACAGAGCCACCATGATGGCGCAGATGGGGCCATTGGGGTCACCGGCCTCAGCGCCAAAGATCATGTACAGGAAGGGCAGAGCGGTCATGATGGAGCCGCCGGGAGCACCGGGAGAAGCCACCATGGCAACGCCCAGCGTCATGATGAAGGGCACCACGGTAGCAAGGCTGATGGGCAGCTGGTTCATCAGGCAGACGGCAGTTGCGCAGGCGGTAATAGTGATCATGGAGCCTGCCATGTGGATGTTGGCGCACAGAGGCACCACGAAGTTGCGGATCTGCTCGCTCACGCCGTCAGCCGCAGCGCACTGCAGGTTGACCGGGATGGTGGCTGCAGAGGACTGAGTGCCCAGAGCGGTGGTGTAGCCGGGGATCTGGTTGCGGATCATCTTGAAGGGGCTCTTGTGGCTCACAGCGCCTGCAACGCAGAACTGCAGGAAGATGCAGACCAGATGCATGATGATGACCACCAGGAACACCTTCCACAGGATGCTCAGAATGGCGTAGGTCTTGCCGGACTTGGTCATGTCGATGAAGGTACCGCAGACGTACAGGGGCAGCAGCGGGATGATGACGCTGTGCAGCACCTGATCGATGATGCCGGAGAAGTCCTTCATGCCATTATAAAGTGTATCACCGATGGTCTTGCCGCGCAAGGTGGACATGCACAGGCCCAGCACGAAGGCCAGCACCACGGCAGACAGGGTGTCCAGCAGCGGAGGGATGGAGATGGAGATGTAGCTGACCAGAGAGTTGTCAGCCGTGGCGGCGATCTGTTCCAGAGCGCCTTCGCTCATGAAGCTGGGGAACAGGCTTGCAGACACCAGATAGGATGCCGAGCCTGCGATCAGGGTGGAGCCGTAGGCCAGAGCCACCGTGATGAGCAGCAGCTTGCCTGCGCCGCTCTTCAAGTCGGCAATGCCCATGGTGACGTAGGCCACGATCATCAGCGGGATGATGAACTTCAGGAACGAGCTGAAGATGCTGGATGCCGTGACGACGACCCGGCAGAACCACACCGGGAAGAACTGGCCGATGATGATGCCCAGCACGATGGCGATGAGCAGCTTCGGCAGCAGTCCGAGCTTGAATTTTTTCTTTTCCATAAGAATAAAATCCTCCTTTTCCTATCCTGACCTTTGTGCGGCACCTGACAGCGCTCTCTCCGCCGCAGCCCGCACGGCCAGCCTTTCACGAAACGTCAAATTTTCACTTGACGTGTTGACACATTTAGTTTAACATAGACATATGCATGATTCAAATTCATAAAAATAAAGTTATGGTTTAAAAATCTTAATAGCAAAGGAGCTTTGCCATGGAAGTGCGCCAGCTGAACACCCTGATCCGTGCCGCCCAGTTCCAGAGCTTTTCCAAGGCAGCGGAAAGTCTGGGCTATTCCCAGTCTGCCGTTACCGTGCAGATCAAAGCGCTGGAAGAAGAGCTGGGTGTGCGCCTGTTCGACCGCATGGGCAAGCGGGTGATCCTGACCGCACAGGGTCAGTGCTTTCTGGAATACGCCAACAGCATTCTGGATACCATCCACAACGCCCGCCGCGCCCTGAGCGAGGATGCCGAGCTGGAGGGCTGCCTGCACATCGGCACGCTGGAATCTCTCTGCTTTTTCCGTCTGCCCGGCCTGATGCATCAGTTCCGGGTGGAGCACCCCAAAGTCAGCCTTCGGGTCACTACCGGCTCCCCGGAAGAGCTGATCGAAAAGATGGAGCGCGGCGAGGTGGACCTCATCTGCATTCTGGACGAGCCCCGCTACTCCAACAGCTGGCACAAATGCAACGAGATCCCGGAAGAGGTGGTGTTCGTGGCCTCCCCGGACATCGACCTCGGCCACCCCGGCCCGTACCGGGTGGCAGAGCTTCTGGACAAGCCTTTTTTCCTCACCGAACGCAACGCCAACTACCGCCGCACCTTTGACCGGTTTCTGGCTTCCCGCCAGATCGAGCTGACCCCCAGCCTTGAGATCAGCGATACCTCCTTTATCATCAAGATGCTGGAGCGCTCCTCTGGCATTTCCCTGCTGCCGCGCTTCGCTGTGGCCGAGCCTGCGTCCAGAGGAGATCTGCGCATTCTGGAGGTGTCAGACTTCCGGCTGACCATGTACCGCCAGATGTTTTACCACAAAGATAAGTGCTGCACCCGGGAAATGAAAGCTTTTATCCAACTGGCCGACGGGCCGGATATCCCTCTGTGACCCGAAGCAGCCCCATTGAGGCGTCAGAGCGCTTTTCCGTCCAGCACCGCCTGTTTTAACGTGTCCCCCTCATACACCAGCTTCAGGGAGAAATAGGGCCGTTCTTCTTTCAGAAGCCGAAAGAAGATCTTATCTCCCTCCCAGATGGGCAGGCTTGTCACCTTTTCTTTCGGCACCCATTCCAGCACGCCCTCCTTACAGGCGTCGCCCTTTATCATCTTGCCCTCCCAGCGGTCCGCCGTGTAGAGGTGGATGAACTCGGTCATATTGCCCCAGAGGAATGTCAGCAGCCCCCGGCAGCGCCAGCGGGTCAGGGTCAGGCCCGTTTCCTCCCGCACCTCCCGGAGCAGGCAGTCCTCCGGGCTCTCGAACCGCTCAAATTTGCCGCCGACACCCACCCATTTATCGTGGTTGTAGTCATCCTGCTTTTTCACGCGGTGGAGCATCAGGTAGGCGTCCTCCCGCTCCAGATAGCAGAGCGTGGTGCTGAAAATGGGGTATTCCGGGTCCATAAAGCTTCCGAGATTCATCGCGGTCCTCCTTTTGATTCATCACAAAGGCGTCCCACAGGAAAGCCCCTGCGGGACGCCTCTTTTGCTTTTCAAATTCTGTTTTGATCCGGCTCAGCCTTTGCGTGCCGCACGGCCCTTGCCTGCGTTGTTCAGCTTGCGGACCAGATCGTTCTGGTGCTTGCGCTGAGAGGGGGTAGGCTCCGGGTCCCGGGCTTCCTCAGGGCGAGCAAAGGTCTGCTTTGCGTCCGCGTCCACCCGGACCAGGTTCCACTCCTGATTGCCGCCGGAGACATAATTCCAGATCTGGGCCTGGGCACCGTTTGCGGTGTTCATGCCCACCAGGTCAATGTATTTGTCCGCCAGCACATTCCGGATGCGGGTGTGACCGCTGCGGGTGGGTTCCAGCGTCCAGCACTGGCTCCAGCCGTTGGTGCGGCTCCACTGGTGCAGCCAGGTGCCTTCCACCACGCCGCCCAGGGCCAGATCGATCACCTTGCCGGTAAAGCGGTTCTGGATGCGCCAGCGCCCGCCGCCTGCGTCCACGAACTGCCACTGCTGCCACGGATGGCCCGCGTAGCTCCACAGCTGGATGGCGGCGCCGTTCTCCGTATTGAAGTCCTTTACTTCCAGCACCTTCCCGTTTGGGGCTTTGATGATGTAAAATTCATTTTCCAGTATAACGACCTGCGATGCCTTCGCCATAGAGCACGACTCCTTTCCTTCCTGGTAGCCCTATTATAACGTATCGGCCGCGCGGCAACAAGGATGCTTTTCCATAATCTTTTTTCAATTTCTTGTACATTTTGCATCTTTTTCCGAGAGTTCCGGCCACTTTGCACTCTGCCGTGGAATGTGGTACAATAAACTTATCCGATCACAGGAGGGAAATTGCCATGACCAATGAGACCATTCAGACCATCCGGAGCCGCCGCAGCTGCCGCGCCTACAAACCGGAGCAGATCACCAACGAAGAACTGGAAGCCGTTCTGGGTGCCGGCACCTATGCTGCCAGCGCCATGGGCAAGCAGAGCGCCAAGATCGTGGTGGTGCAGGACGCCGCCACGCGGGAAAAGCTCTCCCGCATGAACGCCGCCATCATGGGCAAGGACTGCGACCCCATGTACGGCGCGCCCACCATTCTGGTGGTGCTGGCCGATGCCAACGCCAAGTGCGCTGTGCAGGACGGCAGCCTTGTCATGGGCAACCTGATGCTGGCCGCCGCCTCGCTGGGGCTGGGCAGCTGCTGGATCAACCGCGCCAAAGAAGAGTTTGAGAGCGAAGAGGGCAAAGCCCTGCTGAAGAAGTGGGGCATCGAGGGCGAGTGGATCGGCGTCGGCCACTGCATCCTGGGCTACCCCGCCGGGGACCCTCAGCCCGCCGCGCCCCGCAAATCGGATTACATCCTCAAGGTGTGATCCCCGACAAAAGTAGGAGCACTATGAAACCCGATTACAAACTGGTCGCCAAGGCCAAATACATCCACACCACCGCCGACCTTGCCAGCGAGATCTGGCACGAGGTCTACAAACGCTATTACCCCGGCAAGCAGCTGGACACTCTGGTGGAGGAGCTGCAGAGCGCCGAAGCCATCGAGGCCGACATCGACAACGACGTGAACTATTTTCTCGTCGTGCTGGGCGGCAAGAACATCGGCTACTTTGCCTGGAAGATGGAGAACACCGCCCTGCACCTGATGCACCTGTACCTCAGGCCGGAGTACCGCGGCAAGGCCATCGGCCGCGACATCGTGCTTTCCTGCGAGCGTCTGGCCCGGGGCGAGGGCAAGGGCCGCATGTGGTGCACCGTGCATGCCAAGGCCCTGCCCGTACAGCAGTTCTTCAAGGCGCTGCGCTACCGCAGCCTGAAGCCCGCCGAGCAGGAAACCGGCACCGTGCCCCGCAATGAGCTGGTGTTTGAGCACACCCTGTAAGGCTGTGCCCGGTTTGCCGCAAAAAGGCATTGAAATTTCTCCCGGTTTGTACTACACTGGTGTAGTGCAATGAAGTGGCGGCACCCGCCGCCGGACAGAAAAAGGAGAACGCGCATGGCAAAAGATCATCCGACCGGGCAATCCGGTCTGTACGAGGCTTTCCTGCAGCTCAAGACCCCGGAACAGTGCTACCGTTTTCTGCAGGACGTCTGCAGCTATTCCGAGCTGAGTGCAATGGAACAGCGCTTCAACATCGCGGAGATGCTGGCAGACAAGCGCATCTATACCGAGATCATGGACAAGACCGGCGCGTCCAGTGCCATCATCAGCCGGGTCAGCCGGGTACTGAGCGCAGACGGCAGCGTCCTGCGTGAATTGCTGGAAGCCGACAAGAATACGCACTGATTTTTTCACCGCGTGCCGCTTTGCGGTGCGCGGCGTTCTTATTTTCAAGGAGGTTTTATCCCAATGAGCAAAGCTGTTGTGTTTTTTGCCGAGGGCACCGAAGAGTGCGAGGCCCTGCTGGTGGTGGACCTGCTCCGCCGCGCTAAAGTGGACGTGACCGTGGCCAGCGCATCCGGCAGCCGCGAGATCCTGAGCAGCCACAAGATCCGCATCACCGCCGACGCACTGGCCGAAGAAGTGGACTATTCCGACGTGGATCTGGTGGTGCTGCCCGGCGGCATCCCCGGCACGCCGAATCTGGCCGCCAACAAGACCGTAACCGACACCTGCACCGCCTTTGCAAAATCCGGCAAAAAGGTGGCCGCCATCTGCGCCGCACCCAGCGTGCTGGCCTCTCTGGGCCTGTTGGAAGGCAAAAATGCCACGGCCCACGCCGGATTTCAGGACAAGCTGGCCGGTGCCCATGTGCTGGACGCCGAAGTGGTCGTGGACGGCAACATCACCACCAGCTACGGTCTGGGTGGTGCCATCCCGTTTGCACTGGAGCTGGTGCGCCAGCTGGCCGGGCAGGCCGAGGCTGACCGCATCCGGAACGCCATCGCCTACCGGCACTGAGAGGAGGCCTGTTCCATGCGTTTTGTCACCTGCCTTGGCCCGGATGGTGTGGAGGAGCCCGCCGTCCTCTCTGCCGACGGCACCGCCGTCACCCCGCTGCGCTGGCTGGGCCTGCCCTGCGACACCCTGACCGAGGCCATCCCGCAATTGACCCCCGCCGTGCGGGCTGGGCTGGCGCTGGCCCTGTCGGCCATCCCGTCGGTCCCGCTGGATGCCGTGCAGCTGCAAAGCCCCATTCCCTGCCCGGCACAGGACGTTGTCTGCCTGGGCATCAACTACATGGCTCACTCGGACGAGGCGGAAAAGTATTCCGCCGACGCCTTTGCCACCCAGCATCAGGACGCCATCTACTTTTCCAAGCGGGTCACCCGTGCCGTGCCGGACGGCGGCTTCATTGAGGCCCACACCGACCTGGTAAAGAAGCTGGACTACGAGTGTGAGCTGGCCGTGGTGCTGGGCCGGGATGCCAAAGACGTGCCCGCCGGGCAGACCAGGGACTATGTGTTCGGCTACACCATCCTGAACGACGTTTCCGCCCGCGATGTGCAGACCGCCCACAAGCAGTGGTATTTCGGCAAAAGTCTGGACGGCTTCACGCCCATCGGCCCCTGCATCGTTACCGCAGACGAACTCGACACCTACCCGCCCAAAATGGGCATCCGAAGCTTCGTCAACGGCGAAAAGCGGCAGGACTCCAACACCGGCCTGCAGATCTTTGATATCGACCATGTGATCCACGAGCTGACTCAGGGCATGACCCTGAAGGCCGGCACCATCATTGCCACCGGCACCCCGGCAGGCGTGGGCATGGGCATGGACCCGCCGCAGTTTCTGAAGCCCGGCGACACGGTGCGCTGTGAGATCGACGGCATTGGCAGCCTGACCAACACCGTGCGGTGAGCACTGGCATTTGTGCCAAATATCCACTGTGTTTTCCGTCTGTTTGCATGAAAATCCGCAGTGGCACTGCTCTTTTGCGGGTAGGTGTGGTATACTGGAACACGCGAAATACTGCGGCCGCTGGCCGTCAAAAAGAGGTAAATGAAACATGAAAGAATACGCATTCGGCATCGATCTGGGCGGCACCACCGCTAAGATCGGCCTGTTCAAGACCACCGGCGAACTGCTGGAAAAGTGGGAAGTTCCCACCGACACCTCCAACGCCGGTGAGCACATTCTGAAAAATCTGGCCGCTGCCGTGCAGGGCAAGATGCAGGAAAAAGGCCTTGCCGCTGAGCAGGTAGAGGGCGTGGGCGTGGGCGTGCCCGGCCCTGTTCTGGACAGCCGCATCGTGCCCATCATCTGCGCAAACCTCGGCGGCTGGGGCAAGCATAATGTAGCCGAAGAGCTGAGCACCATGCTGGGCGGCATCCGGGTCCTTGTGGGCAATGACGCCAACGTGGCTGCTCTGGGCGAGATCTGGATGGGTGCAGCCAAGGGCTGCCGCAGCGCAGTCATGGTCACGCTGGGCACCGGCGTGGGCGGCGGCGTCATCGTCAACGGCAAGGTCATCGATGGCACCCACGGTGCCGGCGGCGAGATCGGCCACATCACGGTGGACCGCCACGAGACCGCCGCCTGCGGCTGCGGCAAGCACGGATGTCTGGAGCAGTATTCCAGTGCTACGGGCGTTGTGCGCTGCATGAAGAAGCTGCTGGACGAGAACCCGGACACCCCCTGCACCCTGCGCGGCACCGAGTTTGCCGCCAAGGACGTGTTTGATGCCGCCCGCAATGGCGACGCCCTTGCCGCCCGCGAGGTGGACGAGATGACCGATACCCTCGGCATGGCGCTGGCAACCATTGCCGCCACCGTGGACCCGGAGATGTTCATGGTGGGCGGCGGCGTGTCCCGTGCAGGCGAGGTTCTGTTTGCCCCGCTGCGGGAGCACTTCAAGGTCTATGCCTTCAAGTCCTGCCGTGAGACCCCCATCGTGCCCGCCATCCTCGGCAACGATGCTGGTATCTATGGTTCTGTGCGCCTGATCGTGGGCGAATAATTCAGCGGTATTTTTTCAGAAACTTAAAAACCCGGAAACGACGGTCGTTTCCGGGTTTTTCTTTGTACGTTCAATAAAATTTACAGCGTATCTTCCCCCGGCAGCTGATTCCACAGGCGGTAGTAGACGCCCTGCTTTGCCAGCAGCTGGTCGTGGGTGCCGGATTCTACGATGCCCTCTTCGCCCAGCACAAGGATGCGGTCGTAGTCCTTGATGGTGGTCAGGCGGTGGGCGATGGTCAGGGTGGTGCGGCCATGGGCCAGCTTTTCAAGGCTCTGGCCCACCAGGATCTCGCTTTCGTTGTCCAGTGCGCTGGTGGCCTCGTCCAGAATGAGGATGGGCGGGTTCTTCAGGAACACCCGCGCAATGGCGATGCGCTGCTTCTGTCCGCCGGAGAGCTTGACGCCGCGCTCACCCACGTAGGTGTCAAAGCCGTCCTTCAGGGCCAGAATGAACTTTTCCGCACCCGCCAGACGCGCTGCTTCCATGATCTCTTCGCGGGTGGCACCGGGCTTGCCGTAGGCGATGTTCTGGGCCACCGTGCCGCTGAACAGATACACATCCTGCTGCACGATGCCGATATCCTGCCGCAGGCTCTTCAGGGTGACATGGCGGATATCCTGCCCGTCGATGAGGATGCGGCCGGAGGTGGGGCGGTTCAGGCCGTTGAAATGGCTGATAAGCGTAGATTTTCCGCTGCCCGTAGAGCCGATGATGCCGACAAAGTCGCCTTCTTCCACACGGAAGCTCACATCGTCCAGCGCGGTCGTTTCATCCGGCATGCCGGGATTGTAGACGTATTTCAGATGTTCTACACGAATGATCTCTGACACTGTTTATTCCTTTCCCGCAGAATACCGCCCGCGATGGGTGCCGTTTCTGCCTATGATGGGATTTTTCCTTGCGCAGCTTACTGCAGCAGTTTATACAGTTCCTCTGCGCAGCGGTCGGGGGTGATGACATTTTCCGGCATGGGGATGCCAAGCTTCACCAGTTCGTCCCGCAGTTCCGCCGCCTGGGGTACATCCAGGTGGTAGCTGTGCAGCCGTTGGGTCTGGCTGAACACCTCTTCCGGCGTGCCTTCCATCACGATGCGGCCCCGGCTCATGACCAGCACGCGGTCGGCCTGGGCGGCTTCCTCCATATAGTGGGTAATGGACACAATGGAAATGCCTGCATCCCGCAGGGCATTCTGCACGGGAGCCACTGTGCGGGCCAGCAGGTCGCCGGTCATCATTTCGAACTGCGGGCGGGAAAGCGAGATATCCAAGTGGTGAGGGCCGTCCTTGCCCACTGCGATAAAGGGCAGGTTCAGCTGTGCCGACGGCGCGGCAGAAAGCTCCTTCTTTGCCTTTTCGGCTTCCTCTTTCAGTCGGCCCATAGCTGCCGGGTCGCGGGAGAGGTCGATGCGATCCGACTTTTTGAACTCGGCCACGGCATATTCCACGATGCGCTGATCGAAGTCGTCACCGCCCAGATGGGTGTCGCCGCCGGTGGCAAGCACCGTAAAGGTCCCGTCCTCGATCTCGATGATGGACACATCAAAGGTGCCGCCGCCGAGGTCGTAGACGAGGATCTTCTGCGATGCTTCGTTATCCAAACCATAGGCCACAGCGGCAGCAGTAGGCTCGTTGATGATGCGCAGCACGTTCAGGCCTGCAATGCGGCCTGCATCCTGCGTAGCCTTGCGCTGGCTGTCGTCGAAGTAGGCGGGCACCGTGATGACCGCTTCGGTCACCGGCTCGCCCAGATAGCTCTCGGCATCGCGGCGGATCTTGGCCAAAATCATGGCGCTGATCTCCTGCGGGGTCAGGTCTTTGCCGTCGATGTGCACCCGGTAGTCACTGCCCATATGGCGCTTGATGCTGGAGATGGTGCGCCCGGAATTTGTGGCGATCTGGCGCTTGGCCGCGCCGCCCACCAGACGTTCACCGTCCTTCGTGAAGGCCACAACGCTGGGGGTGGTGCGCTCACCCTCCGCATTGGTGATGACCACGGGCTTGCCGCCCTCCACCACTGCCACACAGGAATTGGTCGTGCCGAGATCGATGCCGATTACTTTGCTCATACTGTCTGTTTCCTCTCCGGTGCTGTGCATCTTGGGCGCAGCTCTTCAAATCATTTCCGAGTATATCTTACCGTCCCGATATGACGATTTTTTAGTCCAATTGTAAAGATTCCATGTCGTAAGCTGTGGCTCGGGCAGGCAGTTCACTGGTCAGTTCCCGGATGAGCTGGTCGGCTTCGGCCAGCCACTGCTCTGCGTCCGGCTCGTGCTCACGGGCCTTGATGGAAAAGCCCTGCCTTGCTTCTGCGGCCAGTGCCAGCGCCTTTTTGCGGCTGGTGTAGCGCGTTTCGGTCTGGGCCACACGCAGGCACACCTGCGGAGTGTACTCGATATCCGGCATATGGGCTGCGTTGGCGCGGGCACGGCGGTAATACAAAAGTGCCCGGCCATTGTCGCCCCGGGCAGCGCAGTCATCACCCAGTGCAATGTTGGATAAGATCTCGCCGCTGTCTGCTGCTTCCTTCCACATGCGGCGGGCCTTGGCACGGTTCGTGCGGGTGCCGCGGCCCTTATAAATACAGTCTGCCAGCAGGGCAAGTCCCATGGCGCTGCCAAGCTCGGCTGCTTTTTCAAAGCATTCCACAGCCTGCGCCCAGTTGCCCTTGCGGGCGGCTTCCTTTCCGGCATCTGCTTTCTCATCACCGGGGTCTTCCGGCGTATGACCCGCGTGCAGCAAACCGTTGAGCAGAGCGCCGTCCAGCGTAGCCGAGTGGCTCCACGGGTCCAGCACCACGCCGTCGATCCCCTCAGTGGAAAGGGCCAGCTCCATGGCATCCTGCAGGGTGTAATCTGCCATTGGCCGGGCAGAAGTGCTGCGGTCGGCGCAGGCCGCAGCTGCAGAGGTGAACATAGGCAGCCATGTGCGGCCCTTCTCGTTGCGCAGGGTCCACAGCTGCAGGTCCTTAGCCTTTGCCGTGGGCACCGGATGCTCCGTCCACGGTGCAGGCGTGTTGTGCACCGTCAGTGCCGTGCGCAGCGGCACCAGAACATGGGTCTCCATTTCCAGTGCATAGTTCAAAGCGCCCATCAGCGTCCAGAAGCTTTCTTCGTTCTGGCCTTTATATAAATTTTCCACTGCCTGCTCAAAGGCCGGGCAGCCGGTGCCCGCCGGGCTGTAGGCCGGAGCGTTCTGCCGATGCTTGCGGGTGCCCACCGGGCGGAGCCGGATGCCGCCGTCTTGTCTTTTTGCCATCTGCTCACCATTCTTCCAATTTCTAGTCAATTTTTAGTATAGCAGGAAATGGCTTTGGGTACAACGCCTATCTGTATGTATCCATTTTTCCCTGCTCAAAAAAAGCGGGGTGCCAGATCAGCTTCTTCTGGCACCCCGTCAAAAATACATTTTCCTTGAAACGCCTTATTCCGCGTCCAGATCTTCTTCGGTCTCAGCAGCAATATAGATCGGTCTGTGCTTTGTTTCAAGATATGTTTTGGCAAGGTACTCGCCCGCAATGCCCGTACACAGCAGCTGCACACCACTGCACAAAAGGATAATGCAGACAAGGCTCGGCCAGCCGGAAGTAGGGTCGCCGAACATCAGTGCACGCACCACCACGATTATGATGCCTACAAACGCCAATACGCAAAAGGCAAGGCCAAGGCCCGCCGCCATCAGCAGTGGAGCTGTGGAAAAGCCCACAATGCCTTCGATCGAATATTTGAGCAGACCCCAGAAGTTCCACTTTGTTGTGCCCGCCACACGCTCTACGTTTTTGTAGTCGATCCACTTTGTTTTAAAGCCGACCCAGCTGAAAATGCCCTTGCTGAAGCGGTTATATTCCGCCATGCTCAGCACGGCATCAGTCATTTTGCGGCTCATCAGGCGGAAGTCTCTTGCTCCATCCACGATCTCTGTATCCGAGAGCTTATTGATGATCTGATAAAACTTTTTGGCAAACCAGCTGCGAACGGGCGGTTCACCCTCGCGTGTCGTGCGGCGGGTGGCCGCGCAGTCATATTCGCCGGAGAACAGCAGCTCCAGCATTTCCGGCAGCAGCGAGGGCGGGTCCTGCAGATCCGCATCCATCGTTGCTACATAATCGCCCTTTGCCGCTTTTAATCCGGCATAAATGCCTGCTTCCTTGCCAAAGTTCCGGCTGAAGGAGATGTACCGCACACGGGCATCTTTCCGGTGCAATTCCCGCGCGATCTGCAGTGTGCGGTCTTTTGAGCCGTCATCCACAAAGATGAACTCAAAATCTGCTCCGTGGGATATTCCCATCTGCTGTGCGATCTTACTGGCCTCTTTATAAAAAATGGGAAGTGATTCTTCCTCATTGTAGCACGGAACGACCAAACTTATCAGCATTCCTGTTTCCCCTTTTGTGCAATATTTAAAATTATTGTAGCATACCCCCACCCTGGTTTCAACCGTTTTCGGCATTTTGCCCGGCGGTTTTCAGCACACTTTTGCAATAAAAACATTTTCTATGGCTTTTTAAGTTTTTGTACGCTATAATAAGTAGGATTTCATAAACCTTATAATGCAAGAAAGCAAGAAAGAAGGAGTATCGCCTTGAACAAGATGCTAGGCTATCTGAAGGACTACAAGCGCGAGAGCGTGCTTGCGCCCCTTTTCAAGATGCTGGAAGCCACGTTCGACCTGTTCGTGCCGCTGGTCATGGCGGATATCGTGAACATCGGCATTGCCGCCCACGACTTCCACTATATTCTTGTGCGGTGCGGCATTTTGCTGCTGCTGGCCATGATCGGCCTTGCCTGCAGCCTGACGGCACAGTATTTTTCCGCAAAGGCGGCCGTGGGCTATTCCACAGCTCTGCGCCACGCCCTGTTTGAGCACATCCAGACCCTGAGCTTTACCGAGATGGACACCCTCGGCACCAGCACCCTGATCACCCGTATGACCAGCGACGTGAATCAGGTGCAGAGCGGCCTGAACCTGTTTTTACGCCTGTTCCTGCGCAGCCCGTTCGTAGTGATCGGTGCCATGGTCATGGCCTTTACGGTGAATTCCCGTGCAGCGCTGATCTTTGTAGTGACCATCCCGCTGCTGAGCGTGGTGGTGTTCGGCATCATGGCTGCTACCCGGCCCCTGTACAAGACGGTACAGAATCGCCTTGACCGGGTGCTGGGCCTGACCCGCGAAAACCTGACCGGTGTGCGCGTGGTGCGCGCTTTTGATAAGGAAAAGAGCGAGGTAGAGCGCTTTGAGAATGCCAACGACCTGCTGACCAAGATGCAGCTCCATGTAGGCCATATCTCTGCCCTGATGAATCCGCTGACCTATGTGCTCATCAACATTGCCATTGTGGCACTGCTATATGTGGGCAGCATTGAGATCAATGTGGGTGGCATGGCTTCCGGCGACGTGATTGCGCTGGTGAACTACATGAACCAGATCCTTGTGGAGCTGGTCAAGCTGGCAAACCTGATCGTGCAGGTGAGCAAGGCGCTGGCCTGCGCAGGCCGCGTGCAGGCTGTGCTGGACACCACGCCCGGCATGGCCTTCCCGGAAAAGCTTCTGGGCGAGGTGCCCGCCGAAAAATCCGGCGATGCCGTGCGCTTTGAGCATGTAAGCCTGACCTATGCGGGTGCCGGTGCACCCAGCCTTTCCGACATCAGCTTCACTGCAAAGCGCGGCCAGACCATTGGTGTCATCGGCGGTACCGGCAGCGGCAAATCCAGCCTTGTCAACCTGATTCCCCGCTTCTACGATGCCACCGAGGGCACGGTGGAGATCATGGGCCGCGATGCCCGGAACTATCCCCGTGAAGAACTGCGCGGCAAGGCAGCCATGGTCATGCAGAAGGCCCAGCTCTTTGGCGGCACCATCCGCTCCAACCTGCTGTGGGGCAACAAGAATGCCACCGATGCGGACCTGTGGGCCGCACTGGAAACAGCACAGGCTGCAGAGTTCGTCAAAGCCAAGCCCCTTGGGCTGGACGAGCCTGTGGAGCAGGGCGGTCGCAACCTGTCCGGCGGACAGAAGCAGCGCCTGACCATCGCCCGCGCCCTTGTGGGCAAGCCGGAAATTCTGATCCTTGACGACAGCGCCAGCGCACTGGACTACGCCACCGATGCCGCCCTGCGCAAGGCACTGGCTGCTCTGCCCGGCAGCCTGACCGTGTTCATCGTGAGCCAGCGCGCTGCCAGCCTGC
>ENA-OOWV01001347-OOWV01001347.1-human-gut-metagenome-genome-assembly--contig:-NODE-1347-length-16187-cov-10.471051_pt1 | contig 16187 bp, 14 predicted proteins | sample MGYA00241584_ERZ501337 | MGnify/ENA primary metagenome ERZ501337 (study PRJEB25962, sample SAMEA2042744) | human gut metagenome | biome: human gut; feature: human-associated habitat; material: faeces... | reverse complement strand
TGCTTGCCGCAGTCCGGGCAGACAACGATATCATCTGCTTCTTTGAATTTTTGTTTGCATACGGGGCAGGTATTGCCCTTGTAATCAGCCATGTGTGGTCCTCCGAATTTTCAGGGCGGGGAGTGTTATCCTGCCCATCCATCTTGTTCCGCTGCGGCCAAAAAGGCGCAAACGAAATAATTTAGCCATATTATACACCATATGTCCATGGAAAGCAAAGAACTTTTCGTGAATAAGCGGGCAGAAAGCGGATTTTTGCAGAATATTTGCAGATTTTGGCCTGCTGATAGCTGGTGTGTATCAAAAAAGTAGAAGCCGATTTTAATCTGCACGCCTGTAACGTGCAGATCATGCCGTGTGTTTTATACCTCTTTACAAGAAATAAGATTTGCGTTATACTGATAGCATCTTGATTTATGCGTATCTTTATTTTTAATGATTGACCAAGGGGTAGCAAATATGATCACCATTGACGAATTAAAAGCAAAACTCGGGGGGATGAAAACCTCTGTAGATGACCTGCGCGATGCACTTTCTATCGAAGCCAGCGAGAAGCGTCTGGCCGAGCTGGAGCATCAGATGACTCTGCCCGGCTTTTACGATGACCAGGCCCGCAGCCAGAAGATCATCAGCGAGATGGGCGAAGTGAAAAACAAACTGGAGCGCTTCGGCAAGCTGAAGACCCAGTACGAGGAAGCCGAGACCCTGCTGGAGATGATTGAGGAAGAGAATGATCCGGCCCTGGCCGCTGAGGGTGAGGAAGCCGTGGAGGGCGTGGAAAAGTCCATCGACGAGCTGCAGCTGATGACCATGCTGAACGGCGAGTACGACCACAGCAATGCCATCCTTACCTTCCACGCCGGTACCGGCGGCACCGAAGCACAGGACTGGGCCGAGATGCTGTACCGCATGTACAACAAGTGGGCCGTGGCCCACGGCATGACCGTAGAGGTGCTGGACTATCAGGACGGCGACGAAGCCGGCCTGAAGAGCGCTTCCATGATGGTCAAGGGCGCCAACGCCTACGGCCTGCTCAAGAGTGAGAACGGTGTGCACCGTCTGGTGCGCGTGTCGCCCTTTGACGCCAACGCCCGCCGCCAGACCAGCTTTGCTTCGCTGGAAGTGATGCCCGAGCTGGATAACACCATTCAGGTGGATATCCGCCCCGAGGACATTGAGATGCAGGTGTACCGTTCCTCCGGTGCCGGCGGCCAGCACATCAACAAGACCTCTTCTGCTGTCCGTCTGATCCACAAGCCCACCGGCGTCGTGGTCAGCTGCCAGACCCAGCGCAGCCAGTTCCAGAACCGTGACTACGCCATGGAAATGCTGAAGGCAAAGCTGTATCAGATCGCAAAGCAGCAGCACATGGATAAGATCGACGACATCAAGGGCGTGCAGAACGAGATCGCATGGGGTCATCAGATCCGCAGCTATGTGTTCATGCCCTACACCATGGTCAAGGATCACCGCACCAACTACGAGACCGGCAATGTGGATGCCGTGATGGACGGCGATCTGGACGGTTTCATCTTCGCATACCTCAAGGCCGCAAGCCGCGGGGAGCTGCAGGATACCTGATCTTGAACGTATAAAATGCAAAGGCCGTGCTTCCTTTTATGGAGGCACGGCCTTTTTTGTGTTCTTACGCCAGATCGGGCAGAATGGTATCCCAGAGTTTTTCCTCCTGCCGCAGGGCGTTGAAACAGCAGTCCAAGTACATTTTGTTTGCCGCTGCAAGGATCGTGCTGCGCAGAAGCAGCTTTTCATCTGCGGCATCCACGGCAAGGTCGCGGATCTCCCTGGTGCAGCCGAATACAAACGGCAGGCAGTTTTCCATCTCGTCGCAGAAGTAGTCGTAAGCTGCCCCGGCGGAACAGTGCGCCCGCTGCATTTTAAACAGGGCATCGATGTTTTCCATTGAGAGCACCGTTTTGGAGACTGCAATGTACATCAGGGATGCGATCTGATCGCGGGCGTACTTCTTGCGCACCGGGTGGGACAAAATGCCCTTTTTAACGTAGTTGCTGACCATGGAAGAGGTGAGCTCCACGCCGCAGAAGGTGCGGAAATAGCTGTTGACGTACTGCACGGTCTGGTCAAGATAAAGCCCCATCTGCGGGAGATCGGCGTACCGGGGCAGGGCAAACCCGGCGGCGCAGGCCGCAACGCGGCATTTGGTTTCAGTTTTCATATCGTAAGCAGTTTTCTAAGGTTGGTGCAGCAGGGCTGCGCGGGATACAGAAAATGGTTTTCTGGCGGTATTATAGCGCAAATCGGTTCTCTGGTCAACGGATTTTTAAAACTTTTGAAAGAATGCATAAAATCCCTTGACAGGTTTTTGAAAAACTGCTATGATGTCTGCAGTGAACCGAAAAAACATGCAGGCGGAAGTGCGTGTAAGGCACGGAAAATAAAAAAATGACCTGCTATCACAAAATAGATTTGGAGCGTGCATTTTATGAAAACCAAGATCGTTGTGGATTCTTCGTCCAGCCTGTATGCCCTGCCGGGCGTGGATTTTGCCTGTGTGCCGTTGAAGATCGTCACGGATGAACAGGAATATCTGGATGACGGTACTCTGGATGCTGTGGGCATGGCCCGGTCTCTGCGTACTTACAAGGGCAAGACCAGCACCTCCTGCCCCAATGTGGCAGACTGGCTGGCTGCTTATGAGGGTGCGGAGCAGATCTTTGTTGCTACCATCACGGGCACACTGTCCGGCAGCTACAATGCTGCACTGCTGGCAGCGGAAGAATACAAGGAAACGCACCCGGAGGCCCGTGTTTTTGTTCTGGACAGCCTGTCCGCCGGGCCGGAGCTGCGTCTGCTGGCAGAGCGTCTGCGGGATCTCGTCCGGATAGGGATGGAGTTTGACGAGATCTGCGAGGCGATCCTGGCTTACCACAAGCACACACATCTGCTGTTTTCGCTGGAATCGCTGGCCAATCTGGCCCGCAATGGCCGTGTGAAGCCTGCTGTTGCCGCTGTGGCACGGATGCTGGGCATCCGGGTCATTGGTCAGGCCAGTGAAAGCGGTGAGCTGGAGGTGCTGTGCAAGACCCGCGGCGAGCACGGTGCACTGGAGCGCATCGTGCTGGAATTGAAGGATCACGGCTTTACCGATGGCAAAGTGCACATTGCCCACTGTGATAACCCGGAAGCTGCCAAGCGCCTGAAGCTGATGATCCACGCGGTGTTTGCAGGGGCGCAGGTGGATGTGACCGAGTGCGGCGGCCTGTGCAGCTACTACGCTGAACAGGGCGGCCTGATGGTGGGCTATGAGGACGGAAAAACAGAGTAAAAGAGTTTTTGATATTGCAAGCAAGCCGGGCCTGCGGGTCTGGCTTGCTTTTTTTGAACAACGCAAAACTTGAAAAAGTTGTAAAACCGCGCTATACTTACACATAATTATAAATGGGAAAGGAGGGCAGGCCCATGCTTTTTCGTTCACCGATCGTGCGCTTTTTCAGCCGCATTCTGAACCGCATCACCATCACGGTTGTGTTGGTGGCATTGCAGCTGCTGTGGCTGTGCTGGGTGGCGTTTGCCATCACCACCGGCACGGGCCGCGTGTGGGTGAACGGCCTGCTCAACGCACTGAGCCTGCTCATCGTCCTGTACCTCGTGCGCAAGGATGAGAACAGCGCCTACAAGGTGGGCTGGATCGCGCTGATCGGCATTCTGCCGCTGCTGGGCGGTGCGCTGTATCTGGCCTTTGGCAACAAACGCCCGGCCAAGCGTCTGCGCCTGAAAATGCAGGCGGTGGAGGATGCCCACAAAAAAGACCTTGTACAGGAGCCGGGTGTGCTGGAAGGTCTGGATGCCCGCGAGCAGGGGCAGAGCCGATATGTGGCAAAGTACGGCCCCTATCCGGCGTGGCAGAACACTCGCACGCAGTATTTTGCCTGCGGCGAAGCCATGTATCCGCAGCTGCTGGCCGATCTGGAAAAGGCTGAAAAGAGCATCTTTCTGGAATTTTTCATCGTGAGCCACGGCTGCATGTGGAACGGCATTGAAAAGATCCTGCGCCGCAAGGCTGCGCAGGGCGTGGATGTGCGCCTGATCTACGATGATTTTGGCAGTCTGCTGGGTCTGCCCGCCGATTTCATCGTGCGCATGGAGCGGGCGCACATCCGCTGCATCCCGTTCAACCCGGTGGTGCCGCTGCTCTCGCTGGTGATGAACCACCGCGACCACCGCAAGATCGTAGTCATTGACGGTACGGTGGCCTACACCGGCGGCGTGAATCTGGCAGATGAGTATATCAATGCGGAGCAGCGCTTTGGCTACTGGAAGGATGCAGCCCTGCGTGTGGAAGGCGATGCCGCGTGGAACTTTACGGCGATGTTCCTCAACTTCTGGAACGCCTTCCGCCCCAGCGAGACGGATTATGATGCATTTCGTCCCATGCCGCTGGTGACGCCGGTATCGGACGGCATCGTGCAGCCCTACGCGGACAGCCCGCTGGACGAGGAACCGATGGCCGAGACGGTGTACCTGAACATCCTTGCGCAGGCACAGCGGTATGTTTATATCTACACGCCCTACCTTGCCGTGGGCGAGGAAATGCTGGACGCACTGAAAAACGCGGCCAAGCGCGGGGTGGACATCCGGCTGGTGCTGCCGGGCATTCCGGACAAAAAGCTGGTGTTCCGGCTGAGCCGGTCGTACTATCTGCCGCTTTTGAGGGCAGGCGTACGCATTTACGAATATACGCCCGGCTTTCTGCATGCCAAGTGCTGGGTAAGCGACGATGTAACTGCCGTAGTGGGCAGCATCAACATGGACTACCGCAGCCTGTTCCTGCACTTTGAGTGCGGTGTACTGCTGCAAAAGAACAGTCAGGTGGCAGTTCTGCGGGACGATGTACGGGCCACGCTGCCGCAGTGCCGCGAGATACAGGTGACGGAATGCCGCACCAGCCTGCCCGGCACGGTGCTGGACAGTGTGCTGCGGCTGCTGAGCCCCTTGATGTGATAAAAACTCCCTTTCCGGGTAAACTAGCCCAAAAGCCCCTTTACGATGGGGGCAGGAAAGGGAGCGTTTTATTATAATGAAAAAGATACCTCGCATGATCCTGGGCTGCACGCTGGCGGCAGCTCTGGCCCTGACCGCCTGCAGCCGAAGCGATTCCGGTTCCTCCGGCAGCATGAGCACGAGCATGGGCGGCAGTTCATCGCAGACGGGGCAGGCGGGCCAGAACGCCGCATACCGCACCGGCCTTGGCATCCTGACCGAAGCGTCTGATCAGGAACGCGCGGGCAAGATCGATACCATCGCAGCTGCCGTTCTGCTGGATGCCGAGGGCAGGGTGGCAGATGTGATGCTGGACGAGGTGGAGATCTCGGTCACGGGGGACAGCACCGGCAAGGTGACGATGCCCACCGACAATCGCACCAAGCGCCAGAAGGGCGATGATTACCCGCTGGCGGCGGTGTCCTCGCTGAAAAAGGGCTGGGCAGAGCAGGCGGATGCCTTTGGCAATTATCTTACCGGCAAAACCCCGGATGAGGTGAAGAAGCTTGCCACCGACGATGACGGCAAGCCGAAGGATGCTGACCTGCTCTCCACCTGCACCATTGCGGTAGACGGCTATCGGGATGCTGTGGTGCGCGCCTGCGAGAATGCAAAGGCAGTCGGCTCGGCCCGCGGCGACCGCGCTGTGCTGGGCGTGTCAGTGCGCAATGACACCAAGGAACTGACCGCCGACGATGACCACGATGTGACCGCGCAGGTGGACATCACAGTGGCAGCCCTGACGCTGGATGCTGACGGCCGTGTGACCGGTGCAGTGGCGGATGTGGCAGAGCCTGCCCTTACCGTGGGCGCGGATGGTACGGTGTCGGCACCGGAGATGGTCAAAACCAAGGTGGAACTGGGCGACAGCTACGGGATGCGCGGGGCATCCAGTCTGGACAAGGAATGGTACGAGCACAGCGAGGGCTGGTGCGATTACCTGAAGGGCAAGACCCGTACTGAGATCGCAGGCATCCCGGACGATGGTTCGGATGCCGACCTTGCGGCACTGTGCACCATCTCGGTGACGGAGCTGCAGAAGGCTGCGCTGGCGGCGTTTGCGGAAGAGTAAAGCAGAGAAAAGAGGGAAGGCGCAAAGCTTTTCCTCTTTTCTTTGTGCAATCAGACCAAAGAATTGGCGCAGAAAAGCCTTGAAAAAAGACGAACTGCACTAACTTTTGCATTTCCTCTTGCCAAATGGCTGCAAACGCGCTATTCTATAGTCACAGTTTAACACTTTAGCATGATAAAATGCTAAACCGAGAGGGAACACATTTGGGAAGCAAAAAAAGGGAGGAACCTTTTATGAAACGTCTTGTCTCTGCTTTTCTGGCTGGTGCCATGGCACTGAGCCTTGCCGCCTGCGGCGGTGCCGCTTCCACTTCCACTGCCGCATCTGCTTCGGCCTCTGCTTCCGGCAGTGCTGCCGCATCCCAGGCTGCAGGCAGCGACCTGGATTACATCAAGGGCAAGGGCAAGCTGGTCATTGGCTACACTGTTTACGAGCCCATGAACTACACCGATGCCGATGGCAACTTCACCGGTTTTGATACCGAGCTGGCCACTGCTGTCTGCGAAAAGCTGGGCGTGGAGCCGGAGTTTGTGGAGATCAACTGGGATACCAAGGTCGTGGAGCTGGATGCCAAGAGCATCGACTGCATCTGGAACGGTATGACCCTGACCGATGACATCATGCAGAACACCGCTACCACCAAGGCTTATGCAAAGAATGCACAGGTGGTCGTTGTGAAAGATGGCACCGATTATACCTCTACCGCTGATCTGGTGGGGAAGACCGTGGTTGCCGAGGCTGGTTCCGCCGGTGAGGCCGCCATTGAGGGGGACGAGAACCTGGCACAGGCTGATTACGTTTCCAAGGGCGTTCAGACCGACTGCCTGATGGAAGTTGCCGCAGGCACTGCCGATGCCGCTGTACTTGACCTGACCCTGGCCAACGCCATGATCGGTGAGGGCACTGACTATGCCGACCTGAAGATCGTGGACGAGCTGAACGCCGAGGAGTACGGCGTGGCATTCCGCAAGGACAGTGATGCTGCCGCCGCTGTGGATGAGGCCTTTGATGCACTGAAGGCCGATGGTACTACGCAGGCATTGGCCGATAAGTACGATCTGGCACTGGCTGACTGAATTTGTTGAACAACTCCTTCCGTCATCGCTATGCGATGCAACCTCCCTCGGTGAGGGAGGCTTTTTGTTGCCGATGCGTGAAAGGCTCCCGAGCAGAGGGAACTTTCACCGGCGGTGATGGAAGGGAAATATGGATTCTGAATAAAAAAGGTGTGTTTTTGTGTCTGTGATTCTTATGCGCCTGTCCGGCGCGTTCCTGCTCAACTGTGAACTCTTTGCCCTGACACTGCTGTTTGCACTGCCGCTGGGGCTGGTGGTCTCGTTTGGCTCCATGAGCCGCTGCAAGCCGCTGGCCGGGGTGGTCAAGACCTTTGTCTGGATCATCCGCGGCACCCCGCTGATGCTGCAGATCATTGTGATCTATCTGGGCCCCGGCCTGCTGGGCATGAACAACCCCTGGCCCTCCGGCTCCGGCGGACGGATGGTGGCGGCGGTGGTGGCTTTTGCCATCAACTATGCCTGCTATTTTTCTGAGATCTACCGCGGCGGCATTGAAGCAGTGCCCAAGGGGCAGACTGAGGCCGGGCAGGTGCTTGGCATGACCAAAACACAGATCTTTTTCAAGGTGACCCTGCTTCAGGTCGTCAAGCGCATCCTGCCCCCCATGGGCAACGAGATCATCACGCTGGTCAAGGATACCTCGCTGGCAAACACCATTGCCAACAAGGAAATTATTATGATGGCCAAGGAGTATAGCGCAAAGGGCCTGATCTGGCCGCTGTTCTCCACCGCGCTCTTCTTCCTGGTGTTTGTGGGCGCACTGACCATCCTGTTCAACTGGGCTGAAAAAAAGCTCGATTATTTCCGCTGCTAAGGAGGCAGATAGATTATGGCGTTGCTCGAAGCTTCCGGTATCGGGAAAAATTTTGGCGAGACCCATGTGTTGAAGGACATCTCCCTGGATCTGGAGCAGGGTGAAGCGCTGGCGATCATCGGCTCGTCCGGTTCCGGCAAAACAACTCTGCTGCGCTGCCTGAACTTTCTGGAACGGCCTGACACGGGTGTGATCAAGGTGAACGGCGAGACCATGTGGGATGCCGCCGACCCTGCCACCCAGAAGGAAAGCGAGATCCGCAAAAAGCGGCTCCATTTTGGTCTGGTGTTCCAGAACTTCAACCTGTTCCCGCAGTACACGGCCTTACAGAACGTGATGCTGGCAGGGGAACTGCTGGCAAAGGAACGTCCGGAATATCAGGCAAACAAAAAGGCCATCCACGCGGAGCTGGAACAGCAGGCGAGAGAACTGCTGGCGCAGATGGGCCTTTCGGAGCGGGCCGGCCACTACCCGCATCAGCTCTCCGGCGGCCAGCAGCAGCGTGTGGCCATTGCCCGCGCGCTGGCGCTTCACCCGGATATCCTCTGCTTTGATGAGCCCACCAGCGCCCTTGACCCGGAGCTGACCGGCGAGGTGCTGAAGGTCCTGCGTGATCTTGCCGACCGCAAGACCACGATGATCATTGTCACCCATGAGATGCACTTTGCCCGCGATGTGGCCGACCGCATCCTGTTCATGGATGGCGGCGTGGTTGTGGAGGAGGGCCCGGCCAAACAGCTCATCGACCACCCCCGGGAAGAGCGTACCAGACAGTTCCTCGCACATTATTCAGAATGACCCGAACCGCCCCGGAATGCAGAGACGCACGCCGGGGCGGTTTTATCTCTTGCACTCTGTGGGTGTCTTTTGGTATACTGATAAAAACAGGGGGGCGGAAAAATGACAGTAGCACGGAAACGAGCACTTGCAAACGCAGTGGCATCGGCCCGGATGGAGGGGCTGGAGATCTCAGAGCAGGAAAAGAGAGATTGCCTGCGTTATCTGGATGGAAAAATCGACACTGCGACCCTTGTAAGAGAAGCATTGAAACGTCAGAAAAAGCAGGAGCTATCCCGGAGGTGACGAATGCCTTATACCATCGAAGCGGCTCAGGACGGCTGCTATCCGGGAACGACAGTCCTGGTCAATAAATTTGATCTGCACACGCAAAGAGAGTTGAATGCAGTAGAATCGGTTCTGGTAACGGCCAAAATGATACAATGGGCAGAGAACCCTGGATGTGCAGCATTTGATTTTGAACACTATAAAGTGATCCATCGACATTTATTCGGTGAGTTGTATGATTGGGCAGGACAGGTGCGGATGGTCAACTTGTCCAAAAAAGGAACGCAGTTCTGCCCGGTGGAGGAAATCCCACGGGTGAGTGCGGCGATTTTTAAGCGTCTTGCGCAGAATAATCTTCTTTGTGGGCTTGCAAGAAATGATTTTATCGCTGCATTGGTGGATCTTTATCAACGAACCAACGAGCTGCACCCATTTCGGGAGGGCAATGGGCGGACACAGCGCGTCTTTTTGTCACAGTTAGCAGAAAATGCGGGGTATGATTTGGATTTCACTGCGGTAGATCCGGACGAGTTGATGATCGCAACGATTTATGCGGCGCAGGGAATCGAAGCGCCGCTGCAACAGGCGTTTGAGAAAATCATCCAAAATGTGGAATGACCCGCCCCAGAGTGCAGAGATGCACGCCGGAGCAGTTTTGCTGTACAGAGCAGGTTTGGGCTGCATAACTACATTGCATTTTGTGAATAGAAATCTGAAACTTTTTCACATCTGCGAAAAAATAACGCTTTATGCAAAAACCAGTGATAATCATTTTGGATTTTGTGCTATAATTGAAACACGAATCAGACCCATTCCCGATTTGAGGAGGCTTAACAAAAAATGAAGTTGAAATATGCATTCCAACGTGGTGTTGCATCAGCACTGATCGCAGGGGTTGTCCTTACGGCGGGTCTGCCCGCACTGGCTGCCAGTGGCGCAGAGGCTGCGAAAACCGAAAGTGCGGCAGTGGTTCAGGTGGTTTCCCCTTCGGATGAGGGGGCTGCTCAGGACGAATCTGGTGTGTCGGCTGCTATGGACATCACGGAGGATGATACGCCGCTGAGCATTCCGGATGAGGAGACCCCGCCTTCGGGCAATGCCGGAACGGGGTTCTGGAGCACGCTGCTCCAGCTGCTGAAGCATCTGGCCGGGAAGCACTGAGAAATTTGAAAAAACCTCTTGAAAATTCATCACAACCTGATATAATACCCACATGAACAAAAACGTCCTGCCCATTGCGCGGCAGGGCGTTTTTGTCGGAAAAAATTCGTGTGATAAGGTCTGTGATGCTTTTCCAAGGAGGAACGTGCGTATGACGAAAGATATGACGCAGGGCAGCCCGCTCAAGCTGATCCTTGCCTTTGCGGTGCCGCTGATGCTGGGCAGCCTGTTCCAGCAGTTCTATAATCTGGCAGATACCATCATCGTGGGCCGCTTTGTGGGCGTGGAAGCCCTGGCGGCAGTCGGCAGTGTGGGCGGTCTGAACTATCTGGTGCTGGGCTTTGTCAATGGCATTGCCTGCGGTTTTTCCATCCCCATCTCGTGGACATTCGGGGCAAAAGACTATGTGGAGATGCGCCGCTACACCGCCAATGCTGTCTGGCTGAGTGTCTTTTTTGCCGCAGTGCTTACCGTGGTCACGGTGGCCATGACCCGTTCCATTCTGGTCTGGACCAATACCCCGGACAACATCATTGATCTGGCGGACATCTACATCCGCACCATCTTTATCGGCATCCCCTTCACCCTGCTGTACAACATGACCAGCGCCCTGATGCGCGCTCTGGGCGACAGCAAGCGGCCTCTGTACTTCCTGCTGGTGGCAAGCTTTCTGAACATCGGGCTGGATCTGCTCTGTATCATCGTCTTCAAGATGGGCGTGTTCGGTGCGGCGTTCGCCACCGTGTTCAGCCAGGCAGTGGCCGGTCTGGGCAGCCTGTGGTATATCCTCAAGCATTATAATGAGCTGCGCTGGAACAAAGAAGAAAGCCGCCTGAGCAGACAGCACTGTGTCAAGCTGTGCGGCATGGGTATCCCCATGGGTCTGCAGTGCAGCATCACGGCCATCGGTTCCGTTGTGCTGCAGGGTGCAGTCAATGGTCTGGGCAGTGACATCGTGGCAGCACAGACTGCAGGCGGCAAGGCGGCACAGTTCCTGTCCGTCCCGCTGGAGAGTATTGGCACGGCCATGACCACCTACGCCAGCCAGAACATGGGTGCCCACGACCTGAACCGTGTGAACAAGGGCGTGAACACCGCCCTGGGCATCGGCTGTGTGTACAGTGTGGCATCCTTCCTGATCCTGCGCGTGCTGGATAAGGCGTTGATCGGCCTGTTCCTTGAGAGCAGCCAGACCGAGATCATGGCCAACGCCCAGAGCTTCATTTTCTGGAACAGCGTGTTCTATATCCCGCTGGCGGTCCTTATCATTTACCGCTACACCATTCAGGGTCTGGGTTATTCCAGCCTGGCCATGTTTGCCGGTGTGGCAGAGATGATCGCCCGTGCTATGGTGGGTTTCCTGTTCGTGCCGCTGTGGGGCTATTTTGCCGCCTGTATTGCAAACCCGGTGGCATGGTTCTTTGCCTGCTTCTTCCTGATCCCGGCGTATATCGTTGTGTTCCGGAAGCTGAAACAGGAAAAAGCAAGACCGCACGCAAACTTGTAAAAATTGAGCCGCTCTTTTGCGAAACCGCAGAAGGGCGGCTCTTTTGTTGCCTAGTAGGGGAGGCCTTGGCGAAGAGGGGAAGCCTCATGCAACGCCAAAGCTGAGAGGCTGTATAGAGCAGGGCCTGCCCAATTCCTTTACAAATAACACCAAAACGATTATACTATAAATAATTATGTCACAAGGGGGTGAGGAGCATGGAGCTGGAACAGATCGAGGGAACGGTGGAGGACATTATCTACGAGAACCCGGATAACGGCTACACGGTGTTTGAAATTTCCGGCGGCGGCACGGTCACCGTGGTGTGCGGGATCGTGGGCGAGCTCCATGCGGGCGAGAGCGTGGTCTGCCGCGGTAAATATGAGAACCACGCCACCTATGGCCGCCAGTTCCACGCCCAGGAGTGCGAGACCGATATGCCGAAGGATCTGGAAGCGGTATACGCCTTCCTTGCCAGCGGCTCCCTGCCTTATATCGGGGCGCGCACGGCCAATAAGATCATCGACAAATTCGGCGCGGCGGCGCTGGAGGTGATCGCCAACGACCCTGCCCAGCTCACCCTGATCCCCGGCATCTCGGCGGACAAAGCTGACCGCATCCAGCAGGAGTTCAAGCGGATGTTCGGAATGCGGGAACTAATCGCCTATCTGGCGCAGTTCGAGATCAGCCCCCGCCGCGCCATGGAGGTGTTCCGCGTCTTTGGCCCCAGTGCCATGCAGGCCATCTCCCAGAACCCTTATCTGCTCTGTGGGGAACCCCTGCAGCTGGATTTCCGCCATGCCGACAGCATTGCACAGTATTACCACATGGAAGGGGACTGCACCCAGCGGCTGGAAGCAGCGCTTCTGCGCACCCTGCGCCACAACGCGGGCAACGGCCACACCTGCCTGCCCCGTGCGCAGCTGCTGGACACGGCATCCCACTTCATCCAGCAGCCGCCTGAAAAGCTGGCCCGTGCGCTGGACCACTGCATTGAGACCGGGCAGCTTGGCGTAAAGATGCTGGAGGCGGTGCCGTATATCTATCTGCCTGACCTGCTGGAAGCAGAACAGGCCATTGCCGACCGGCTGGCCCTGCTGGCGAAGCGGGAAAAGCAGACGGTGCGGGATCTTGATAAAAATATCCAGGTGCTGGAGCTGACCCAGGGCTTTGCCTATGCGCCCCTGCAGCGGGAAGCCATCCGCAAGGCCATGACCGAAAACTGCCTTGTGCTGACCGGCGGCCCCGGCACCGGTAAGACCACTACGGTCAACGCCATCCTGCAGCTGCTGGAACATCAGGCAGACCGGGTGGCGCTTTGTGCTCCCACGGGCCGTGCGGCCAAACGGCTGAGTGAACTGACCGGCCGCAAGGCCTCTACCATCCATCGCCTGCTGGAGGTGGACTACTCCGGCGGCGTGGTCAGCTTTATCCACAATGACAAGAACCTGCTCAAATGCGATGTGGTCATTCTGGATGAGATGAGTATGGTGGATGTGAAGCTGTTTCAGGCGCTCATTGCAGCCCTGCGGTACAGCTGCCGCATTATTATGGTGGGCGATGCCGACCAGCTGCCCAGCGTGGGGCCCGGCAACATTCTGGGCGAGGTCATCCGCTCCGGGTTGGTGCCCACCGTCTGCCTGAACGAGATCTTCCGGCAGGCTAAACGCAGCCTTATTGTGGAGAACGCCCACCACATCATCAGCAGTGAGCCGCTGCAGAAGGGCGGGAAGACAGACGATTTCTTCTTTCTGGAATCGGACGGCGATGCGGCACAGAAACTGGTGTGCGATCTTGTTACCACCCGTCTGCCCCGGAGCTATGGATTTGACCCTGTCCGGGATATTCAGGTGCTCTGCCCCACCAAGCTGGGACCCACCGGCACCCAGGCGCTGAATGTGGAGCTGCAGAACCTGCTCAACCCGGAGCAGAAGGGCAAGCCCCAGCTCCAAAGCGCCTCCCGGGTGTTCCGGGTGGGCGATAAGGTGATGCAGGTGCGGAACAACTACGAGATCGTCTGGAACCGCATTGGCGGGGAGCAGGGCGTGGGAGCCTATAACGGCGATATCGGCATTGTGGAATCCATCAACATGCGCGACCGCTCCATGGTGGTGCGGATGGATGACCGCCGCCTGCTCTACCCGGCGGAAAACCTGAACGAGCTGGAGATCGCCTACGCCATCACGGTGCACAAGAGCCAGGGCAGTGAGTTCCCGGCGGTGGTGCTGCCGGTGGCGCAGGTGCCGCCAAGGCTCTGCTACCGCAACCTCTTCTACACCGGCGTGACCCGCGCCCGCAAATTGTGCATCGTGGCCGGGCGGCGGGACGTGGTGAACCGGATGATGTCCAATGTCCGGCAGAACCTGCGGTACAGCGGCCTGTGCGAATTGCTGAAAGAGAATCTGCCGCCGGAACAGATGGCGGCAGAATAACCTCTCAGGCGCTTTGCGCCAGCTCTCCTAATAGGGGAGCCAGGCTGCTGACTTGCCTCTCCTACTAGGAGAGGTTTGGTCTATACTTTTTTACTGGCTTATGCTACAATATAAATTGATTTGATTTCCCGCCCGAACGGGCATTTACGATAGAAAACAGGGGAGCAGAGAAAGGAACGTTTCATTATGGCACAGAATGACATCGGCATCGATCTGGGCACAACGACCATTATCATTGCACAGGCAGGGCAGGGGGTCGTGCTCAACCAGCCCAGCGTGGTGGCAATGGATACCCGCAAGAACTCCGTGCTGGAGGTGGGCGACAAGGCCCTGGCCATGGTAGGCCGCACCCCCAACTATATTTCCGCCATTTTCCCGCTGAAGGACGGTGTCATCAGCGACCACACCATGACCCGGGAGCTGATCTGCCGGTTTGTGAATCAGGTGTACAGCTCCCACATGGTCAAGCCCCGGGTGGCTGTCTGCGTGCCCGCTGCCATCACCGGCATTGAGAGTGATGCCGTGGTGGAGGCCGTGATGGCCGCCGGTGCCCGTCAGGTCTACCTGATCGATGAGCCCATTGCCGCTGCACTGGGTTCCGGCATCGACATCACCCAGCCCGATGGCCGGATGATCATTGATATCGGCGGCGGCACCACCGATATTGCTGTCCTGTCTCTGGGCGGCAAGGTCAAGGCCACCAGTGTCCGTGTGGCGGGCAACCATTATGATGACGAGATCCTGAAGCATGTCCGCAACAAGTTCAGCATTGCCATCGGCCAGCGTACCGCAGAGCAGCTGAAAAAGAATGTCGCCTGCTGCCCCCAGAAGGCTGATTTTGACGAGACGATGGAGGTCAAGGGCCGCAGCCTGCTGACCGGCCTGCCCATCAAGGTGAATGTTTCCACCAGCGACCTCTACGAGCCTGTGATGATGCTGAGTGAGCAGATCGGCACTGCCGCCCATCAGGTGCTGGAAAAGACCCCGCCCGAACTGGCAGGCGATATCTTCCGCAATGGTGTGGTGCTGACCGGTGGCGGCGCACAGCTGCACGGCCTGCCCGAATACCTGAGCCAGGAACTCAAGGTGGATGTGACCGTCTCGCCCGATCCCGTGAACTGTGTGGCGCTGGGCACTGCCATGAGTCTGGGCCTGAACGATAAGCTGGAGACCGGCTTCCTGGATGCGACCCCCCGCATGGGCCGCCGTTAACCGGGGCCCTGGCCCGGCTCGTTAAGAAATTGGAAAAGTTGCAACAAAATTTTGTTCATACTTGTTGAATCGGGTCGGGAAATATTGTATAATATTTTCAAATCGCTTTTTGCGCGCCGGGGCCTGCTCCGGAGTGCGGAGTAAATTATTATTAGGAGGAAGACCATGAATCTGGGTTCTGATGTGGTTATCACCATTACCGGTATCGTGCTGGTGTTTGCCATCCTCGTCCTGCTGATGCTCATCATCATGCTGGAAGGCAAGATCTTCGACGGTATGGCCGCCAAGAAGAAGGCAGCCAAGGAGCCTGCTGCTCCCAAGGCTGCCGCAAAGCCCGCTGCCCCCGTACAGCAGGCTGCTCCCGCCCCTGTGGTGGAGGAAGGCATTCCCGGCGATGTGGTTGCCGCAATTATGGCTGCCATCCATGCCATGGGCAATGGCAAGTACACCCTGAAGGCCGTGCGCCGTGCTGCAAATGGCTGGAGCAAGGCTGGTGTCAACGACACCACCGCACCTTTTTAACACAGGAGGAAAAACATGACACAGTTTATCGATACTCTGGTCGGTATTTTCCAGAGTTCCGGCTTTGCACGGTTCGGTGAGCCGGGCGGCTACCTCTACGCGATCATGATCTGCGTGGGCTGCTTCCTGCTGTACCTGGCCATCGTGAAGGAATTTGAGCCCCTGATCCTGCTGCCCATGGCATTTGGCATGATCCTTGCCAACCTGCCCGGCAGCGGCATTATCCACATGCAGTACTTCGTTGGTGATGGTCTCGAGCACCCGATGTGGATCGAGATCCTGAACAACGGTGGTCTGGCCGATATGCTTTACATGGGTGTTAAGCTGG
>ENA-OOWV01001303-OOWV01001303.1-human-gut-metagenome-genome-assembly--contig:-NODE-1303-length-16673-cov-13.094717_pt1 | contig 16673 bp, 23 predicted proteins | sample MGYA00241584_ERZ501337 | MGnify/ENA primary metagenome ERZ501337 (study PRJEB25962, sample SAMEA2042744) | human gut metagenome | biome: human gut; feature: human-associated habitat; material: faeces... | reverse complement strand
CTTCGTTGGCCACGTCACCACCTCTCTTGCCGTAAAATCAAAAAGCCGCCCGGAAGATCCGAACGGCGGGATATAACAAAGAAACCCGGCTGGTACATTCAGGCTGTTGGTCGGGAAAGGTGATCCTCTGCGTCAGCCGGGCAGCACAAAGCCCGCAGGAATGAAGGGAGTAAGTCTTTCCTGCGGGCTTCGGCATTTTAAATTTTAGCAGGGGTTGACAGTATTATCAAGTCCGGTTCGCTCCGGTTCAGTCCGGACTTTTGATATCCAGTCTTTTTATGGCCGCGCTGTGGCGCTGGAACATCTGGCTGCGGGAAATGCGGACGATGACCGCGATGTCCGGCCAGTCCTCCAGCAGGACATACCGCCGGAACAGGATCATGAAATCCACCTCATCGTCCAGCTGGCGGAACACCTCCATGATCTCGGCCCGGATGGCGTCGCACACGGCAGACTGCGCCTCAGCGGCCCGGCGGGCCTCGTCGATGCGTTCCACACTGCGGGGCAGAGCCTGTCCGTCGCCGTTGCCGCCCGGCACGGGGGGAAAGCGCTGGGTGGTGTGGGTGGCATCGGTCTGCAGCGTGGCCAGTTCGTCCAGTTTGAGCAGCTCGAACCGCTTGGCTGTCCGGTACCGCCAGAGCCATGCCTTTTTCTCTTCGTAGGTCATTACAGTTCCTCCACCCGGACGAACACGCCGCAGGGGTCCGACCAGAATTTCTCCACGATCTCGCTGCACACCTGCGCGTCATCGGCCCAGAAGTGCAGGCGGGTCATTTCGTCCTTGAGGGCCTTTTCCAGATTGTCGGTGTCCGGCTTTGCGGTGCGCCAGCTGCCGTTTTTGCGGCCCTCGGCAGGGAAGCACCACTTGACCAGCAGACGCACCGGACGGCCTGCGGGGATGGGCTTTTCCGGCGCGTGGGGTGCCAGATGGGCGTGGAGCTTGGCACGGGTTTGTTTCAGTTCCGGGCTGTCGTGGAGCACCGCGTGCGGCTGCCCGCCCTTCATGTAGGCGTGCAGCTGTTTTGCATTGTGGGTAGTGGTGGGCGGCTGCATGGGGAGAAAGAATTGCATGTACATGGGGTTCACCTCGTTTTTCTTTTTCTCAGGGTTCGCCAACGTGATGGGGAGGGTTCCCCGAATGGATGGGGGCTGTGGTCGCCCCATCCTTCGGGATACCCCATCACAATTGCAGTTGCAGTTTTAGCTATTATATATAGGCTATTTTGCACTGCAAAATCTGCAGTCATAGCGGCTATAACTGCAAAATTGCAGTTTTTCGTGTCGTGCAAAATAGCGGCTATTTCTGCATTTTTACAACAAATTGTAATCGGACTTATTACGGTTTGTTTAACCTGCGCTGCCGGGCTCCTTGCGTCCCACTTTCTCGCCATCGATCCAGAAACGTCCGTCATCTTTCAGCCGCGTCTTGATGGTGCGGGGCTTCAGGTCCATGTACTCGGCCAGCGCATAGACGGTAACTTCGCCGTCCATCATGCAGGCTTCAAAGGCGGTGTCCAGTTCGGCCTTTTTGTCCTTGGTCACCTTGCCTTTATCGCCCCAGCGCTTGGCGGCACCGCGGCTGCCCAGCGTTTTGAAATCGCTGTCCGGCTGCAGGTCTTCCAGCAGGCCGGTGTCCAGCTTGTGCACGGGGTAGTCGAACCAGAGGTTCACCGGGTCGAAGCGGGCGAACTCGCGCAGGGTGCCTTCGATGCGCCATGCGGTCATGCCGTCTGCCTTTTTCTCGGCAGCCGCGACCTCAGCATCGATGGCCCGCAGATCTGCAAGGCCCAGTTTTTCCTTTGCGATGGTCAGCATCCGGTGGCGGCTGAGGGTATCATCCAAGCCGTAGGCATCCGCATGACCGCGTTTGTCCAACATGGCCTTGATCACGCGGCAGGCGGCTTTGTTATGCAGCTGTTCCCGGATGGCATCGGTGGGCACCAGCTCGGTCATGTCCAGCATGGCATCCGGGTCGCGGGCGAACACGCCGGAGCCGGATGCGCGGTCCATGCTGCGCTTGCCGCCCTGGGCACCTTTGCTGTGGTGATGGCAGTAGATCACAGCGCAGTCCAGCGCGCGGCACACAAGGTCGAACTGGTTGCAGAACTTTGCCATCTGGTCGGCGCTGTTCTCGTCGCCGGTGATGACCTTGTAGATGGGGTCGAGGATGACGGCAGTGTAGCCTTTCTTACCCGCCCGGCGGATGAGCTTGGGGGCCAGCTTGTCCATGGGGACGGAAGCGCCGCGCAGGTTCCAGATGTCAATGTTCCGCAGGTTCTGCGGGGGCAGGCCGAGGGCGGTGTACACATCCTTGAAGCGGTGCAGGCAGGAGGCCCGGTCCAGCTCGAGGTTGATGTACAGCACCTTGCCCTGGGCACAGGAAAAGCGACCCAGCCAGGGTGTGCCCTCGGCAATGGCGATGCACAGCTCAATGAGGGCGAAGCTCTTGCCCGCCTTGCTGGGGCCCGCCAGCAGCATCTTGTGACCCTTGCGCAGCACCCCGGTGATGAGGGCATCGGCCAGCGGCGGCAGGTCGTCCCAGTCGTCGGCCAGACTTTCGGTTTCAGGCAGTTCATCGGTCTCGGCTTCCAGCCAGTCCCGCCACTCGTCCCAGCAGCTTTTGCCGATGTTGGTTTCCAGCAGGGTCTGCCGCTGACTGCTGCGCAGGATGCCGGGCATCCGGGAAAGGCGGCTGGGGTTGCGGTTCTGCTGGTCGAGGGTCAGACCATTCTTTTGGCAGGCGGCATAGAGGTAATCCACCCGCTTGCGGTATTCGGTGTAATCCGGGGCATCCACCTTGACGATGGCGTGGACGCTCTTGCCGCCGGAGTAGACCAGGGCGGCACAGGGCAGCTCCAGCTGCTTGATGATGGCCTGCTGTCTGCCCAGATCCATGTTGTCGCATTCCACCAGAGCGTAGCGGTAGGCGGTGATATTGGCATCCTTGCGGCCCGTTCCGTCCACCGGGTTGAAGCAGATCCACGCGCCCACCTCGGGGTCGCAGTCGCCCACCACCTTGCCGATGTCCCCGCCGCAGGTGTCCAGCTCTGCGATGAGCTGGCCTGCGGTGCGGTCCCAGCAGCCTCTGGTGGGGCGGCGGCGGTCGTCGGCCATGAAGCTCTCGGTCACATAGGCCACGTGCTCGTCCTGCTCAAAAAGGGCCTGCAGGTAGCGCCTGAGCTGGTCAACTGGGTCCCACTGCTCAGGCAGAGCCAGGTCATGGGATTCCACCCACCGGGGGTCCACCAGCTGCCCCTCCGTTCTGGATGAACCGGTGGTGAGCTCGTCGCCCCAGTCCAGCGCGTGGCCCGCGGGGCCGCTCCATCCGTGGCTGTAGGCCAGCTGGAAAATGCTGCTCTCGGTGACAGGCTTTGTGCTGCCGTGAAAACTCTCCCACTTCCGGGCACACTCGCCCTTGTGGTAGCGGCCCCCGTCCCGGGCGCTCCATGCTTCCCAGACGGTGACAGGCAGTCCCGCTTCCTTGAGGCCCATGCCCACCATCGTCCACTCCTCATAAGTCAGGGAGGCCGGGGAAATGAAGTCCAATGCTTCTTTGAGTTCGATCTCATCATTCATCTGCGTTACCATACATCCCATGCGGGTGTTTCAGGCGGGGCGGGCGGCGTATAGGTGCTTGGGGTAACACCCTTGGGCACACCCCGCCAGCCCTGGGCCGCAATGCGGTCGATCATGTGTTTGGCCTGCTCAAAACTCCATGTGCCCACATGCTGGAAGCCGTATTTTTCCAGACAGCGGATCTGTTTTGGTGTGGTGAGGCCTTCGTCCCGGCGTTTGTGCAGCCGGTCCAGCAAAAGGCTGGCCTTGCCTGCCGACTCCACTGCATCCGGCAGAATGCCCAGCTTTTCGAGGGCGGTGGTCTGCTGTTCGGTGGGCGGCCCGGCTTCCCAGCCAAAAGCCGGTACATAGCCGGACAGGTCCTCGGCCTGAATGCTCATTTCGTATTGGAGCGGGTCCACCAGCTTTGCCTTTTTGCGGCGCTGTTCAGCCAGCTGCTTTGCAAGGGCTTCCTCTCTCTGGGCCACCACGACCTCGCTGGCCTGGGCGGCGGCTTCCTCGATGTCCTCAGGACAGCCGGTCCCGGCAAGGTTTTCGGTCATCTGACGGGCCACGGCCCTGTCCTCGCACACAAGGTCTGCCGGGCGGCAGAGCTCGTGCTTGTCGGTCATCCACAAAAAGTCGAGGAGCAGCAGGTCGGTCTTGCCCTCGGCCAGACGTGTGCCGCGTCCCACCATCTGGCTGTACAGGCTGCGCACCTTGGTGGGCCGCAGCACCACAACACAGTCCACACTGGGGCAGTCCCAGCCCTCGGTGAGCAGCATGGAATTGCAGAGCACGTTATACTTCCCGGCATCGAAGTCGGCAAGCACTTCCTTTCGGTCGGCACTCTGGCCGTTGACCTCGGCGGCCCGGAACCCCTGTGCATTCAGCAGATCCCGGAACTTCTGGCTGGTTTTGATGAGGGGAAGGAACACCACCGTCTTGCGGCCTTTGCATCGCTGTGCCATCTCAGCGGCGATCTGCTCCAGATACGGGTCCAGCGCCGTGCCAAGTTCCCCCACGGCGTAGTCGCCGCCGCTGAGGGCCACGCCGGAGATGTCCAGTTTTAGGGGAATGGTCTGGGCCATGATCTTGCACAGATAACCCTCTTTGATGGCATCGGTCAGCTTGTACTCATAGGCCAGGCTGTCGAACACCTCGCCCAGGTTCCGCATGTCGCCGCGGTCTGGGGTGGCGGTCACGCCCAGCACCTTTGCACTCTCGAAGTAGTCCAGGATGCGGCGGTAGCCGTCGGTGATGGCGTGGTGGGCCTCGTCGATGATGATGGTGCCGAAGTAGTCCCGGGGAAAGCGTTCCAGCCGAGCGGAGCGCTGCAGGGTCTGAACGCTGCCCACCACCACCCGGAACCAGCTGTTCAGGCAGGTGGACTCTGCCTTTTCCACGGCGCTGACAAGGCCGGTGGAACGCTGGAGCTTGTCAGCTGCCTGTTCCAGCAGCTCGCCACGGTGGGCCAGAATGAGCACCCGGTCCCCGGCACGCACCTGATCAGCGGCAACGGAGGCGAACACGATGGTCTTGCCGGTGCCGGTGGGCAGCACCAGCAGCGTGCGCAGACGGCCCTGCTCCCACTGGGCGTGGATGCTGTCCCGGGCGGCCTGCTGATAGGGGCGCAGGGATTGGATGTTCGCCATCAGAATGCCCCCTGTGTCCAGCCCTGAGCGGGTGCGGCCTTAGGTTCCGGCGGCGGCAGGAAGCGAGTGACCTCATTGCTCTGGCCGGTCTTACCTGCGTTGGGGCCGCTCTGCTTGGTGTACTCCCGGATGCCCAGACGGCACCAGCCCCGGGCACCCACCACCTCGTTCCAGCGGGGGCGGAAGGTCTCACCGCGCTTGCACTGGCCGATGCTCTCGAAAAAAGCACCCAGCAGACCCTGGGTCTTGGTGTGCAGATACAGGCGGTCGGTGACGGTGGCATCGCCCTTGGCCCCGCCGAAGATCTTCAGGGTCAGCTTTGCCATGGAGCAGGGCGGGAGCTTGGCACTGCCCTCAAAGCGGGCACGCTCCATGCCGGTGACCTCAAAGGCATAATCGCCCTCGGGCAGGAGCACGAACTCCTGCTGTTCGTTGGTGAATTCGTCGTCCCAGTTCAGGGCGCGGTCGGTGTTCATCTCATTCATAAGTAAAAGCTCCTTTCAAAATCATCAAAACGGCAGGTCACGGCTGTCCAGCACCATCTGCAGCACCTGGGGCCATGCGGCTACCAGACAGCCCTCTACGAAATCGGCCGGGTAATCCCGGATGGGCATATCCTCGGGGAAATAGCCCCGCTTGCCCACCACAGCCTGCAGCTCTTCCGGTGTGACGTTGTTGGCACTCATCAGGGAAGCCAGTTTTTCCGGCACGCCCAGCGCGATCAGGTCCGGTGTGAGCAGAGCTTCGGGCACTTCCTCGCGGGGAGTCTGGGGCTGCGGAGCCGGAGTGGGCAGGATGTCAGCTTCCGGCTGGGGGCTCGGTTCCGGATTCGGCTTCGGTGCAGGTGCAGGTGTGGTGCCGGGGATGCAGGCGGCGATGCCGGCGTAATCAAAAGGCATCTCATCGGGCAGTCCGAAGCGGTTCTTGGCATCCCAGCAGGGGTGATGGGTGGTGTACATGACCCGGCGGCCGCCGGTGACCTTGTTTTTTGCGTTGGGGGCGCTGCTGCTCTTTTCCACCACGGTCTGATAGTTGACAAAGAGCAGCATGTCGCACCACTCCCGGATCAGCGGCTCCACCTGCTTGGTGGTCTTCATGGTCCAGCGGTCGTAGCTGCCCGCCGCGTCCGGCTGCTCGAACTTGGTGATGGCCGCGTGGGCAAGGACCAGAACATTGTGTCCGGTGTTCAGCACCTCTTCCAGCGCGTCCAGCAGCTTACCGAACTCCTCCTTCAGGTAGGTGTAGCCTTTGCCGTAGCCAAAGCCCTCCAGTCCGTCTACCTTGGCCTTGGCGCAGACGGCATCAATGGCCAGCCGTTCGGCCCAGTCGGCAGTGTCGATGACCAGCGTGCCGCAGGGGATGTTCCCCCTGCGAACCTCGGCCACCTCGTCCAGCAGCATGGCCCATCTGGTGGGCTGAGGCAGGCGCTTGACATTCAGCCGCTTTGTGCCGCCCTCAGTGTCGATGAACACCGGGTCCGGGAAGTGGGAGGCAAAGGTGCTCTTGCCAATGCCCTCGGGGCCATACAGCACGGTTTTGACCGGGGAATCCTGCACCCCGGAGGTGATGGCATACTTGCTCATTTAGAACGCTCCTTTCGTCCAGCTCCTGGGCTGGGGCTTTTCGGTGACAGGCGGCTCGGCATCCTTTACCATGCCGTCTTCGATGATGATCTGGCACTCGCTGCCGGTGGAAACGCGAGTGGCGATGGCCTGCAGGTGCTCTGCTTCCAGCCAGCGGCCAAACTCGGTCAGGGTGGTCATGTCCATCTGCTCCAGCTTGTCCAGCAGTACAAAACCGCAGTCCGGGTTCAGGCGGCGGACGATGGCGGCAGCCACCCGCAGCTGATCGCTGCCGGACATATCCCGCCAGTGCTTTCCTTTATAAGTAAGGGCACCGTCCTCCACGCTCAGCTCCGGCAGGGGCAGGTCAGCACCGTTCAGCAGGGCCATACGGTCGGCCCGCTTCTGAGTGATGGCTTCGGCGAGCTTGTCGTAGTCGCTGGCATACTGGGCAGCCTCGTCCTCGGCACGGGCCTTTTCCAGATTGGCACGCACCTTCTGGTTGGTCTCCTCGATGCTCCGGATGGAGGCTTCCAGTTCGGCGGTGGATTCGTCCTGCAGATTCTCGGCAGAGGTCTGGGCGATTTTTACGTCGGCCTGCATCGTGGTCAGCCGCTGCTTTTCCGTGCTCAACTGAAATTCAAGGTCTGCAACCACTTTTTTCTGCCGTTCAAGCAAATCTGTGAGCTGAACTAATTGATTGCGCTTGCGCTGGTTCTCGCCGTTGCGGGCGAGGATCTCCTGCTGCTGGTGGATGAGGTCGGAGGCGCTGACAGGTTCCTCCGGGGCTTCCGGGTAGTAGATCAGCTCCTCGGCAAAGTGCTTTTTCTGCTGGGCCAGCTGGCCGGTGAAGGTGCGCTTGTCATACAGGGACTTGATCTCCAGATCCCGGACGTGCAGCTCGGTGCCGATGCCGATGATGCGCAGCAGGATGTCCGCTTTCTCCTTGTCGGATGCTTCCATGAAGCGGGGCAGATCAAGGGCCAGCGGCTCGATAAAGGCATTGAGCAGCTGCTGGCCGCTGCGCCGCCCGGTGGGGTCGGTAACGGTCAGGGTGCTGTTTTTGCCCTTGCGCTCCACGATCACGCCGTTGGAAAGGGTGACCTTGAGATGGGCGGGAGCCACGGCCCCGTCCCGCTGTGCGGCATTGGGGCGGAAGCGGTCGCCGCCCAGGGCCCAGGCAAGGGCATCCAGCACACTGGTCTTGCCCTGATTGTTATTGCCGCCCACGAGGGTGAGCCCAGTGGGGGCAGGGGTGAGCGCAACTGCTTTGATGCGCTTGACGTTTTCGGCCTCAAGGGCCGTGATGGTTACAGACATCTGGATACCTCCCCTTGGATCTGTCCGAGTGTGTGAATGAGCATATTGGTCAGTTGCTCCCGCTGTTCGGACGGAAGCCTGCGGAGGGACGGAACCACCATTTTGCCGATGTTCTGGAGAGAGCGGTCGGCCAGCAGCACGTTGTCATAGGAGCTGTGGGCATCCTGTTCACTGCCGGAAGAGGCCTGTTCCAGCTGTGCCTGCAGGTCGGCGGTCATCTCGGCGGCCATTTCCCTGGCCTGACGCTCCACCTCTTCCTTGTCCACCACCGTGGTGATGGGCTGCTTCTTGAGTGCGTCGTTCTCGGCCTTGAGCTTGTCGCCCCGGAGCCTGGCCGCTTCTGCCACCTGCCGGGAACCAACCAACTGGTTCTCCGCGTCCTTGGCCCGGGCTTCGGCCCTGTCACGCTCGACTTCGGCCTTCTGGCGCTGGAGGTTGGCCGCAATGCGGCTCTCGTCTGCATCGTGGTAGCTCTGCTGGAGCTTGGCGTTCTGCTCGGTCAGGCCGTTCAGGTCTACAAGGGCAACTTCCAAGTCGTTTTTGGCAGTCTGGGCTTCATTCTGTGCCTTGCTTACCATGTTCCACGCCTCTTCCTCCCGGGCTTCGGCAGCAGCGGCACGGTCCTTCTCGGCCTTGATCTGGGCAAGGGCTTCCTGATACTGCTTGTTGGTTGTGATGTCGCCACTCTTGACCTGCTCCACCAGCTCTGCAGGGGCGCTGGGCTTTGCCACGGCGTACAGCAGGGTGGGCGGCAGGGCTTCCAGAATGGCCCGCTGGCGGGGGCTGCTGCCGTCCATCAGGGCAGAGACTTGCAGCAGGTTGTAGGCGGTTGACTTTGTGATGCCGATAGAGCAGCACCATGCCCGAAAAGAATCATCCCCGCGATTGCCATGCTTTGAGTTGTCCAATTGTTGGACAACTCCGCACAGCGCATCATGGGCGGCGGCAATGGCATTGCCCATGTGCACAAGGCCACGCTCGGCCATCTGCTTGCCGTGGCGGTATTCGTCCTCGGCAAAGTGCAGGTTCTCCACGGTCTGGTCGGTCAGCCCGGAATAGTCGAACGCCGGGCGCATCTCGTTCGGAATCGTGGTCAGGGGCTTGTCCTGTGTCGTCTGGGTTCCGGGCACTTCCGGTTTGTCAACATCCGCAGAGTGAGCGGGAGTTAAATGCTTTTCGCCTTCGGTCTGGTAGCTGTTGCACTCCTGCACGGGATGGCCGCAGCTGTGGCAGTTTCCGAAGCATTCTTCTTTGCACCCGCCACAGGTGCAGGTAGAGCAGATACAGGAAGCGGGAACATCCGAGGAAGAATCCTCTTCCACCGGGTCGATGGGGGCATTCTTGCAGGGCTTGGCATCCATTGAGAAAACCTCCTTTGCTTTTCTAATGTCGGCAAGAACCTTTTCCATTTCCTGCTGCGGTGTCATGTCCTTGCGACTGCCATTCGGAGTGAAAAACTGACCAAACAGCTCTCTTTTTGCGGCAACACCTTTCAGATTCTGAGTGCAGGTGATAGTCAGGCAGTAACGGCCGTCAGATCCATAGTCCGATGCACGAATATCTTTGGAAAATGAACTAAAAATCTCTCTGTCTGGATAAGTATCTTTGATCCATGCGGAGACCTGAGACAAAAAGTCGAAGTCCAAACTGTGCACTCGACAGGTGCATTTATCCTTGATAGAGCCAGCGAACTCTGACGCATAAGTGAGGGTCTTGCTCATCCGGCACTCGTAGCCCCGTGTCTCCCGGACGACAGTTCTAGCACTTTCGTCCCATTGAAAGTTTCCGTATGACATGGCGTAGGGGCATCCCCAGCACTCATGGCCGGGTGCATAGCCGGATAGGCGGTTGCCAGTGGTACTGGCATCGGTGGATTTCTTCACTCGCCGTCCGCATTTGCAGATATAGGTAGTCATACCTTCACCTCAGCGCCCTTCAGGCGGTCCAGCATCTCGGTCTGCACATCCCTGTTCATGGGCTGGATGTTGTTGCCCTTCCAGCCGTAGCAGAGGATAGGCCCGTAAAGCTGGCGGCCCCGGTACTTCCGGTTGAGCAGGCTGGCGGGCTGGATGGGGCCATCGTACCGGCCCACGAACAGCACCGCCGGGGTGCGAGGCAGCACGATCATCTCGCAGGGAGTTCCCAGCCGGTTCTCAATGGCCCACAGGCTGTCGGGCAGGGACGCGATCACCGGAGCCTTGCCCGGTTCGGCTAAAATACCTTTCATTTGTAAACTCCTTTCTGATGTGATATCATCAAGGGTGATGGGGCTTGTGAATTCCATCACCCTTTGGGCTCGTCCGTGTTACCAGCACGGGCGGGCTCTTTGTTTGGAATCTTCCAGCAAACAGGGGAATGTTGTGACAGACGACAGTAAACGTCCTCTATGAATGGGCAGATGGTGCAATCCCATTCTCCGCAGAAGTCCCGAAGAATCCGGGCAGCTTCCAGCGCTCGCTCTTCGATCTCACTCATGCTCCACGCTCCTGATTCTCCGGGTACTCCGGGTTACGGGCATGGGTACGTCTGATCCTGCCACAATGCCGGCGGTTTTCCTCGGCTTCAGCCGCAAAGCCCAGCCGCAGGAACGCTACCGCTGCCAGAACCAGGCACAGGGCTGTGACGAACTGGCTGTCAGAGATGGAGCTGCCCAGCTGTGCACCGCCCTCGATGCCCATGCCGTACAGCAGACTTACGGCACCGCTGGCAGCAGCCAGCCAGTACCAGACGCGGGATTTAATCTTCATTGGGAGATTCCTCCATTCTGTCCATGAGGTCTGCGGCAGTAGTCACTATGCTGAGCAATGCTGCCGGATTTCTTTGATCTATGCAAATCCCGGCAATCAGAGCGGCGCAAAGGGCTTTCTGTTCCGTCTCTGTACCGCAGGCATAAATCTTGGGGTTCCCATCCTTCCCCAGCTGGATTTTTAACTGAGCGTTCGGGCTGATATTCATGCTCCTGCCTCCTGAAGACAATTGACTGCGGGTCTGCAGTCGTCCAATGCCCATCCGATGACCGGGTGCCATTCGCCATCAGCAAAAATCTGCAGCCCGGTGTGGCTTTCATCCTTGATTTGTCCGCCCAGTTGGTAGCAGCCAGATGCCTGACTACCGCCCCAACGGAACCACTTGTTCCAAAACAGCGGTGCGATGTACGCGCATCCAGTGGGCGCTGCGGCCCGCTCAGATGCGAGGGTATAAGGTTTCATGCGGTCTTTTCCTCCTTTGCGATTGCCGGGAAGAAATACGCCCCGATCTGTTCCTGCGGAATGTGCAGCACCTTGCAGAGCTTAACGATCTCGCAGGCTTTCCAGCGGCCCTTATCCTCCGGGGCGTTGAGGCGGCCCTTGAGGGTGTCCAGCGGGATGCCGGACAGCTCGCTGAGCTCTTTTTGCAGCAGCCCTTCGTCCTCGTACAGGCGGCGGAGCTTCAGAAACGGTTTCTTTGCCATAGGTCAATCCTCCTTCTTTGCGGGTGCCAGTTCGTCCAGCAGGCTGTTCATCAGGGCGGCGTAGAACGGGTAGCCCTTGGCAACGATGGTCAGGCTGTCAATGGCGTTGGTAAGGTAGCTCTGGGAGCCGCGCACCACGTTCTCCATGGTGCGCACTGTGTCGCAATTCTGGCCGTAAATGGCCTTGAACTCGCCGCACAGGGCCTTGACCTGCATATACTTGGCCTTGCTGTCCTCGCGGTTCTTGCGGCACTCGTCCAGAAAAGCGGTGTTCTCGTCCAGCTTCTTCCGGGCTTCGATCACCCGGTCGATGGCGCTCTGGATGTTGGCATCCTGCACGGCCCGCTGGCTCTTATGCTGTGCGGACAGCTGCTTTTCCATCTGGTTGAAGGCTTCGATGTACTTCAGCTTCCACTGTACGGCCTCCTTGCCAGTAAAGCCCATCGCCAGCATGCTGAACCCGTCCCGGTTCATCAGGTACATGGGGTACTTCTGGTGGTTCTGCGGGTGGGAGTATTCGGTCTTGAAGAACATAGGGGTGTCCCCATTTTTGGGGAAGCCCTTGATAAGTTCCTCAATATCGCGGATAACGTGGTCATGGCGTTTGCCGAAGCGCTTGGCGACATCCCGGCTGGATGCCACCGGCTCGCCGTTCTGGGTGGATAAGATAATGTCTGTCATGGTGAAGATGTACCTCCTTGTTGGTGGCTCCCTTCTGCGGTATACTGGAGCAAGGAAGGGAGTGTAAAGATGCTTGATGCAAAAACGTTGAAGGTGCTTGAATTTCTGAATGAGCACCCGGATGAACAATTCTCCATTTATCAGATGTGCCAGCGAGGTATGACAGTGAACTTTGAAACAATGGACTGGCTGCACAATCGTGAAATGGTTTTTCGGTATGAAGATGAGGATGCGTTCCGATACGAGTATGAAGAGCCGGAGTACACCTATCAGATCAATGCTGGTGGCCGTGTTGCTCTGGAAGAACAAAAGCATTTCACAAAAACTGAAAGGCGTGCCAACATTGCTCTTGGTTTGTCGGTTTTGAGCCTGCTTGTTGCCATTGCTACAGCCTTAAAAGGTTGATGACGTTGATGAGCAGCGCAATGATGGACAGAGCGAAAGCAATACCGTATTTCAGGTCAAGGCGTGCATAGTATCGCTCGGTTTCTTCCAGCATCTTCTTGTCGAGCTGTTCCTGTTCTTCCGGTGTGCGGGGATAGTGATTCATCTTTTTCACCTTCTTGATGGTTGTCGGGATGTCGTTCATGTGGTTCACCTCCTTCACTCAAATACTCTACTTTAAGTAGACAAACTGACGAAAAAAATTTGGTCGATAGGAATGCCTACGACCTCACTGATTCTTTTCGCGGTTGCAATGGTGGCATCTTCAGGCGACGCTTCGATTTTTCGATATGTATCGCGCGAAACGCCGAGTTTTTCCGCCATTTCCCGCTGGGTGAATCCAGCGTACTGGCGAGCCTGTTTCACAGTGAATCCCAACATTTTAGCCTCCTTTCGTTTGGGCTTGGGAATACTATACTCCACTTTTGGTAGAATGTCAAGAACTTTAAGTAGAAAAATCTCAAAACAATGTTGACAACGCTCTACTTTTGGTGTAATCTCTACATATAAGGAGTGATTCAATTGAGCATCGCTGAAAATATAAAGAGAATCCGCTTGGAGCATGGTCTTTCTCAATCTGAGTTGGGCAAAATTGCCGGGGTTAGTGATAAGGCAGTGTCCACTTGGGAGCTTGGGCTAAAGACTCCCCGCATGGGTGCAGTCGAAAAGATGGCAAACTACTTTGGTATCACCAAAAGTGCTATTGTGGACGATGCTCCCATGACTTCGCTCCAAAAGCCTGTTGTCCCGCCGGGGTTCATGCCGATGCCCGAAATGGTACAGGTCCCCCTGATCGGCTCTATCGCGTGCGGCACACCCATCACCGCAGAGCAGAATATCAAAAGCTATGTCGGTGTTCCGGCTGCATGGAGGGCTGATTTTGCGTTGGAATGCCACGGGGACAGCATGGCCCCTACCATTTGTGACGGTGATGTGGTTTGCATTCGTAGTCAGCCGGAAGTAGAGCAAGGACAGATTGCGGCGGTGCGCATTGGTGAGGAGGCTACCCTGAAGCACTGCTATTATCAGAATGGCGTGGTACAGCTGATTGCAGACAACCCCTCTGTATGCCCTCCCATGGTTTATACCGGTTCCGATTTGGACGAAATTGAAGTGGAAGGTTTGGCTGTTGGTTTCTGTCGTGGGCTGGTGTAGGCAAGTTGAATTTAGACTAGGCTGATAGGATTAAAGGAGGTACAATATGGCTGTTTGCGCGATTTGTGGAGAAAAGCTCGGGATTTTTGACCGGGAACTTTGCACGGATGGCTTCATCTGTAAAAAGTGCCGCTCATTCTTTTCGGATTTTAAAGTTGACTATAAGACGGCTTCTATAAAGAGCATGAAGGAACAGCGAGCCTTTTTCAAAGAACGTCAGGAGCGCGCAAAGGGCTTTGAAGACTTGCAGGATCCTGGCACAATGGTTGCTTATGTAAATCGGGAACAACGACTTATGACAGTGAGCGGCATTCCGGGATGGTTCACTTTCGATGAACTGGCCGATTATACCGTGGAGGTTGACACGAAAACCGTCACGGAAACAAAGGGTGGGCTCACAAGAGCCGTCGTTGGCGGTATTGTTGCCGGATCTGCTGGTGCAATTATTGGAGGCAGCACTGCAAAGACTGTTTCCCATACAGTAGAGTCTGACCCCAAAATGTCTTTTACCGTCGATTATCCCGCCCCCATAGGGCGGATGACGTCGCCTGTTTTTACGTATTCCCGTAAAGTGCTAGAGCTCTGCGAGGAAATTTTTGCAGACCGCGCTGTATCGAAAGACGAAAAGGGGGCTTCCAGTGCCGCAGACGAGCTGTTAAAGTTCAAAAAGTTGTTGGATATGGGCGCAATCACGGAAGACGAATACAAAGCCCAAAAGGCACGGCTGCTCAATCTGTAAACTGAAAAGCTAACGGTTTTGCCGTTTGCAAATAGTGCTATTGGGCCATGAGTTGCCGAGGAATCCTCGGTAGTTGAACAAAAGAAAAACGCCCCGGTGTTGGCGCACCGAAGGCGTTAAAAGAAGCGGCTCACCCAGAAGAGGGCATCGCACACTCGACACTGCGATTATACCTCTTTTGGGCGGGCTTGTCAAAGTGTACCCATGGAGGTGTATTTTTTATGGGACGAAGAACCAATACCGCCCAGTGGCTGCCGAACCAGAAACGCTGGCAGATCAAGGTGCAGAAGGACGGCCAGCGCAGGACGTTCACCAGTGCAAAGCCGGGCCGCACCGGTCAGCGGGAAGCCAACCGGAAGGCAGACACATGGCTGGATGACGGAATCTGCAATACCACAAAGCGCTGCTCTGAGGTGTGGGCTGAGTATCTGATCTCTGTCAAGGCTACGGCAGGCACCAGTTACATTGAGCAGGTGGAAAAGTTCGGGCAGAACTACATCCTGCCAGTGATCGGTGCCCGGCAGATTGGCGACCTGAGCACAGGAATGCTGCAGGACGTACTGAACCGAGCGTATAAAGAGGGCTGTCTGAATCCGAACAGCAAGCGCCAGAGCCGGGGCAATCTTTCCCGTAAGACGCTGCAGGGCATCCGAGGCGTGGAGGTATCCTTTGTCAAGTGGGCGCGCCAGCATAAGTACACGACTCTGCGGCCAGAGGATGAAAACCTGACCGTTCCGAAGGGTGCTCGCCAGAAGGGGCGGAAGATTCTGCAGCCGGACAGCCTGCGGGTGCTGCTCTCCACCGATACCCGTGTGGTTCGTGGAAAAGTGGAGCCGGACGAGAACGTGCACGCCTACCGTCTGGCCGTAATGACCGGCCTGCGCCCCGGAGAACTGCTGGGCCTGCGTGTAGGTGATCTGGACGGAGACCGGCTCCACATTGGCCGGGCCATCAACCGCCAGAACGAGGAGACCAGCGGCAAAAATGAGAATGCCATCCGGACGGTGGTACTGCACCCTCTGGCCGTGAACGAGATCCATGCCCAGCTCCGGCAGCGCACGATGGAAGAGGAGCGACCGCTGACGAATGACGATCCGCTGTTTCTGCTGTCCAACCAGCAGAGCCTGTATAACTATTGGAGGTTCTATCAGTGCTGCAACGGTATCGACCCACCCATCAGCCTGTACGAACTGCGGCACACCTTTGTCAGCATGGTTGCGGATGCGGTGTCACCCGCTCAGCTGCGCCGCATGGTCGGCCACAGCCGCAGTATGGATACCTTCGGCTGGTACGCACATGATGTCACGGGCCGTGATGTTGCCACTGCGCAGACCATCTCCGGAGTGCTGGCCGAGTACGCCCCGGACACCGAGGAATAACCCACTTTGCAACCCACTTTTAACGTTGCGTCCGGGCCGAAAAGGTTTCGTGTTCCATTTTGGGTGTCCGAAAATCCGCATGGTTTCTAACTTTTTAAAATCCAAAGGCTTGGGTGGAACAAAGCCGTGGTTGTTCGAATCCACCCGCGCCCACCAAACAAGAAAAATCCGAACCTGTTTCCGATTGGAGAAGGGTTCGGATTTTTCGTTTTCTTCGGGTACAACAACGAAGGTTCCTGTGGACGGCACAAAACTCCGATACCTTGTCATAGACCGTAAGCCGATAACAAGATTTGGAGGATGCGATTATGAAGTACGATGCAAGAGCTTGCCATTTCAACATGGATACTGGGTGCGTGGAACTGCTGCTCCGGGATGGGAGGAAAATCTCCATTGACTGCACCGGGGTCGAGGATGCGCTGGACGTGACCATGGCGCAGAGGTCGGAGTTGGATTATCTCATCTATAATGACCCGCTGGGCTATGCCGATCTGATTCTGAACGGTGACCCGGAGGAATATTTGAAAAATGCAGCCGGGAGCCATGGGTTAGAAGATTAAGGGCAAAAAAATAAGAGGTGTGCCCAACTGGACACACCTCGGTGAGATACATCTATATAAGGCAGGGCGTTCCCTTTACTGGGAGCGTCCTGCTGTTTTTATGCTGCAACAGGCAAGGCTTGTAGAGCTTCCTGCTCTTTCAGCCATTCCTCATATTCACGCTGGCCTTCCT
>ENA-OOWV01001302-OOWV01001302.1-human-gut-metagenome-genome-assembly--contig:-NODE-1302-length-16689-cov-4.205423_pt1 | contig 16689 bp, 16 predicted proteins | sample MGYA00241584_ERZ501337 | MGnify/ENA primary metagenome ERZ501337 (study PRJEB25962, sample SAMEA2042744) | human gut metagenome | biome: human gut; feature: human-associated habitat; material: faeces... | reverse complement strand
TCAGGCTGCGGCGTGGGCTCAGGCTCGACCGCATCTCCGGAGCTGATTACCACGCTGCGGGCAACCTCGTCGGAGGTCCTAACATCCTGGATAGTGGACGACCCGGCAGCACCGATGACGAGTCCGTTTCCCGCAGTTTCTCGCACGGTGCCTCCGGCGGGAGTCGTAACTACCGATCCGCCATCAATTGAGAGACAAGGGGCTGCATCACCTTGATTGACAGCGTAGATTGCCGCCGCATTACCCGACACCTCAACATTTGAATTAATGATGTCAATTCGAGGGATGGCGGACTGGGAGCCGGACTGGGAATATATTCCGTAGCCATGTTTACGACTGTAGCCAGTTCCGTCACCGCATCGAGCCGTGAGGCTCGAATTCTCGACGAGCACCCGCGACACGCCGTCCCCCGCGCGCATCCAAACACCATCCAAAACGTCGGACCTATCACTCGCCACGAGCGTAACATCCGCTCCGTTGGTAACACTCAAATATGTATCCTTACCCCCGGACGAATACAGGGCGACCGACAACATGTTTGCATTGCGCGCCGCCGCATCTAATTTTGCGTTATCCACCGCGATGCAGCCTCCATGCTCAGAGGAGATGTTTTCGGCATAGACTGCAACGGCACCGAACCCCCCATTCGCCTCCGCCTCGACGTGGACGTCAGCGCCCTCGTTAATGGTTATGTTGCCCGCCCGCGTATGAATGCCGATGGTATGAGGCACTTTGTTCGTTGCCGTCACGTTAACGTTGGCACCGCGGATGTCCACGTCGCCGCCGGTCTTACCGTCCCCCGAAACCGCTATCGTATCGGTCCCGGCCGTCGCGTTGAGAGTCACGTCGCCCGAGATGGCGAGGCTACCGCACTCGACCTTAACAGCGCTCCTGCTCTTCTGTGGTTCGGCCGTCGCGTTGAGGGTTCCCTCCCCCGTGATGGCAAGGTTGCCGTCCTTGACCTCGATAGCGCTCCGCAAGGAATCGGCCGTGATGGTGTTGGTGCCCGCCACGTCAATGTTGAGGTTGCCCTGAGCGCTGATACCGGCGCCGTTGTAGCCATTGAGCTTCATGTCGTCGGCGCCGTCCCAGGACCACGTTCCGGCCTCGTCGCCGGCGCCCTTGTTGTACTGCGTGCCGCCAACGTTGACCCATTTGGCGGCGAGCGCCACGCTCGGCAGCAGCAGCTGGCCGGCCATGAGCGCGCAAGCCCCCGCACAGGCAAGCTTGGCGCCCACACGTCGCCACGTTCCATGGGAGAGCGCGCACGAGCGGTCGCGGTTGATTGAGTTGTCATGGATTTGCTTTCGCATGTGAGCCTCCTTGTCGTAAGGGGTGCTTCTGTGACTCCATGTTACGGGAAGTTATCCGGATCCCAAGGCACAAATTCGCATGCGGGCTATCTGCCAGCGCAAAAGGCAACGAGCACGCGATTGCCAAGCGCGCCCTGTCTTTCGAAAGGCCCACCCCCCTACCGCCCTGGTCTAAAATCGGGGACACGATTGTTCCGTCCATCCAAAGGACCATCCTTGAATCTGAGCAAGCCTAAAATCAACGCGCTTCTGGCCCTCGCGCTCTTCACCTTCGCCTTCCTTGCCGCCGAGTTTCGCTTCGACATCAATGTCGGGCTGCTCGCCGGCGCTGAACGCGTTGTGCTCGCACAGGGCTTTATCCTGGGCGCAAGCGTCATCGGCTTTATCGGATACGCGGCGCTGCTGTCCCTCGCCCAGCGCAAAGGCCAGCCCCGGGCAGTTGCCACCGCCGCCGTCCCCATAGCCATTATGGGCTTGGCCCAAATTCAATTCCCCACAGGCCCGCTTGCACTCGAGATTCTGGGGTGCGTGGCATTCCTTGGACTCGGCCTGCTGGGTGCCGCGGCGCACCATACCTTCGCGTTGGCGTTCCAAGATGACCCCAAACTCGCCACCGGCGCCGGAGCGGCATACGCCGCGGGCATCCTGATGCAGTTCGCGATCAACCTGCTCGATTGCGGCGGCATCGTCGAGCTCATCATTCTTGGCGCGGCAACAATTGTCATCGCCGCCCTCAGCGCCGCACGCCAAGACGCGGCCGATAACCCCAGCGACGACGTCAATCCCTTTACCGAGCCCTCACACGCTCTCGCCAAGCAGGCCTGCTGGAGCATCGCACTCGTCATGATTCTCGCCTGTCTGTTCTCCACCCTCGATAACGTCGTCACGTTTTCCAACGCCCACGGCACCATCGCCGTGCAAACCTGGCCACGCCTCTTTTTGGCAGCAAGCGGTCTCGTCGCCGGCGTCATCTTTGACCTCGCCGAGCGCCGCTACATGGGACTCGTCATGCTCGGCGTCACGGTGCTCTCCACCATTTCGATCCTGGCCGTAGAAGCCGGCGCCGACCCCAACCTGGGGCTCGTCGTCTTTTACCTCAGCTCGGGCTTTTTCGTCACGTTCTTTACCGCCACGTTCACGCAGTTGGCACCGCGCATGCATGCACCCGCCCTATGGGCCGGCATGGGCCGCGCGGCCAATAACGTTTGCGCGTTCACCACGTCGGGCATCTCGCTGGCGCTGGTTACCTCGGGCAACGTCGCCCTCATCATGATCGGCGCGCTCATGCTGCTTGTGGCGGCGAGCGTTGCGTTCGTTGCTGCCGGCCTGTTCCGCCTGCCCCAAACCGAGCAGGAGCGCGAACACCAGCGACGAGCCGAGGAAGCACTCGCCGTACCCACCATCGAGGAGCAGCGCCAGGCCTTCATCGCCGACCACGCTCTCACCCCACGCGAGGTCGACGTGCTGTTCGCCGTAACCCAAGACGAGCGCCCGCTCAAGCAGGTCGCCGAGGAACTCGGCATCTCGATGCGCATGGTGCAGCGTCACCTGAGCTCCATCTACCAAAAGACCGACACGCAAACGCGCGCCGGCCTCACCAAAGCCTTCCCCTCGGCCTAAAACAAAAACCACCACAAAGGTGCCTGTCCCCTTTGTGGTGGTTTTGTGGTGGTTTTGGAGTCTAGCCTTCGAGCTGCGCCAGCTTATAGCGGTAGGCTGCGGCGATGACGTCCTTGCAACCCTCGCGGCCCAGCTTGGCGCGGTTGACGACGATATCCTTGCCGCTCGTCATCTTCCACTTTCCGGCGCTGTATCGCTTATAGAACGCCTCGCGCGCCTTCTGCTGCTGCTTGACCAGCTTGGCGCCCTTCTTTTTGTTAAGGCCGCGCTTCTTGCGCACGATCTCGACGCGGTCCTCAAAGGGAGCGGTCACCAACACGGCAATGTGGTTGGGGTTGTTACGCAACAGGTAATCGGACAGGCGACCTTCGATAATGCAGCTCTCGGTCTCGCCAAGATCCAAAATCACCTGGCTCATCTTTTGGAATAACTTGTCCGAGTACGAACGGGCATCGTAGCGGTCGGGCAGAAACGCCATGTTCTCCACGGCCAGGCGCTCGTCGTAGGCGGCCATCTTGTCGAGCGACTCGCCCGCGCGCAGCGACGCACGCACCAGTAGCTCGTTATCGTACAGTGGAATCCCCAACTCGTCGGCAAGCATGCGACCAATCTCGTGGCCCTCGGCGCCAAAGTCGCGCGCGATGGTAATGACCACAGGATTCTTCTTGTTCACCAGATCGCTCATCGCGATTCCTTTCTCTATGTGACAAAGGGACTGTCCCTTTGTCACATTATGCGGCTACGATTCGGCGCTGATAGGCGCGGACCAACAAGGAGATACCAAAGTTCAGCGCAAAGTACATCGCAAACACCAGACCGTAGAGCATGAGCACCTGTGACAGGTCGATCGCATGCGCCATTACGACGTTTGCCGTGTACATGAGCTCGGCCACGTTAATGCCCGAAAGATACGAGCTGTCCTTGATAACGGTCGTGCACTGGCTAAACAGGGCCGGAATGATCGTCTTAAACGTCTGCGGCAGGATGATGTAGCGCATGGTGGCAAAGAAGCCGAAGCCCTGGCTCTGCGCCGCCTCAAACTGACCGCGCGGAATCGAGTTGAGGCCGCCGCGCACAATCTCGGCCATAACGGCGCTGGTGAACAGCGTAAAGGCGATGGTCGAAATCACAATGTCCAGACCCTGCACCGTAAAATAGATAAACAGGATCCACAGTAGGTTGGGCGTGCAGCGGAACAGCTCGATATAGGCGCTCACCAAAATACGGAACGGGCGGGGCGCATAGCTCTTGACGAGCGCCAGCACCGTGCCAAAGATGAGCGAGAAAAAGATCGACAGCGCCGAGATCTCGATGGTCTTAACAAAGCCGCCCCAGATGTAGAGCAAGTTGGTCGCGTTGAAGATTTCCATGCGCTAGGCCTCCTCTACGTTGTCGAGTCCCAGCTCGGCCAGGCTCACGCCGCGCGGACGCTCCTTGGAGCGGCGCTCGAGCCATTGCACCAGCATGGCGAGCGGAAAACAGATGATGAAGTACATAAGGCAGCAGACGATGTATCCCTGCAGGTAACCGTAGAGACTCACGAAGTTGTCGGAGCGATACATAAGGTCGCCGCCGGCCACGAGCGCCAGCACCGACGTGTTCTTGACCAGGTTGAGCGCCTGGTTGCACAGCGGCGGCAGGATGATTTTGAACGTCTGGGGCAGCACGATGTACCAGTAAGCCTGCGCACGGGTGAAGCCCTGGCTCTGAGCCGCCTCCATCTGACCGCGTGGAACGGCCTCGATGCCGGTGCGGATGACCTCAGAGATGTAGGCCGCGTGATACAGGCCGACGCCCAGAAAGCCCAGCACGAACGGTGCGATGCGCACCGGCTGGTCGGCACCGGTTATGGCCTGCAAAAACTGCGGGCCAGCCATGTACATAAAGAGCACCTGCACGGGCAGCGGGGTGTTCTGGTAAAACTCCACGTACACGCGGCTGATAGTGCGCAGCACGCGCGAACGGGTGGTCGAGAACACGCCCAGCAGCGTGCCCAGCACCAGCGACAGCAGCAGTCCGGCGACAACCACCTGCAGCGTCACGCCAAAGCCCTCCCAGAAGGGCCCCATGTTTTGGAATGTCGTCGACCAGCGGTCGGCGTCAAACAATCCTTCGAGCATTTGATTCCTTCCTTGGACGAGCGCTTACACAAGACCCCAGGTCTTGACCTCTTTGTCGAGCCAGCCGTCGGCCAGGCGATCGCGGACCACCTGATCGACCACGGCCGAAAGGTCGCAACCCTTCTTGGTCGCCACGCCGTAGCCCTGCTCGCCAAACTTGACCTCGGGCTGCAGCAGCTCGACGGTCTCGTTCATGTAACCAGCAAGCGTGGAGCGGTCCATGGCAAAGACGTCGATGTTGCCGGCGTCGAGCGAACTCTTGATGATGGGGTAGCCGCTAAAGGCCCTAAACTCGGGCTCGCAGCTAAAGCCGTTGTCCTTGATCATCTGCTCGATCAGGCCCTGCGTGGTAGCGCCCTGGCTCACGCCGATCACCTTGCCGTCCAGGTCCTCAATCGAGATAAAGCCCGAGCGCTTCTTGACCATGAGTCCCACGTAGTCGGTACGATACGGCGTCGAGAAATCCCAGCTCTTCTTGCGCTCGTCGGTGATGGTGTAGGTCGCCGCGACCACGTCGAGCTGGCCGTTATCGATGAGCGGGCCACGCGTCTTGGGCGTTACGTCGGTAAACTCGACAAGCTCCTGGGCGCGAGCCTCCTTGTAACTCACGCCAAAGACGGCAGCGGCAATCTGGTAGCACAGGTCGACCTCCATGCCCTCAAAGCGGCCCTTGGCGGTATCGTAATAGCCGTAGCCGGGAACGTCCTTCTTGACGCCGGCGTTCAGGTGGCCGCGCGACTTGATGGCCGCGAGCTTGGAACCCTTATCGGAGCCCTCGCCGCTGGTGGAGTTGCCGCAGCCGGTGAGCGCGGTGCCCGTCAATGCGAGCATGCCGGCCCCCGCCAGCTGCAAAAAGTGACGGCGCGATACAGCCGCCCTCGTCATATCCGTCATGTCCATCACCCGCGCCTAGTGCAGAATCTTGGACAGGAACTCGCGGCAGCGCGGGTTCTCGGGGTTATCGAAGAAGTGCTCGGGGGTACCCTCCTCCAGGATGCGGCCGTCCTCCATAAAGATGACGCGGTCGGCCACCTGGCGCGCAAAGCCCATCTCGTGCGTCACGCAGATCATGGTAATGTCCTCCTGCGCGAGCTCGATCATAACGTCCAGGACCTCCTGGACCATCTCGGGGTCGAGTGCCGAGGTTGGCTCGTCAAACAGGATGATGGGCTGCTTGGTGCACAGGGCGCGAGCGATGGCGATGCGCTGCTGCTGACCACCCGAGAGGTTTTGCGGATACTCGCCAGCCTTATGCGCCATGCCGACGCGCTTGAGCGCGGCGATGGCGATCTGGGTCGCCTCTTCCTTGCTCTTCTTTTGCAGCTTGATGGGTGCAAGCGTCAGGTTGCCAAGCACCGTCATATTGGGATACAGGTTGAACTGCTGAAACACCATGGAGCTGTACTTGCGAGCCATTTCCAGGTGATTCTTTTTGGTGAGCGGCGTGCCGTCGATGATGACTTCGCCCGAAGTGGGCTCCTCAAGATAATCGACGCAGCGGATGAGCGTCGACTTACCTGAACCGGAGGGCCCGATCATAACGAGCTTCTCGCCGCGTTTGACGGTGAGATTGATATCTTTGAGCACATGCAGGTCGCCAAAGTACTTGTTGAGATGCTTGATCTCGATCATGTCTGCCATGAATGTCCCTTCCCTGCGTTTACACGAGTTGAACTATTGTACGGAAAGAATCACGTTTCCGCAGCCCACACTACATTCCCGTAAAGAACCCGCAATCTTCCACCCACTCATTGGGGACAGACTTAAATGAGTGCCCGCTCATTGGGTACTCATTTAAGTCTGTCCCCAATGAGTGCCCAGCCCAGCAAAAAGGGGCGCGACCGCGATGGTCACGCCCCTCAGCATCGGCTATGTGTCGGCCAGCCCTTAAGCCAGCTTTGCTCCGACGATCTTTGCCGCGGCCGGCTTATCGAAGTTGCCGCCGGTGGCCTTGCCGAGTGCCCCCATGACCTGGCCCATCTGCTTTTTGGAGGTCGCACCCAGCTCGGCGATAACCTGCTCGATCAGGGCCTCGAGCTCCTCGCCCGAAACCTGCGCGGGCAGCAGGCTCTCCAGAATCTTGACCTGCTCAGTCAGGTTGTCGGTACGCTCCTGGTCGGTGCCGGCCTTAATGGACATCTCCAGTGTCTCGCTCGTCTGCTTAATCAGACGCTTGATCATGCTGTTGACGTCTTCCTCGGTCACATCGCGGCGCTCGTTGACCTCGATGTTCTTCACCTCGGCCTTAACCTGGCGAATGATGGACAGGCGGACCTTGTCCTTGGCCTTCATGGCCGCGATCATTTCCTTCTGCAGCTCTTCGTTGGTCATCTGCAAATCCTCCTCAATAGCGTGGGCGGCACTCACGCGAGCACCGCCCCATGATTACTCAGTCGTCGACGAATCGTCGGTCGAACTCTTGGTGACGCCCTTCAGACTGACGTTATACGGCACGTCCTTGGGCATGGGGTTAACGGTGATGTCGGCGTCCTTCTTATACTGCTCCAGCCACTCGCTGTATGCGGTGCTGGCCGCCTGCGTCTTCACCACGTTGGAGACATACTTCTTAATGGCCTTGGGCACCTGCTTGATGTCATCAACCTGGTTATCGACGTGGAAGTAGTCGGTGCACTTGATGATGTGGTAGCCGTACGTCGACTCGACCACATCGCTCACGTCGCCCTTGTTGAGGCCCTCGAGCGCCGTCTGGTAGCTGTCGACGAAGGTGGTGAGCTTGTCCCAGCCCACGTCGCCCTTCTTCTCCTTGGAACCGGCGTCCTCGGAGTACTGCTCCACGGCGTCCTCAAAGCTCAGCTCGCCGGAGTTGATCTTGTCCAGGCACTCCTGCGCCTTGGCCTTGGCGGCAGCCTTGTCCTCGTCGGACGCATCGGAATCGACCTTGATCAGGATGTTCGACGAACGACGGGCGTCGTTGTAACTGGACAGGTTCTCGTTGATGTAATCGACAATCTCGCTGTCCTTGGGCTTGCTGGTGGGTGCCACGGCGTCCTTGAGCTTCTGCTGCGCCAGACTCTCCTTGAGCGAATCCTTGTAGGTGTCCTCGGTGTAGCCGTAGGTCTTGAGGGTCTCCTTAAAGGTCTTGGCGCCGCCCGCGCTCTTGCATGCGTCCTTCCAAGCCTTCTCGACTTCCTCGTCCGAGACGGTCACGCCGTTTTCCTTCTGTGCCTGCTGAAGCAGAATCTGCTGCGTATAGGAATCGATGAGCTGCTTGCGGTACTTCTTGGGCGTAAGATCGTTGTCGACCAGGTACTGTGCCCAGTCCTCGTCCTTGGTGTAGCCGTAGGACGTGCGCATGCTCATGATCTGCTTGGTCACGGTGTCCTCGGTGAGGTTGGTGCCGTTGATGGTGGCAGCCACGCCGCCGGTCAGCTTGTAGCCCGTACCGGTGTCCTCGGTCTGCGACATCAGGCCGGAGCACGCCATCGCCGAGACGGAAAGCAGCATCGCCAGCACGCCGATGACCACCAAAACGATCTTGACGGTCTTGGACACGTAGATCTTACGCTGCTTCTTACGAGAGCTGGAGGCGGCACGAGCCTGCTGCTCGGGTGTCGGCGCGGCCTCGGGGTTCTTTTTCTTGTTTGCCATATTTGGCCTTTCGCAAAACGAATCGAACAAACGCCATTGTGTCACAACGCAGCCCCCACGACACGGTTGGTGCATTGGGGACAGGTTAATCTGCACCATTTTGGTGCAAAGGGGACGTCCCCGGCTGCCGGCTTAGCCCTACCTTAGAAGTGGCGGCGGATGGCGTCGACCATGCCCTGGGGTGTGGTCTGGCCGAGCACATCGGCTGCGGCGTCGGCATCCATAAAGATATTCATGAGCGCCTGCAGCGCCTCGACCTGGCCGCCCGGCTCGGCAATGCCCAGATTGATGATGATCTGCGCCGGCACCGGGGCACCCATGCCCGCCATCGCGTTAAACGTCACGGGCGCGGCGGGCTTTACCACCGCGATATAGGGCTTGGCCACAAAGCCGGAGTCGGTATGCGGGATGGCGATATTTGCCGCCGGCATGGCAAGACCAGTGGGATAGGCATCCTCGCGCGTGCGGACGGCGTCGAGCCAACCGGGCGCAATATAGCCGCGCGGAGCAAGCTCGCCCTCGAGCCGCGCAAACACCTCATCCGGCGACGCACACTCCCAATCAAAAAACACCAGCTCAGGCGTAAAAAGCGCTTCGTTATCCGCCATGGGCCCACCTCTCTCACCTAGTCACCTGCAACGTTCTTGAATGGCCAGTCATTTAAGAACGTCCCCGATGACCACCTAAAACAAAAGGTGGTCACTCGCGCCTTGGCGCCAATGACCACCCTGACTACTCGGCTAAATTGTACTGTGCGCCACTAGCCGCGAGGCGCATCAATTGCGACCTTGCCGCTCTCCAGCACGTGGACGCGACCGTCGGCGAGCATCTGCACGACCTCGGGATACAGCACGTGCTCGATCGCGTGGATATGCTCCTCGAGCGTGTCGACGTCCCAACCCTCCTCAACAGCCAGCGCGCGCTGGGCGATGATGGGGCCGTTGTCGTAAATCTCATTGGCAAAGTGCACGGTCACGCCAGTCACCTTGACGCCGCGAGCAAACGCATCGTCGATCGCGTGGGCACCGGTAAAGCTCGGCAGCAGCGCCGGGTGCAGGTTGACCACGCGATTGGGAAACGCCGCCAGCAATGGCGTGTGCACCATGCGCATATAACCGGCCATGACCACGTATTCGCATCCGCGCTCGAGCAGTTCGTGCGCGATGATCTCGTCGGCAGCGATGGGATCGGCATAGACATCCTTGGACAGCGTGAGCGTCTGGATACCCGCGCGCTCGGCACGCTGCAAGCCCTTGGCCGAAGGACGGCTCGATACTACAAGCTCAATCGAAGCGTTAAGCTTGCCGGCGGCGATCAGGTCGATCAGCGCCTGCAGGTTGGTGCCAGAACCGCTAATAAGCACGCCAATTTTGAGCGGCTCGGCCGTATCGGTGCCGGTCGGACGGGTGTAGGGATCCCAGGTCAGGCCCTCGGCGGCAGTCATCTGCTCGTTAGCGCTCATCGGAGTACACGACCTTACCGGAACCCTCGACGCACTCGCCCACGCGGAACGGCTTCTCGCCGAGCGCGACCAGAGCCTCGGTCACAGCGGCCTCGTCCTCGGGGGCAACGATCAGGCACAAGCCAACACCCATGTTGAAGGTCTTGCACGCCTCGTTGGGCGCGAGCTCGGCCTGGCGCGACACGTAGGTGATGACGGGCGGAACGTCCCAGCCCATCTCGGCGCCGTTGCGGGTGACCACGGCGTCGACGTCGTCGGCAAGCGCGCGGTTGAGGTTCTCGGTGATGCCGCCGCCGGTGATGTGGGCGACGCCCTTGACGACGCCTGCCTTGAACAGGGGCTTGAGTGTCTTGACGTAGATCTTGGTCGGGGTGAGCAGCACGTCGCCGAGCTTGGCTCCGCCGAGTTCGGGGAGCACGGTGTCGACGGTATAGCCGGCCTGCTCGAACAGGGCCTTGCGCACGAGGGAGAAGCCGTTGGAGTGCACGCCGGTGGAGGGCAGGCCCAAGATCACGTCGCCGGGGCGGACGTTCGCGGGATCGAGCATCTTGGGACGATCGACGACGCCCACGGTAAAGCCGGCGAGGTCGTAGTCGGCCGGGGCCATGACGCCCGGGTGCTCGGCCATCTCGCCGCCCACGAGCGCGCAGCCCGCGAGCTTGCAGCCGTCGGCCACGCCCTTGATGATCTTTGCCATGTGCTCGGCCTCAATATGGCCGATGGCAACGTAGTCCAGGAAGAACAGCGGCTCGGCGCCCGAGGCCAAAATGTCGTTGACGCACATGGCGACCAGGTCCTGGCCCACCGTCTCGTGACGGTCCATGATCTGGGCGAGCACGAGCTTGGTGCCCACGCCGTCGGTGCCGCTGATCAGGATCGGGTCTTCCATATCCTTAAGCGCGGCAGCCGAGAACAGGCCACCAAAGCCACCGATGCCGCCGATAACCTCGGGGCGGTTGGTGTCCTTGACCATCTGCTTGATCGCGTCGACGGCGCGGCCGCCCTCGGCGGTATCGACGCCGGCATCCTCATACGTCACATGCTTGCTGTCGCTCATCTGAGCCTTCCTCTCCCACTACCGTTCGCCACGCGGGCGGCAAACGGTACTCATAGTTGCGTTCATTTCGGCGCATGCAACAACAGCACACGCCGTCATATCAACAAAACAGCAGGTAAAACCTACCAAAATAAACCTATCCCTTTTTGGCAGGTTTTATGCTTCGCCGTGCTCCTCTTCCCAGCTGCGGTCGTCGTATTTCTCGACCACGGCGTCGTCGTCAAAGTGCAGCGGCTTGTCCAGGTTGCGGGGCTTAAAGCCCTCCATGAACTTGTCGCGGCCAAAGCTCTCGGGAATCGCCACGGGATAGCGGCCGGTAAAGCACGCATCGCAGTAACCGCCCTTGGGCATGACCTTCAGCAGGCCCTCGACCGAAAGGAAGGCCAGCGAATCGGCGCCAATGTACTCGCAAATCTCATCGACCGTCTTGTTGGCGCTAATGAGCTGCGACTGCACGTCGGTATCGATGCCGTAGAAGCACGGCCAGATGACCTCGGGTGAGTTGATGCGAATATGGATCTCCTTGGCACCGGCGTTACGCAGCATCTTGACGAGCTGCACCATGGTGGTACCGCGCACGATGGAGTCGTCGATGACGACCAGGCGCTTGCCCTCGATGTTGTCGCGCAGCGGGTTGAGCTTCATGCGCACGCCCATGGCGCGCAGCTCCTGCGTGGGCTCGATAAACGTACGGCCCACGTAGCGGTTCTTGATGAGGCCCTCGCCAAAGGGAATGCCGCTCTCGTGCGAATAACCCTCCGCGGGCGGCAGGCCGGAGTCGGGCACGCCGATAACCAGGTCGGCCTCGACGGGCTCCTCGTGCGCCAGCTGACGACCCATGTCGTAGCGGCAGGCGTAGACGCTCTTGCCGTTCATGATGGAGTCGGGACGGGCAAAGTAGACCTGCTCAAAGATGCAGTTGGCAGGCTCTTCGGCGGCGGGCACGCCCTGCTCGGACACGAGGCCCTCGGCGCTGATGCGCAAGATCTCGCCGGGACGGACGTCGCGCACATACTCGGCGCCCACGATGTCGAGCGCGCAGGTCTCGGAGGCAACGACCCAGCCGCCGGCGCGGGTGACATGGGTGGCAGCGTCGACCGTCGCCGCGTCGTCCTGCGACGGCAGCTGCGAAACGGACGCGGCGTCGGCCTGATCCAGACCCTCGTCGACCAGCTTGCCCAGTACGAGCGGGCGAATGCCATGCGGATCGCGGAAGGCGTAGAGCGCCTGCTCGTTGATGAGAGTCATGGCGTAGCCGCCGCGCACGAGCTCCATAGTCTTGCGAATGCCCTCGCGCAGATGGCCCGTACGCTGGGTAAAGTAGCCGATGAGCTTGGTCGCGACCTCGGAATCCGAGTTGGAGAGGAACGGCACGCCGAGCTCGATCAGCTGGCGGCGCAGCTCGTCGGTGTTGACGAGGGTGCCGTTGTGCGCAAGCGCGATGATGACGTTATTGATGGTAGAAAGGTGCGGCTGCGAGGCTTCCCAGCTCTTGGCGCCGGCGGTGCCGTAGCGCACATGGCCCACGGCCAGCTGGCCGGAGAGCGTCGACAGGTCGGCGTTTGAGAACACGCGGTCGAGCAGGCCCAGGTCCTTGCGAACCATAACCGTGCCGCCGTCGCCCACGGCGATTCCCGCCGATTCCTGGCCGCGGTGCTGCAGCGCACGCAGGCCAAAGTACGTCAGTCGAGCCACGTCGCGATCGGGCGCCCATACGCCGAAGACGCCACATTCCTCATGCAGCTGGTCGGAGTCCGGATCATACGTCGACATGGTGTTCACCTGTCCCGCGGCACGCTCGGCCGCGCGGATGGTTTCTTGAGACATGGCATCCCCTCAGAGCCTCGTATTTTGGCGTTACCCGCCTTATTATACGCACGGTATGACGCGCTCCCCAGTGCATGAGCAGCGCTTTTTAAAAGCCCACCGAGCTAATAATCCGTTTTGTGACCAAACATTTTATTGGCCTGTCCAGCGCAAGCGCCCAGGCCCCCAGGTGGCCGCCGCGTCCACCGTTGAGGATTACAAAGTTGCAATTGGGACGTTCGTCCTGTCTTTTGGCTGGTCGGCGGCGTATCCTTGTAACCTACAACAAGACGAGAAAGGCTAGGTATGGATCAAAACCAACTCGACCCCAGTGTCCCCAGCGCCACAGAGGTCAAGAAGATCCCACTCATCATTAAGGTGTACGCCGTCCTGTGCATCCTGTCCGGCGTGGGCACGCTCCCATCGGTCGGCGCCTTTATGTGGCAGGTCATCACCGCACTCATTAACGGCAACGCCGCCGAAAAGCTCGGCGACAACATGCTGCTCGCGGTCGGACTCATCGTCGCCGGCATCATGCTCTCGGCGGCCAGTGCGGTCATTTTGATCATCTTTGGTCTGGACCTCATCAAAAACCAGCGCCGCAATGCCGCCCGTCTGTCCTACATCCTCATCGCATTTACCGTCATCGAGCTTTTGGTCGACGTGATGCTCCAGGGCATCGGGCCCTTCTTGCTGCGCCCCGCGATCCAGCTCGTCATCCTCGTTGCACTTTCGGCAACCGTCGACCCCACGCTGCGCCAGGAGCGCGAGCTTCAGCGCCGCCTGCAGGAGATGCTCGACCGCGACGCCGCAGCCGAGGGCATGCTCGGTCGCGACGAAACCGGCGAGGGCTACATCAAGCTCAACTACTTCAACCTGTTCTGGGTGTTCTTTGTCTGCTGCATACTCGGTCTGATCGCCGAGGACATCTGGCACATGACGGTCGACGACCCCGGCGTCTACCAGGATCGCGCCGGCATGCTGTTTGGCCCCTTCAGCCCCATCTACGGCTTTGGCGCCGTGCTCATGACCATGGTGCTCAACCGTTTCTATAAAAAGAACCCCATCATCATTTTCCTGGTGAGTGCCCTGCTTGGCGCCAGCTTTGAGGTGTTCGTTGGCTGGTTTATGCAGACCTCGTTTGGCGTGGTCTCGTGGAGCTACTCGCATATGAAACTCTTTGGCATGCCCGATCCGCTCGCCGTCCTTACGGGCGGTCGCACTTGCACGGGCTTCGCCTGCCTTTGGGGCCTGGGTGGCCTCATCTGGATCAAGCTGCTGCTGCCGAGGCTGCTTAAGCTCATCAACATGATTCCGTGGAAGAGCCGCTACTCGGCAACCGTCATCTTCACCATCATCATGCTAGTCGACGGTGTTATGACGTTGCAGTCGCTTGACTATTGGTACCAGCGCGTCAACGGCACGGAGCCGGATATTCCCGTCGCGCAGTTCTATGGCAAGTACTTCGATAACGAATACATGGAGAACCGCTTCCAGAGCATGACCATGAGCCCCAAGGACGCGACGCGCGTGTAGCGTCCAGCGCACCCAAAACGCAACATGCCCGCCGGTATCACACGTACCGGCGGGCATTTTTGTAGACGAGCCTTCTATCGACGCGAAGCCTATGCCTCGCGCTCGACCTCACTCACGCATTCATTCTTGATGGTGCCAACGAGCGCCTGCAGCGCATCGACCACGTGCGGGCGAATGTCCCCGCCGATGAGCACGAGCATGATGTCGTCGCCCACGGCAAGCTCGCCGCTTGCCAGCCACACGCGCACATAGCCGATGCCCGGCATCGCACGCGTTGCCTCGATGGCCGACTGAACTTTCGCGGCGTCGAAGCCGAACACCATACCGCCCACCTTATGTCCGGGCGCCACGCCGTCGGTCGCGACCCCGCGTACCTCGGACTTAGGCGTCGCGCGCACCACGCCGTTATGTGTCAGATACATACCGCACCCGGACGCCGAAGCATCGGCCTTGGCCTCGCGCAGCCAAGCATCAACCGAAGGCATCGATTTGCCACTCTCGAGCATTATTTCTCCCCTTTTGATTGTTCAAGCAGCTGCTTTATTCCTCGACCGGCGTGAGCACCATGACGGCACGCGTGTTGCTCAGCGAGAGCGAACGGCAGGTCACAAGCGTTACGACCTTGGTTGCCGAAGCTGCACGATCGCTCGCGTCGCTCGCCACAGCAGAGGCACCGTCAAGCATCTCGGACAGATAATTCGTCAGCCCGTCGTCGCCCTCAAAGTTGGGCATACGCGCCTTGGAGTACGTGTCCTCAACGACCTTGGTCGCCAGCGGACGCAGCTTATACGTTGCATCGCGCGTAATGTAGTACACGTACTCAATACTGTCGAACGTCGCCTGATCGGTCGTATCCGAAATCACATTGAACATCGACCCATCGTTCATGTGGTGACCGTAGATCGTAGTCTGCTGGTCGACCATGCCCGGCGCGGTATCGTCGCTATCCAAGAAGATAGCGCCGGACGCATTAGATGTGCCATCAAACAGCGTATTGAGGTACTTGGAGTTGTTGTTGGTCTGCACCACGGGGTAGTTGATATTGGTACCCGGTGCGTAAATCCAGCCCACGACCTCGGGGTTTGTCTGAGCAAGCGCATCAAAGTCGATAATCGGAACGCCGCTGGCGTCCTTGTCGCTCACATATTGCTTTTCGATCTTTTGATACGACTCGCTCGCCTGCTTGTAGCCAATCTGCGCATTGATAAAGATGGCAGCGGCGGCAACAATCAAGCCGATGCCAATGATGATGAGCAGGATGGGGATGACGGAGCGGCGCTTCTTGCGTGGCGGCTCGGCGTAATCCGACGGTGCGGCATGCGACGAAGACCGGGGCGGCTTCTTAGCCGTGCTGTATGACGAGGGGCGATACGCGGCCGGCGTATCCGGGCGGCGGTGCTTCGCCGGTGTCACAGGGCGCGGTGCACGTGGTTGCTGAGGAGAGGATGTCCGGCCCTGCTGCGGCGCATGGGCAGCACCCGGCTTCGACGGATCGGGAATCTGAGAAGCCGAAAAACGTTTTCCCTGATAGTCGGACATGGCTCTCCTTATACTGCGGTGAAACGGCAGAGCGGCTAGGCGTCAGCCATCTCCTGCTTCATCTTCTCGATAACCTTGCGATACTCGGGGTCGCAGGCGCCCAGGATCTGCGTGGCGTAGATGGCGGCATTCTTGGCACCGTTGATGGCGACGCAGGCAACGGGCACGCCGGAGGGCATCTGCACCATCGACAGCAGCGAGTCCATGCCGCCCAGGTCACTCGTCTTCATAGGCACGCCGATAACCGGCAGCGGCGTAAACGCTGCCACGACACCGCCCAGGTGAGCAGCCTTACCAGCGGCGGCGATAATCACCTTGATGCCGCGATCGGCAGCAGTCGAAGCCCACTCGTGGACCTTCGCCGGCGTGCGGTGCGCGCTCGCAATGACGAGCTCATAGGGCACGCCCAGCGCCTCGAGCTCGGCGGTGCAACCTTCCATAACGCCCAGATCGGACTTGGAGCCCATGATGATCCCGACAACCGGCTTCTGATCTGCCATAAACAAAGACCTCCTGTTGAGAGCGGTGACGCGGCGAATCCGCGACCCTTAACTACTGAGAGTAGTATAGCTGCTCCCGTCCCTGCGGTCCCCGGGTGCCCCGCGGCGCGCTGGCAAAACCCACTCC
>ENA-OOWV01001288-OOWV01001288.1-human-gut-metagenome-genome-assembly--contig:-NODE-1288-length-16799-cov-7.402950_pt1 | contig 16799 bp, 17 predicted proteins | sample MGYA00241584_ERZ501337 | MGnify/ENA primary metagenome ERZ501337 (study PRJEB25962, sample SAMEA2042744) | human gut metagenome | biome: human gut; feature: human-associated habitat; material: faeces... | reverse complement strand
TTATATGATAGTGATGGAAATGAAACTATAGGAGATAAGGTTAAAAATAATGGAAACAATGCACCATCAAATTGGTATAATTATTCTGAAAGTAAATGGGCAAATATAGTTGTAACAGATGGAACAGTAAGTGGAGGACAAATAACAGGAGCAACAAAGACAACATACTTCACATGGATACCAAGATATGAATTTAAAATAACAAGTAGTCAACAGGCACAACCTGCATCAGCAAGAACAGAAGTAAGGTTCTTGCAAGGAAATTCAAAAGATATAGATGTTGGATATCAAATACCAGATGCTTTCTGGTTTGATAAGAATAGTAATGGAACAGAAGATGATGGAGAGCAGTTAACTGGATATTGGGCTATGAAATATACTGTTGGAGAATAAAAAGGATTAAGGAGATACAACTCCAAATCCTTTTTTTATGTGTTGGTTATATTTCAGTGAGTAAGTTACTGTATAATGTTTTTCTTATGGTAGAACTATTATCTTCCTAGCTACCATAAGAAAAACATTATACAGTAACAGGAAAGTTATTTGCTTAAAAAAACTGATTGACATCCTCCAAAAAACTGGTATAATATTATATAGCAAATTAACAGACACAAGTTTTCGGAAAGGAATGAAAAAAATGAAATTAGGAATAGTAGGATTACCAAATGTTGGAAAAAGTACATTGTTTAACAGTATAACAAAAGCAGGAGCAGAATGCGCAAACTATCCATTCTGTACAATAGAGCCAAATGTAGGAGTTGTAGCAGTACCAGACGAAAGACTAGATAAACTAACAGAAATGTATAAACCAGAAAAAACAACACATGCAGTTATAGAATTTGTAGACATAGCAGGACTAGTAAAAGGAGCGAGTAGAGGAGAAGGGTTAGGAAATAAATTCTTATCACATATCCGTGAAACAGATGCAATAGTAGAAGTTGTAAGATGTTTTGAAGATTCAAATGTTGTACATGTTGATGGAAGTGTAAATCCTATAAGAGATATAGAAACAATAAATTTAGAATTAATTTTTGCTGATATAGAAACAATAAATAAAAGATTAGACAAAGCAAGAAAAAATTTAAAGGCCGATAAAAAATATCAAGAAGAAATTGATTTACTAGAAAAAATATTAAATGTTTTAGAAGATGGAAAATCAGCAAGAACAATAGACTTTAATGAAGATGAACAAGCTTTAGTAAAAGATATGTTCTTATTAACAACAAAGCCAATTTTATATATTGCAAATGTATCAGAAGAACAATTAGACAATGCAGAAAATGATGAATTAGTAAAACAAGTGAAAGAATATGCATCATCAGAAAAAGCAGAAGTAATTCCTTTGTGCGTGAAAATAGAAGAAGAGCTTTCTGGACTAGAAGATGATGATAAAAAAGAAATGCTGGAAGCATTGGGATTAGATGAATCTGGACTAGACAAAGTTATAAAAAGAAGTTATGATTTGTTAGGATTAATGTCATTTTTGACAGCAGGTGAGCCAGAAGTAAGAGCATGGACAATAAAAAAAGGAACAAAAGCTCCTCAAGCAGCTGGAAAAATTCACTCAGATATAGAGAGAGGATTTATAAAAGCAGAGGTTGTATCATACGATGATTTAATTAGAGAAGGCTCAATGGTTGCTGCTAAAGAAAAGGGACTTGTTCGTTCTGAAGGAAAAGAATATATTATGCAAGATGGTGATATTGTTTTATTTAAATTTAATGTATAGAAATCATGTCATATTTTGTAATAATATTGTAATAAAAATGTAAAATAAAATTCAAAAAAATATATTGACTTATTTATGTTTTAAGTATAAAATTTAAATATAGGATGAAAAACTTGCAATTGATTTGCAAAGGTGGTATAATTATATTTGGTTAAAAAAATATGTAAAAACAAAGGAGAGAATTAATATGAAAAATTCAAAATTATTAAGTTTAGTTTTAGTAGTTATAGTAGGCTTATCAGTTGCATTATTTACAAAAGATGTATTTGCTGCAACAACAACAGATTTTACAAATATAGCATTGAGTTCAAATAATACTACAACAGGATCTTCAACATCTACTACAGACTCAGGAAATTCAAATAAACAAGAAACAGTATTATCTTCAAGTAAAAATAATACAACTAGTAGTACAACTAATAATACAGTATTAAAAACAAATAATACAACAAGTACTTATAACAATTCTTCTTTACCAAAAACAGGTGTAGAAGATTCAATGCCAGGAGTTATTTTGGTTATTGTATTAGGTGTATCAGCTGTATATGCTTATAAGAAAATGCAAGATTATAAAAATATCTAATTATTAGATAAATTATTATATATAAAAAATAAAGGAATTTCTCAAATTTCCTTTATTTTTTTTTCTGTTTTGTATATAATATGAAAGAAAAAATATTGTAACGAGGAGAGATACAAAATGAATGAGAAACAAGCGAAAAAAAGAATAGAAGAATTACGAAAACAAACAGAACATTATGCACAAAAATATTATGATGATGATGCACCAGAGATATCAGATTTTGAGTATGATATGTTAATGGTTGAATTGCGTAATCTAGAAAAAGATTATCCACAATTTTTATCAAAAGATTCATTAACTCAAAAAGTAGGTGGACATGTAAAAGAGGGATTTGAAAAAGTAACACATGAGGTCCCATTACAAAGCTTGCAGGATATTTTTAGTTTTGAAGAAGTAGAAGAATTTTGCCATAAGATGGAAGAAAAGGCAAAAGAAAATGGAATAGAAAAATTAAAATATGTAGTAGAAACAAAAATAGATGGTTTATCCTCAGCACTTGAATATAAAGATGGAAAATTTGTTAGAGGTGCCACAAGGGGAAATGGACTTGTTGGTGAAGATGTAACACAAAATTTAAAAACAGTAAAAACAATTCCTATGGAAATAAACGATAAAATAGATATTACAGTTCGTGGTGAAGTATTTATTTCTAAAAAAGACTTTGAACAAATGAATCAGGAAAGAGAAGAAAATGAAGAAGAATTGTTTGCAAATGCCCGTAATGCAGCAGCAGGTTCACTTCGTCAATTAGACAGTAAAATAACTGCAACAAGACCTCTTGATATTTATATATTTAATGTTCAAAAAATAGATGGAAAAGAATTCAATTCACACTTTGAAGAACTTGAATATCTAGATAAACTTGGATTTAATGTAAATCCTGTTCGTATACCATGTGAGACAATAGAAGAAGTAAAAGATGCAATTAGAAAAATTGGAAAAATGAGAGAAGACTTAACATTTGGGATAGATGGAGCAGTTATAAAAATTGATGATTTAAAATTCAGAGAGATACTGGGAACAACAGTAAAAACACCAAGATGGGCAATTGCTTACAAATATCCACCAGAACAAAAAGAAACAACATTAAAAGACATAGTATGCCAAGTTGGAAGAACAGGTGTAATCACTCCAATGGCAATACTTGAGCCAGTAAAGGTTGCAGGTTCAACAATATCAAAAACAACATTACACAATGAAGATTTTATAAAAGAAAAAGGACTAAAAATAGGAGATACAGTAGTTATCCAAAAAGCAGGAGATGTAATTCCTGAAATAGTAAAAGTTGTTGAAGAAAAAAGAACAGGCGAAGAAAAAGACTTTGAAATGCCAAGAGTATGTCCAGTATGTGGAGCAGAAGCAGTAAGAGAAGAAGGAGAATCAGCAATAAGATGTACAGGAATCGAATGCCCAGCAAAACTATTTAGAAACCTGGTTCATTTTGTATCAAGAGAGGCAATGAATATAGACGGACTTGGAGAAAATATTATTCAACAATTGTTAGATAGAGAATTGATTCATAATATATCAGATATATACGAATTAAAATTTGAAGACATTGCATCATTAAAAAAGAATGGAAAGAAATTTGCACAAAACTTAATCAACAGTATAAATGCAAGCAAGGGAAATGATTTATATAGATTAATAACAGCATTGGGAATTAGACATGTAGGTGGAAAAGCATCAAAAATGTTAGCAAGAAAATACAGAACAATGGACAATTTAGCAAATGCAACATTTGAAGAACTAAGTGAAATAAAAGATATTGGGGAAGTAATGGCAAATAGTATTAGAGAATTTTTTATGCAAGAACAAACATGGGACTTGTTAAATAAATTAAAGTCAGCTGGTGTTAATATGAATTGCTTGGAAGAAGAAAGTACAGACAAGAGATTTAAGGGAAAGACTTTTGTTCTAACTGGAAGTTTAGAGAAATATACAAGAAAAGAGGCAGAAGATATAATTGAAAGACTAGGTGGAAAAACATCAGGTTCTGTTTCTAAAAAAACAGATTATGTTTTAGCAGGTGAAGATGCAGGAAGTAAATTAACAAAAGCACAGAGCCTTGGGGTTACAGTTATATCAGAAGAAGAATTTGAAAAAATGTCCATTTAGGGACGGTTCTTTTTGGGACATTTTGGTAAAAAATTACAATCGACGTGTTCGTTCAGGTTCTAAGGATTTAGGATGTGTTTGATTTGGGAGTAATGTCCCAAAAAGAACCGTCCCCAAATGGACACCCAAAAGGATAAAATAACAAGTGAGTGAAAGGAAAAGATTATGGAAGAAAAATATACATTTGAAATGATGTGGGAAGATTTAAATAATGGATATCAGATTTTTTACACATATGTGAGAAATAGATATTTATTATTTAAAACAGCACCAAATTGCTATACACAAAAATTACTAACAGATCACAAGAAAAATCCTCAACCTAAAATGTCAATGCTTACATTGAAAAGGGTTAAAGAGATGTTCCCTTACATGGAAGATATTGAATATAAAATTATAAGTGATACATAATTTTTTGAGCACGAACAAATTCGCTGAAAAAATCTTGATTTTTCAGATTTGTTCTATCTTTCTCAGGTTCAGTGCACTATATAAAAGAGAAAATGGATGGTAAAAAATGAAAAGAAAAGGTAAAACAATAAGAAATGCAATTATATTTATATTGTTAATAATATTAACATTTTATATAATTTTAAAAGACCAAAACATAGATGAAATATTTGAAATAATTGGGACAGTAAAATTACAATTTGTTTTAATAGCAGTAATTAGTATGTGCATATATGTACTATGTGAGGCAATAAACATAGGGAGAACACTAAAAGCATTAAATGAAAAAACATCATTTTTTAATAATATAAAATATGCTTTAATAGGATTTTTCTTTAGTGGAATAACACCAGCAGCAAGTGGTGGGCAACCAATGCAGATATACTATATGTATAAAGATAAAATATCAGTCGCAAATTCAACATTGGCACTTTTAATAAATTTAAGTAGTATGCAAATAGTAACTATATCATTGGCACTAATAGGCGTTGCGATTAATCATGGCATTTTGAATACAGCAATGATATGGTTTTTTGTAATAGGAATAGTATTAAATGCAAGTGCATTATCATTACTATTAATTGCAATATTGTCAAAAAAATTATTACAAAAATTAATTGGCTTTGTAGTTAAAATAATGAAAAAATTAAAGATTAAAAATGTAGAACAAAAACGTGAAAAAATTCAAGTGGAATTAAGTAAATATCAAAACAGTAGTGATTACATAAAAAATAATAAATTAGTAATATTGAAAACGATAGTAACAACATATATTGAATTTTTTGCGCTTTATAGTGTATCATATTGGGTATATCGTTCATTTGGATTAAATGAATTTTATATATTTAAAATAGTAAGTATACAAGCAGTATTATATGGAACAGTTTCAGGAATACCATCACCAGGTGCAGTTGGAGTAACTGAAGGTGGATTTATAGAAATATTTAAAACTGTGTTCCCACAAAGTGTAATAAGCAGTGCAATGATATTAAATAGAGGGATAAATTTTTATTTATTAATAATTGCAAGTGCTATTGTAACAATGATAAATGCATTTAAATACCAAAAAATGGAAGAAAAAAATAATGAAAATAACGATGAAAAAAGTTGAAAAAAATGAAAATATAATATATAATATGGAAGATTTAAAAAAATAGGGGAAAAAATTATGAATATACTTTTATGTGGTAATGGAAAGGTTTTTGATGGTGCATTAACAGAACTAATATCAATAACAAACAGAACAGAATCAGATATAACATGTTATATATTTACAATGGATTTATCTAGAATAAAGCCAGAATATACATCAATAGAAGATGAACAAGTGGATTTTTTGGATAGAGTTGTTAAAGAAAAAAATCCAGAAAATAAAGTAATAAAAATTGATGTAACAGATATATATGAAAAAGAATTTGGACATTGTAAAAATGAAGATGCATATTGTACACCTTATACATTATTAAGATTGCTTGCAGATTTAGTTCCAGATATGCCTGATAAACTTTTATACCTTGATATTGATATGATGGCAAATGGAGATATTTCAAAATTATATAATACAGACATAACAGAGTATGAATATGCAGCGGTAAAAGAAAAATATGGTTCAAAGATTTTGTATTCTGATTATATAAATGCAGGAATGCTTTTATTAAATATGAAAAAAATAAAAGAAACAGGATTATTAGAAAAAGCAAGAGAATTAATTAAAAACAAAAAATTAATATTTGCTGACCAAAGTGCAATATACTATTCAACAACAAAAAAACTATTATTACCAAGAATATATAACGAACAATCAAAATTTAACAAAAAAGATACAGTAATATGTCATTTCTGTAAAAGACTATTATGGAGACCTTATCCACATACAGAAAATTTTAAGCAATGGCAAATAGAAGAGGTACACAAAATTTTAAAATGTCATGCATTTGATAATGATTTAGAAGAGTATATTAATTTAAAAAAGAAATATGAACATAAAGAGGGAGAAAAAGTAAATGAATAAAGAAGTAAATGAAATACCAGTATTTTTTGCAGTAGATAATGGATATATTCCTTTTTTAGGAGTAGCATTAAAATCATTAATAGATAACACATCAAAAAAAAATAAATATGCAATAAAAATATTATACACAAGTGTAACAGAAGAAAATAAAGCAAGAATAAAAAAATATGAAAAAGAAAATATTAGTATAGAATTTGTTGACTTAAATAAACAATTAGAAGAAATAAAAGAAAAATTATATACACGTAATTATTTTTCAAATACAACATATTATAGATTATTTATACCAGAACTATACCCAGAATATGATAAAGCTGTATATATAGACAGTGATACAATATGCTTAGCAGACATTGCAGATTTATATAATGTTGATATGGAAGATAATTTAATAGCTGCAGTACCAGATGGTGTAGTTCAAACTATAGATCCATTTAAAGATTATGTTGAAAGAGTGGTTGGAGTTGCAGATTATAATAAATATTTCAACGCTGGTGTTATAGTTATGAATTTAAAAGAATTAAGAAAATATAAATTTGAAGAAAAATTCATATATATGCTAGGAAAGATTAGATTTGAAGTGGCTCAAGACCAGGATTATTTAAATAGACTATGTAAAGGAAGAGTTAAGATGATTGACTATTCTTGGAATAGAATGCCAATTATGGGAAAAAGAGATGGTGATATAAACTTAATTCACTATAATTTAGGTGCTAAACCATGGTACTTTGATGATGTTTTATATCAAGAATATTTTTGGAAATATGCAGAAAAAACAGAATTTTATAATGAAATAAAAGAAATTGGGGCAAAATATACAGATGCAGACAAAGAAAAAGATGATGCCAATAGTGCAAAACTTATCGAATTAGCACAAAAGGAAACAGATTGTGTAGGCGATGATAGAATAAATAGGAGATAGTTTAATGAAATCAAAAGGAAAAATATTGGTCAAAATAAGAAAGAATAAGCAAGAAGATGTTCAGGAATCAATAGAAAAATCTCAATATAGACAGGAAGTTTTAAAGAAAATTGAACAACTTGAAAAAGAAGGAAAATTTGATGTTGATGCAGAAGATGATCCACCTACAATAGTTTTAACACCTGAAAATGTTGATTATCTTAGAAAAAAAATGACTAGTAAATTAAAACGAATATTTGCAAATGAGGTTGGTGAAAGATTTTTAGACAATCTTTTAAAAAACAATAAGTTAATAATAAAAGAAGTAAGAGGAATGGAGAATCTAAATAAAATTTCAACAGGTGCAATAGTAACATGCAATCATTTCAATCCATTTGATTGTTTTACAGTAGAAAAAGTATTTAGAATGTCAGGAAAAATAGAAGAAAGAAGGTTACATAAAGTAATAAGAGAAGGAAATTATACAAATTTTCCAGGATTATATGGTTTCTTTTTTAGAAATTGTGATACATTACCATTGAGTTCAAATAAAAGGACAATGGTTGATTTTATGAGGGCAGTGGATACTTTGTTACAAAAAGGTGATTTTATATTAATTTACCCTGAGCAAAGCATGTGGTGGAACTATAGAAAACCAAAGCCACTAAAACATGGAGCATTTAAAATGGCAGTTAGAAATAATGTACCAGTTATACCAATATTTATAACAATGCAAGATAGTGATAAAATAGATGGTGAAGGATATCCAATTCAAGAATATACAGTAAACATTGCAGAACCAATTTATCCAGATGAGAATTTATCATCAAGAGAAAATATGGAAATGATGTTAAATAAAAATTTTGAAGTATGGAAAAATATATATGAAGATTTTTATGGAATTCCACTAGAATATACAACAGAAGTAAATGAAAAAAATGTAAATGTTTAATAATAAAAACATTATAAAAGGTTGGAAAAATTAGATTTCCAACCAATTTTAAATTTTGGAAGAAAAATATAAAGCTTTTAATAGCTTTGAAATTTTAAATTGAATTTTATACCTTGAAAGAAAGGATTAAGAAGATGAAAAAACAAAAAACAATTTACTATAGTGATGAATTAAATGATGAGTTTTCAGGAGCGGAAATAACACCTAGAAAAATAGATGAAAATTATAAATATATTCATAAAAATGTAATATGGAATGCAGTAGCTTTTTTATTACAAAATATATTGAGTTTGCCAATAAAATATTTGTATGCAAAAATAAAATTAAAAATAAAATATGTAGGAAAAGAAAAATATAAACCATATAAAAAACAGGGATATTTTATTTATGGAAATCATACACAGGTATTTGCAGATACATTTATTACTAGTAATGGAAATTATCCTAAAAGAAATTATTTTATTGTTAACCCTGAAAATGTATCTATGAAATTTTTAGGAAATGTAGTAGAAATGCTTGGTGCTATTCCAATACCGGATAATAAAGAGGCAATGAAAAATTTCTTGGATACAATAAAATTAAGAATAAAAAAGGGGAATAGCATAACTATTTTTCCAGAAGCACATATTTGGCCATATTATACAAAGATAAGACCATTTAAAAATGTTTCTTTTAAATATCCAGTTCAATTAAATGTTCCAGCATTTTGTGTTACTAATACATATCAGAGGTACGGAAAAAATAGAGATAGGGTTCGTGTGGTTTCTTATATTGATGGTCCTTTTTTTCCAGATGAAGAGTGCAATACGATGAAAGAAAAACAGCAGAATTTGAGGGATAAAGTTTATAATCAAATGGTGGAAAGAAGTAAAATGAGTAATGTGGAAGTTGTAAAATATATAAGAAATAGTAATTAAAATGTTGGATTGAAAAATAATTAAAAATATTATTATTTTATATATTTTTGTTAATGTATAATGGTTTCTTATGGGAACTAGGAAAGATAATAGTATTTGAAATTACCTTCGGTTCAATACACAATATAACAATTTCTAAAATCTTTTTTGGACTCCCTTCCACTAAAGTGAACTCTTGTCCAAAAAAGATTTAATAAATTTTAATATTGTTTCAATCACATTCAGGTAATTGCAAATACTATTATCTTTCCTAGTTCCCATAAGAAACCATTATACAGTAACTATATTCTTTACAATCTTTTAATTAAGATTGTAATTTTTTACTTTTAGTAATTTTTTTATAATACTTGCAAAACTCTTTTACACTACAAGAATCACATTTTGGCTTTCTAGCAATGCAGGTATTTCTACCATGCCAAACAAATAAATGATTGATATCTTTTAGATATTCCTTTGGAAAAATTTTAAGCAAATCTTGTTCAATTTTAACAGGATTAGATTCATTAGAAAGCCCCATCAAATTAGAAACTCTTTTTGCATGTGTATCAACAGCAATACCTTGAGGATTATTAAAAGCTTCTAACATAACAACATTAGCTGACTTTCTACCAACACCTGCTAAACTTTGTAAATCTTCTATATTATCAGGAACAGTGCCATTAAAATTTTCCAAAACTTGTTTTGCACAAAGTTTGATATTTTTGGCTTTATTTTTATAAAATCCGCAAGGATGAATAATTTCTTCTAATTCTTTAATATCGATATCAGCAAAATCTTGAATAGTTTTACATCTTTCAAAAAGAGCTGGAGTTGTTTTGTTTACTCTTTCGTCTGTACATTGTGCAGATAGCATAACAGCAACTACCATTTGAAAAGGTGTTGTAAAATCTAAGCTACAAGTAGCGTCTGGATATGTTCTTTTTAATATTTCTACAAGTTTTATGGTATCATTTTTTTTCATAAATTTTGTATCCTTTCTATTTTTTTAATTATTATAATTTGGTTACTGTTCTGTGGTAATAAGGTTTGAAATTCTTGAGATTGATATTCGAATACTACCAAAATAGTATTACAAATTCTTGGGCAAATGCTTATTGTATTACTTTGGAACTGTATATAAATATATTATAAAAGGAAAATAAGAAAAAATCAATAAATAAAATTTAGAAATATACATAATGTGGAACAATAAAAATTAAAAATTAATATAATATATAAAAACAAGGGGGTAATGATATGTTTTGTGCTTTAAAGAAAACAATAGGTGTTGTGTTAATAGGGATTGGACTTGGCATTTTATTGGTATTGTTACTTCCACTTACAGGTTGGCTATTTATAATAGGAGTTGCACTTGCTTGTGTTGGCTTGATGTGGCTTGCTTGTTAAATAAAGGAGGGAGTTACATATGACGATAGTTGTAAAAAAAGTTCCAAAATGTTTGCGTGGATTTGTAAAATTCATTTTTGGAATTAAAGATTAAAAAATGAAACAAGTGGGACAGTATAAAAATGTCTCAATTGTTTGGCAAATTTTATTGAATTAAAATTAATAAAGAAAACAAAAAAGAGCGTTCTATTATGCTCTTTTAATTTTTCCATCTTTTAAACATTTTGCGCAAACGTGAATTCTTTTTGTTTCACCGTTTTCCATTATAGCTTTAACACTTCTTAAATTTGGTTTCCAAGTTCTTGGACTTCTTTTACTTATATGTGAACGAGTTATGCTAAGCTTATTTCCATTACTTTGTGATTTACCACAAACTGCACATTTAGCCATTATCTTTGCACCTCCTAATTTTTTTATTAAACTGACTGTTAATAAGTCTATCATAAAAAAATGAAAAAAACAAGTATTTTTTTGAAAATTATCAAAAAAACCTTGCAAATTAGGAAAAATATGGTATAATATAAAAGCTAATAATTGTATAAATGTTGCAATTTGAGCATTGCAACGCAAAAATATACATAAAAATTTATACATAAAAAAATGTAAGTACAAAAAGGAAAGGATTGAATAAACAATGAAATGTAAAGTTGAAAAAACAGAAAATGCAAATGAAGTAAAATTAGAATTAACAATAGAAGCTCAAAAATTTGAAGAAGGAATAAAAAAAGTATACTTCCAAAGTGCAAAATACTTTAATATTCCAGGGTTCAGAAAAGGTAAAGCTCCAATAAACATAGTAGAAAAATATTATGGAAAAGAAATATTTTATGAAGATGCATTTAATGAAGTAGTACCAGCTGAATTAGAAGAAGCATTAAAAGAAAATAATATAGAAGTAGTAAGTAAAGCAGATATAGATGTAAAACAAATAGAAAAAGGAAAAGACTTAATATTCACAGCAGTATTCCAAACAAAACCAGAAGCAGAACTTGGAAAATATAAAGGTATAGAAATACCAAAAATAGAGTATACTGTATCAGATGAAGATATCAATCATGAATTAGGACATATGCAAGAACATAATTCAAGATTAATATCAATTGAAGATAGACCAGTAGAAAAAGGTGATATAGCAGTAATCGATTTTGAAGGTTTTGTAGATGGAAAAGCATTTGAAGGTGGAAAAGCAGAAGGACATGAATTAGAAATAGGAAGCAACACATTTATTCCTGGATTTGAAGACCAAATAATTGGAATGAAAATCGACGAAGAAAGAGATATAAAAGTAAAATTCCCAGACGAATACTTCTCAAAAGATTTAGCTGGAAAAGATGCAACATTTAAAGTAAAAGTTCATGAAATCAAAAAGAAAGAATTACCACAAATAGATGACGAATTTGCAAAAGATGTTAGTGAATTCGATACATTAGAAGAATTAAAGAAAAGCATCAAAGATAGATTAGAAAAAGATAATGAACAAAAACAAAAATATGAAACAGAAGATGCTGTTATAAAAGCAGTTTGTGAAAATGTAAAAGTTGATATTCCATCTGGAATGATAGAAACAGAAACAGAAGATATGTTAAGAAATATCGAAACAAGACTTTCATATCAAGGATTAAAACTTGAACAATATCTTCAAATGATGGGAAAAACAGCTGAAGAAGTTAAAAAAGAATATGAACCTCAAGCAATAGAAGCTATAAAATCAAGATTAATGTTAGAAGCAGTAATAAAAGCAGAAAAAATTGAAGCAACAGAAGACGAAATAGTTGAAAAAATGAAAGAAATGGCTAAAAGCTATGGAAAATCAGATGATAAAGAATTTATTGAAAACGAAAATGTTAGAAAATACATAAAGAGTGGAATTGAATCTGAAAAAGCCTTAGAATTTTTAGTAAAAAATGCAAAAATTAAAAAATAAATAATGAAAGGTTGGGGTGAAAAAAAAATATATAAGTATTTTCTTCATGCCAATCTTTTTGGTTGTCAAAAGGGACGGGGGATTTTGACAACTTTAGAATAAAAAATAAAATTACAAAAATTACAAATTTAAAATTTTATAATAAGTTGTCAAAATTCCCCGTCCCTTTTGACAACCAAGGAGGAAAAAATATGTTTGAAAAAGATAGTTTAGTACCTTATGTAGTTGAACAAACAAGTAAAGGAGAAAGATCATACGATATATTCTCAAGATTGTTAAAAGATAGAATTATATTTTTAGGAGAAGATGTAAATCCAACATCTGCAAGTTTAGTAATAGCTCAATTGTTATTCTTAGAATCAGAAGATCCAGACAAGGAAATATTCTTATATATAAATTCACCAGGAGGATCAATAACTGACGGAATGGGAATTGTTGATACAATGAATTATATTAAATGTCCGGTAACAACAATATGTGTTGGTTTAGCAGCAAGCTTTGGAGCAGTTCTTTTAGCAAATGGAGAAAAAGGTAAAAGATTTGCAACACCAAATTCTGAAATATTAATACATCAACCATTAATAGGTGGTCAAGGTGGAGGAATTTCAGGGCAAGCAACTGAAATAAAAATTCATGCAGATCATATGATAAGAACAAGAGAAAAATTAAATAAACTATTAAGTGAAAAAACAGGTCAACCAATTGAACAAATTGAAAAGGATACAGAAAGAGATCATTACATGTCAGCTCAAGAAGCTTTAGAATATGGTTTGATTGATGGTATTATGGATAAAAGAATATAGAAATAAAGGGTTGAAAAATAATTAAAATTTTGCTTATGTCAAATTTAATTCTTTTCCAACCTGATTTGTATTATGAGAAGGGAATGATAAAATAATATGGCTAAAAATGATATACCAAAAAATGTAAGATGTTCATTTTGTGGCAAATCACAAGATAGTGTAAGAAAGATAGTAGCAGGACCTGGAGTATATATTTGTGATGAATGTGTAGATTTGTGCACAAGCATAATAGAAGCTGAATGCTATGAAGATGAAGAAGTTGGATATACACTAAACGAGCTAGATAAAATACCTAGTCCAAAAGAAATAAAGAAAATTCTAGATGACTATGTAATTGGCCAAGAAGAAGCTAAAAAGACTTTATCAGTAGCAGTTTATAATCATTATAAAAGAATAGCTCATGAAGAAAGTGATAAAAAAGATGATGTTGAAATACAAAAAAGTAATATTTTGCTATTGGGACCAACAGGATGTGGAAAAACATTACTTGCTAGAACACTTGCAAAAATATTAAATGTACCATTTGCAATAGCTGATGCAACAACACTTACAGAAGCAGGATATGTTGGAGAAGATGTTGAAAATATTTTATTAAAACTTATTCAAGCAGCAGATGGAGATATCCAAAAGGCAGAAAAAGGTATAGTTTATATAGATGAAATTGATAAAATAACAAGAAAATCAGAAAATTTATCAATCACAAGAGATGTTAGCGGCGAAGGCGTACAACAAGCACTATTAAAAATAGTAGAAGGTACAATTGCATCAGTTCCACCACAAGGGGGAAGAAAACATCCTAATCAAGAAATGATACAAATAAATACAGAAAATATCTTATTTATTTGTGGAGGAGCTTTTGAAGGGTTAGAAAATATAATAAAGGATAGAACTGGTAAGAAAAGTATAGGATTCGGAACAAAAATTGAAAGCTCAAAAGAAATTAACAAATATGAAGTATTCCAAGAAATGTTACCAGAAGATTTATTAAAATATGGTTTGATTCCAGAATTTATAGGAAGATTACCAATTATTGCAACACTTAAAGATTTGGATAAAGAAGCTTTAATAAAAATTGCAACAGAGCCAAAAAATGCGTTAGTAAAACAATATCAAAAATTATTAGAAATGGATGATGTTGAATTAGAATTTAGTCAAGATGCATTAGAAGCTATTGTCGATAAGGCTATTGAAAGAAAAACTGGAGCTAGAGGACTTCGTTCAATTATTGAAGAAATAATGAGAGACATTATGTTTGATGTTCCATCAACACCTAATATTTCAAAATGTATAATAACTAAAGAAACAGTTTTAGATAAGAAAGCGCCAGAATTGGTTTTTAGAGAAAAAACAGAAGAAGAGCAATCTGGAAAAAGTAAAAAAAATAGGCATGTTCCTCAAAATAGTAAGGAAACAGCATAATAGAAATATGAAAATTATATTATAGGTAGTTCGGAGAATTTTCCTATAATATAAAAAAGGTAGATTTTTAATCGTCTACCTTTTTTTCTATTATTAGATAGTTCTCAAAACTTACTATAACAGAATTTTTTTGTATAATTAGAAAAATTATGAAATTTTTTCTAATATAACATTGTGGAGTTATAAGTAGCTCCTTTGAGGAGAATTATTCATATACCCGGTTGCCAATTGCTCTTAAATTTTGATATTTTGCTCTGCTGTCATCAGGTGAAGCATCAACACTTTCTAAAAAAGCATTAAGTGCAATCATTGCCTGACAAGCAGATTCAAATTCTGTGTTTAAAAGAACTTCTTTTGTCATGATGTTTCCCTCCCTTCTATGTAAGTGCTTTACTTTTTGTAATGCTTTTATTTTAAAACTTTAAAAATAAAAAGTCTGTCGAAATATGATTTTAGTGAAATTTTTTTTGCTTTGTTGAAATGATTACTATAAACACCGGGTATTTAAAGTGTTATTTCAACTGAAATAATTATTGAACTTTTATTACAAAATAGCTCCTAAAATTAGAATACCTAAATTATCATTATATATTTCATCAAATTGCTCAATAGGTAGAGGATTTTCACCAATACCAGCTTCAATTGTATAACCAGGTCTATTATAATCTTGAATGAACCAATCTTTATAGCCTGCAAAACTTGAATTATAAGGAACTTCAGTTAAAAGATAACCGCTCGATTCTGCAAATTTTGTTCCTATTTCAAATCCTTGTAGTGGATTAATATTTTGAAAATTCCAATAAATTTCTTTACCTTGAGTATGAAATACAATAACAAGTTTAAAATCATGCATAAGTGTAAAATTGTAAATAGCTAGAGATTCGGGTTCTGACAAAGGTCCTAAACCTACAAAATCACGAGGGGCTGGTTTATTAAATCCTTGAGCATATTTTATTTCTTTGGCATTTTTCCATCCAGCAGGAAATTGTAAATTTAAATCAGTTCCTAAAATATTAGCCTTCCATCCGACTTGGAAAAGGAATATCAGGAAAATTATTAGAAATATTTTTCGCTGCAAGAAATGCATTAGAATTTTTTGAAATGTTGCTAGTAACTAAATCAACTCCGTCAGGATTTATCATTGGTATAATGTAAATTGATGTGTTGATAAATAAATTTTTAACAGAGTAGTTATATAATTTTGAATCTAGTGTGTAACTTATACAATAATCTTCTATGAACTTCATAAGCAAAGTACTGGTAATCCATTCGTTTGCATGTATAGACCCAGAATAAAATACTTCTTTTGGTCCATTACCGTAATTTTATAGCATAAATGTTTTTACCAAGAATGCTTTTTCCTATAATTTGAATTTCTAAAAAATTATAGGTCTTTTTTAAGCTTTCTAGATTCTTTTGAAGTAATGAATAATTATAATTGGTATTTTTAGGAATAATAGACATATAAATCACCTAAAATATAGTATGAATGCGATGAAGAAATGTTGAGGATTTTTAAAGGGATATTTTTAAAGAAGTAATTTACATAATTGTCAATATTTTTTGAAAATTTCACTAAAAAATACTGAAATTTTATTAGCAAAAA